>Ga0181532_10001986_pt1 | contig 19318 bp, 12 predicted proteins | sample PEATcosm2014_Bin_33_FD_119768 | JGI IMG/M metagenome (GOLD analysis project Ga0181532, IMG submission 119768) | Peatland microbial communities from MTU Mesocosm Facility, Houghton, MI, USA - PEATcosm2014_Bin11_30_metaG | ecosystem: Environmental > Terrestrial > Soil > Wetlands > Peat | place... | reverse complement strand
GCAATATCAATGCGTTAGATCGAAATTGTAAAGGGACTGAAGGCATGAGAGACCTTGGTTCAGCGGGAGAGCGTTCCCTTCACACGGGAGAGGTCGTAGGTTCAATCCCTACAGCGCCCACCAAAAAGCCATTGAAAATTAAGCGCTTCTGAAAGAAGCTACGTGCCGCTACTGACTGCCGCTAATCTCTGATGCTAATGTCTGCCGCTATGCGGCGCAAAACCGATTACCTGTTCCTGCGGCCGGGGTCGCGGAACTGGCATATCAGGCTACAGACCCCCGGCAAACGCACTGAGCACTCCCTACGGACGCCGGACCGCGTGCAGGCGGAGTTACTAGCCCTACCGCTGATTGCCGAACACAAGGGCGCTCTATTGGCCGCGCGGCCCCGTGTGGAAACGACGTGGCACCACAAACTTGCGCCGGGCTTGCACGTCAGCCCCGATGGCGGACACATCGCCGCGACCGAACGCGAGTTGACCTACTACGATAGCGCCGGGGCCATCATGCGGACTGAGCCGAACAGCGTGCAATCAGTCCAGCTTGTCGGCGGCCCGCTAACTCTGCGCTCGGTCGCTAAAGCCTACCTCGAAGCCGACTTTGAAGGTGACCCCGGACACCGCCCCAAGGTGCCGACAAAGAACGGTGACGATGCGATCTTTGAAACGTATCTGCAACACGCCAACGTCACCGGCTATTACAAGCGCGAAGCGGAAACCGTGTGGGCGCTGTTCAAGTCGCTGTGCGACAAACCATTGAAGGATGCGACCCGCGACGACGGCCGCAAGATCGTGCAGCATTTCGAGGCCCAAGGGCTTAAAAGCGCTAGTATCCGCAAAAAGATCGGATGGCTTAACTCCGCCGTCAATTTGGCGATCAAAGAGGGGCGGCTGACGTTCAATCCCTTTTCATCCATCGCGCCCAAGCGCGACGATGAAGAAAAGCGCCTGCCACTTGACGACGCGGACATGCGGAATGTGAAGCGCAACATCGGCCGTCTCGACAAGAGCGAGCAATTGCTGTTCCGGCTACTCGCGGCCACGGGGATGCGATTGAGCGAGGCTTTCGAGATTAACAGCGAACTGAAAGAGCGCGGCGTTCGCTACGTGGTGATCGGCCACAAGACGGAGCAATCAAAGCGCCGCGTACCGCTCCCCGCCAACGTGTTGCCGTATCTGCCCGCGACCATCAAGGGACCGCTATTCCATCATGGCCCGCGCACCGCGTCGAAGCGGCTCAATCGGTTCCTGAACGATTGCGGTATTGGCGATCCGCGAAAGGTAATCCACAGCTTGCGCCATCGTGCACAAGATCGGCTCCGGGCGGCCGGATGTCCGGTCGATATTCGTTATGAGTTGCTTGGTCATGAGAAAAAGACCGTTGCCGCCGGATACGGCGTCGGCCATCCCATGCCGCTGCTGAAAAGGTGGATTGATAAGATCAGTTTTTAGGTTTCGTCTTGCGGCTGATCTTCTTTAGTCTCTTGTTGCTCTTTCTCAGCTACCGAGACAGTGGTGGGCTTTAACATCAATGTCACCGTGACCTTGACGCCGTTTACGGTCACTTCGACCGGGAAAGGGATCGGCTCGGGCTTGTTATCGTCGGCCATGCGGGTGAGCGTAGCAGAGACGGAGTGTCCTTTTTAGGGTGCGCACCATAAATTCGGGATGCCCAGAAAAGCGACTTGGGAGCGGACGTCGGGGAAAGTCACTCTGCGCCAGTAGCGTAAAAGGCCTGCGGTTTGTGAGCAGATTTCGGGTGGCTCTCGCCGCCGCCGAGCAGGGACCAGACTACGAATCTGGGGGTCAGGAGTTCGAATCTCTTCGGGCGCGCCACAAGTCCATTACGCGCGGGTTTAGGTTTTCGGTGCACACACCGGCGTCTTGCATACCGGCGGCTGCCTCAGACGCACCTCGACCCGCCGCACTGACTCATCGGTCGGGAAAGCGATGGTAGCCCCCTCGATCGCCGAGCCATCGACGACGATCTCGACAACGCCCCGGCCGATATGATCCGGATCCTCAACCCGGATCTCCAGCGCACCCGCAGGTCCCTTTATCTCCGCCTCAAATGAACCCCAGCGCTTGGGTAGGACCGGATCGATGAGGAGTTCGCCATTCCGTAGTTGCAGTCCCAGGATCGCCTCGACACCAAGTCGCCAGGTCCAGGCGGCGGAGCCTGTGTACCAAGTCCAGCCGCCGCGACCCGTATGTGGCGCGACACTCGCTACATCCGCCGCAATCACATAAGGCTCGACGCGAAAGCGGTCTGCGTCGGAACAGGATGTCGCGTGATTGATCGGGTTCATGAGTTCAAAGATGTGCGCGGCGTTGTCGCCATCGCCGATATCGGCGAAGGCAAAGCCCAGCCACGCCGCGGCGTGCGTGTATTGTCCTCCATTTTCGCGGATCCCCGGCGGATAGGCCTTGATATATCCGGGGTCGCGAGGCGTGTCCTTGAAGGGCGGCCAGAGAAGCCGGATCAGCCGGTCGTCATCGCGTACTAATTCGCGGGAGGCCGCCTCGACAGCCGCTCGGGCCCGCTCCGAGATGCTGTCGCCGGCGAGCACCGCCCACGATTGCGTGATCGAGTCGATGCGACACTCGTCGGAGGCGGCCGAACCCCACGGGCGTCCGTCGTCGTCGAAGGCGCGGAGATACCAGTGCCCGTCCCATGCGGTTGCTTCGACCGACTGTCGGAGTTCCTGGGCACGCAGCGTCCAGTCCTGCGCGAGGTCGCTTCGACCTAAGCGGTTAGCCAATCTGGCGAAGCCGGTCATCGTAGCGACCGCGAACCACGCGAGCCACACACTTTCGCCCTGGCCGCGCCTGCCCACACGGTTCATCCCGTCATTCCAGTCGCCCGAGCCAATAAATGGCAGCCCGTGCGGACCTCGCGTAACCCCACGCTCCAACGCACGCTCGCAGTGCTCGAACAGCGACCGCCGCTCAGAGGTCGAGTCGAAGCGGGAGTAGTGATCCTCCTCGTCCTGCGAGAGCGGCACACCGCGCAGGAATGAAACCTCCTCACTCAGGATAGACAGATCGCCGGTCGCTTCGACATAGTGGCTCGCAACATAGGGTAGCCAAAGGAGGTCATCAGAGCATCGCGTCCGCACACCACGATCTTGAGGTGGGTGCCACCAGTGGAGGACGTCGCCCTCCTCGAATTGCCTCGCGGCGCTGGCCAGGATGTGTGCGCGCGCACGGGCGGGGTCAGCATACAGGAGCGCGAGAACATCCTGAAGCTGATCGCGAAACCCAATCGCGCCGCCGGCCTGGTAGAAGCCTGCCCGCGCTAGGAGGCGGGAGGAGAGGGTCTGGTACAGGAGCCATCTGTTCAGCATCAGATCGAAGGCAGGGTCTGGCGTGCGCACGCGAACCGCACCCAGCAGTCGATCCCAGTGATGGTTGAGCGCCTCGAAGGCGCGACCGACTTGCTCCGGTTCCTGCCAATGGCGCGCGAGTTCTTCAGCGTGCGCACGATCGCGCCCCTGGCCGAGGACAAACACGACTTCCGTCGCCTGCTCGGCTCCAATATCGAGATGCACCTGGAATGCTGCGCATGGATCGGCGCCGGGCTCGATGTGTCCGCCGAGGTCCCACCGCAGCAATCCAGCGGGATTGCGCGGGTTGCCCTCGCGGCCGAGGAAGTCCTGCCGGTCAGCCGTGACGCTGTGGGGTGGATGGCTCGACGTCAGGAAGGCCACCCGCTCGCTGAAGTCGGGGTTCCAATGGTTGCGCGCCAGGAGCGCGTGGCAGCCGGGATCATACTCGCACACCACGAACGGCCGAGAGATGCTGCGTAGAGCGCCGAGCAACCACTCGGCGTAATACGTCGCCGTTACGCGCCGCGTCCGGGGCCGAAGGTTGTGCACTCGCAGCCGCGCCACCTTCACCGGATCGCTAAGCGGTACGAACACGACGAGTTCCTGCTCAAACCCGTGGCTGCGTCGTCGCCACTTCGTGTAGCCCGCTCCGTGTCTAATCTCGCATGCGGCGTCGGCCCCCGCCGGCTGCGGCGTCGGCGTCCAAATCTCCGCGGTCTCCTCGTCCCGCAGGTAGAGCGCTTCGCTCGGCGGGTCGGCGACCGGATCGTTCGTCCAGGGGGTGAGACGGTTCTCCCCGCTGTTGACCGTCCAGGTGAATCCTCCGCCCGCTTCGGTGACGATACAGCCGAACTCGTCGTTCGCGAGAACATTGCACCAGGGAGCAGGCGTGTGCTCCCCCGGCCTGAGGTAGATTGCATATTCCCGGCCGTCCTCCGTAAAGCCACCGAGGCCGTTGTCGAAGCGCAGGCTCGCTGGCCGGGGAAGCGCCCGCTCCGTCTGGTCCGGCACGCTTGCCCCAGAGGGCTGAAAGCGCGGCGGCCTCGGGCGCGGCTCGGCGGCAGTCGCAATCTGCTGCGCGAGAGGACCTCGCTCGTCGAGGACGACACGCGCAACGGATTCGAGCAGACACCTCTCATCCTTGCTCATCTGGTCCGCAAAGAGCAGGTGCACGCCGCCGCTGCGGCCCAAGAGCTCGTGTGCGCCCAATTCGTGAAGCAGCGAGAGGACGCTCTCGCGCACCGGCTCCTCATAGCCGGAGACGCCCGTGCGGAGTACCACGAGATCGACGTGGAGCCCGCGCCGACGCCAGAACTGGTGGGCGCGGATAAGGACGCGTAGGAGACCTATTTCTCTCGGCTCGTCTGCGCGAAGGAGCAGGATGGGAAGATCACCCGAAAGTCCAAAGCCCCAGAGGCGTGGCTGGCCGAGCCGATTCGCGGCGATTTCGGACGGCTTGGCGCGGAGCGCCGGATGCGGGTGAATCAGGAGCGAGGCGAGCGTCTGCAGTTCCGGCAGTCGCTCAGGTTCGAGTCCGAGCGATTGCGTTTCGCGCGCGACTTCCGTCGCAGTGTTGCCGATCGCCCAATCGAGCGACGCCAGCGTCGCGTAGCGCTCGGCGAGATCCAAAAGGGTCTCGCGCGATCCTGCCGCCAGCGTCAGGAAGGCGAACTGCCGTTTCTCCTGGGGCTCGAGCTCGAGACGCAGCTGCAGGGACATGACCGGATCGAGCGTCCAGCCGACGGTGCCGGAGAGCCCTTCCGTGACCCCCCGTGGCCGCCGCGGATCTCCGTTGCGGCCGAGAAAGGCCAGCCGGTCCGTCTCGAAGCCGGTGATATCAAGACCGACTTCGTCGGACACAAGGCGATGGAGGAGAACGGGCACCCGGTCGCCGGGATTGCGAAGACGTCGGGTGAACAGTAACCCATCGAGCCCGGGCATGTGCTCGCTACCGACGAAGAGCTTGCTGAATGCCGGATGACGTTCGTCCTCAAGCGGAGATGCGAGGACCACCTCGCCACAACTCGTCAGGCGGAGCGTCCGCGAGCGATCGCTTTCGTTGACGACGGTGATGCGACGAAACTCCACGTCATCGCCCGCTGTGACGCCCACCTCCATGCGGATCCCGATGCCATGATCGCGACGGTGGAACTCTGCCAGGTGGGGATGGAAGACGACGCGCGCATCCTCAGAGAGGACGCCGGTCGGCTGTCGCCCTACAGACCAGACCAAGCCGCTGTCCTCGTCGCGAACATAGATCCAGAGGCCGTGGTGGTCGCGCGTTGCGTCGGGTAGCCAGCGTGTCAGCGCCTGCCGATGCCACCAAAGGCCGCCGCCTCCGGCCTCCGATATCCACGTGGCAAGGCGGCCGTTGCCAAGCAGATGCACCTGAGGGAAGACCTCTGCGGTCGGGGGAATCCAGGCATGGGGCGCGGGCACTACGGCCCGGCGAGGCGCCGGCTCTCGGGACTCAACCTCGCGGAAGGCCTCGGACGGGAGCTCCGACGGGATCCGTTCCTGGAGCAGCAGTTCAATGGACCGCATCCGACGGTCCTCGCGGAACCGGCGCACATGGATGTCGTCGTGCAACGCATTGCCAATGGCCGCGAGGATCATACCCTGATGGTGCGCCATGTAGGCACGGACCAGCGAGAATGAGTGGCCTTCCGGCACGCGCTCCGGCGTGAAGTCGGCCGCTTCCAAGAGGCCGTAACAGTCGACCATTCCGAGATGATCCAGCTTTCTGATGTTGTCGACCGCTGCGCGGGGACGGACGGCCAGCGCCAACGCCGTGGCATAAGGCGCAACCACAAGGTCCTTCGACAGCCCGCGACGCAGGCCGAGTTGCGGCACTCCGAATGCGCGATAGTGGTAATGATGGTCCGCGTCGACCGACGCGAACGCGGACTCGGAGATTCCCCACGGGATGTCGAGCTTGTCGGCGTAGCGACGCTGGGTGTCCGCAGCCGCCCGCTCGCTCTGATCCACAAGCGTGCCAAGGCCACTCCGCAACAGCAGCGGTGGCATCAGGTACTCGAACATCGACCCGTTCCAGGAGACGAGCGAAAGACCGTCGTCCAATTGCGTGATCGGCCGCCCGAGGAAGAACCAATGCTCTGTCGGGACATCCCTCTTCGCGATCGCGAAGTAGCTCGCCAGTCGCGCCTCCGTGGCAAGGAGATCGTAATGGTTCGGATCGATCCGATCCGAACTCACGTTGTAGCCGACGTGGAAGAGGCGAGCTTCCCGGTCGTACAACAGGCGAAAATCCATGCTAAAGGCCATGGCCTCCGATCGTGCTGCGAGGTCGAGGAGACCCTGGCGCAACTCGCTTAGGGCTCGGGCGCCACGCTCGACGGCAGCGTTGAGATCGGAGAGCCATGGCGCCGTCGTCTCGCCGGTCTGCGGCATTGCGAGCGCCGCGGCCAGGATCTCGCGGGCGCGGGCACAGGCCTCCAAGGCTCCCGAAAGCGACATGGACGGTGCGATGATGTTGCCGATCGCCTGCGCCAGATCCTCGCAGCCGAGTGCCGGTGCTTCCGTCAAAGCCAGCCACGGATAGAGCGTCTCGAGATCCCGCCGCATGCCGATTAAATGGTGGTGCATCCGCTCGAGCCAGATATGGACCTCCCGCAGGACCTCGGCCGTCGATACTCCGGGTAGCGCGATGCCTCTCCCGATCAGTGCTTCGAGTTCTGGAAATTCGCGATCGCAGAGATCATTCAGCACCGTCCGCGACGCCTGGGGCTGATCGCGAGTCGACAAAGCGCGCTCCATGATCGCCACCATGCGCGAGCGTAGCTCGGTGGTGTGTTCGGCCGGAACGACATCCATCGCTTGCATGAGCAGATCGAGCGTGTCGGCGAGGCCGTCCCACTGCTCTCTCCGCAGCACAGGCGCGCTCGCGGCTTCGACGCAGCCCTCCTTCAGCGCCAGCAGGCAGACTGCTAGGTTTCCACTGTCCACGGTCGAGACGTAGCGAGGCGCGAGCGGATCAAGGAGCCGCGTGTCGTACCAGTTGAGAAAGTGTCCGTGGTAGCGCTCGAGCCGATCGAGCGTGTCGAGGCCATTCCGGATGCGCGCGGCGAGATCTGACGAGCTCACATATCCAAGATCCCACGCAGTGAGCGAGGAAAGAAACATCATGCCGACATTGGTCGGCGACGTGCGGTGGGCGATCTCTGGATGCGGTTCCTCCTGAAAATTATCCGGCGGAAGCCAATTGTCCTCTGGGCCCACGAAGGTCTCGAAGTAGAGCCAGGTGCGTCGCGCCAGCTGGCGCAAAAAAGCGCGCTCCTCCGCTTTGAGGTGCTCTTGCGGCGGGCGGCCGGGCCGGCTGATCCATGCTGCGATTTCCGCTGAGGCAACCCACAGTAGGAGCAGAGGAGCCGCCGGCAGCAGCGCCAGCGGATTCATGATGGATAGCGCTGTTGCGAACACGGCCGAGAGAGCGGGAGCAATCCACATTTGCCGCCACACATCAGCGCGGGACCCGCGGGGGGCAAAACGAGCCGTTGTGTGGGCTGCCGAAGTCCACTCGAGCAGATGCTGCCGGGACACGAATACTCGCCAGAGCGTCCTCGCGATCGCATCTAGAGCGACTGCCGCATCATGCAGCAGGAAGACGATGGAGAGAAACCAGCGGCCTGAGTGATCCTTGAACCTGCGCAGGATGCCTCGAACCGCTCCGCGACGCCGACCGTGCGCGAGCCCGGTGACAAGGTCGGTAAACGCGTAGGCGCCGGGCACGGCCACGGTGAGGACAGTCCAAACCCAGGGGCTGCCGGGCAGCATGAGCCAACCGGCTGCGGCAAGTCCGACCAGAGCAACTGGGATCAGGCTTCGGCGAAGATTGTCGAGGATCTTCCAGCGATCGAGTACTGACAATCCGGACGCGAGACGTCGGTCGCCGGCGCTGGGCACCCGCCCAGCGAGCCACGGCAGGAGCTGCCAGTCACCGCGTACCCACCGGTGCCAGCGGTGGGCGTACTCGACATAGCCGGACGGGAAATTCTCATAGAGGACAATGTCGCTCGCCAGCGCAGTGCGTCCGTATACTCCTTCGAAGAGATCGTGACTGACCAGAGCATTCTCGGGTACTCGCCCCTTGAGGCTCTGGTGGAAGGAGGCGACTTCGTAGATCCCCTTGCCGACATAGATGCCTTCGCCGAAGAGATCCTGATAGACGTCAGAAACGGCGCGGCTGTAGATGTCGACTGCCGTATCTCCGGCGTAAAGCCGCGCGAAGAGCGAGCGGTTTCCGCTTTCTGGAGAGATCTCGACCCGCGGCTGGACGACCGTGTAGCCGGTGCGGAAGCGACCAGTCACCTGGTCGACGCAGGCACTGTTAAGGGGATGTGCGAGCGTGCCCACGAGGCGGCTCACGGATCCTGGCGGGAGCGTCGTGTCCGCGTCGGCCGTAACGACGAACCGGATGTCGCGGAGCGCATCCATGTTGCCCTCGCTGACTGAGAAGCCCGAGGTCTCCTCGCCCAGGACGAAACGGTTGAATTGCTCAAGCTTGCCCCGTTTCCTTTCCCACGCCATCCAGCAGTTCTCGGAGGGGTTAAAGCGGCGTGGGCGGTGCAGCAGGTGGAAAGGCCCGTCACCGATTTGCCCGTAACGCGCATTGAGACGCCGAATGCCACTTACGAGTGTTTCCTCCACTTCGTTATCACCCGACATGTGCTCTGCTGGCGCATCGATATGATCGCTGAGGAGCGCAAACCGCAGTGACGGGTCGGGATTGCTCAGCCGGTGCATCTCCATGCGCTCGATCAGGCCTGGCACCTCGGCAGGGCTGCCGACGATGACTGGCATCACAACTGCGGTGGAACAGCCCGGCGGGATACCCTCCTCGAAATCAAGTTTCGGAAGCACCCATGGCGGCACAACAAGCGTGACAATCCAATGCACTAGCGTGACGCCGAGGACCGAGGCCGGCAGCAGTGTGAGGGCGATCCCGACCGTCCACGCCAACGGCCCGGCGCCCTCTGCGGCAAGGTAGAACGCTGGCAGGACGAGCGCCGCGATGCCGGTGATGAGGAGCGCCGCGGCATAGAATGGCCCGGCATTTCGGAGGAGCCAGCGCCGGCATGCAGCGACTGGCGACCGGCGGTAACCGATCACGGCCTCGATGTCCCGTCGGCCGTCCCCGATGAGCCAGTAACCTACATGGTCGCGTGGTCGGGTTGCGCGCATAGCGCCTGCCTGCGCAAGGACAAACTCCACCACCTCCGGTTCTGATCGGGAGGAACCGTAGGCCAGCTCCTCGACGGCCTTGCGGCAGCGATCGCGGGTGCCAAAATCGGTGCGCGGGTAGACTCCAGCTGGGTCCCCCTGAAGGAGCGCTTCCACACGGCTGGTACGGTCGAAAAAGTCCTTCCACTGGATGGCGGCGATTACACCGAGATTGGCAAGAGCGCGCGACACGCGCTCCGTGTCTTCGAATGAGTCCAGCAGCGTCGTGTATTTCGTCGTTACGAAGGGTGGCTTCAGCGCCGGAAAAAGTCGCCCAAATGCGTCGACCAGGATCTCCAAGCACGCAAGGCGGAGCATTGTCGGGAATGCCCACAACTCCGCGATGGTCAGCGGTGCGTCCTCTTGGTAGGCCCTCAAGAATTTCACCGCCCCCGGCAGAGAGAGTTGGAGGCGGGATGCATTGAGAAGCCCGTGCGCCAGAGAGAATGCGCGTGGCAGACCCTCCTCCACGGCGCTCGTGACGCTCGGTAGCCGCCGGTAGAACTCGAGCGGCAGGTCCTCGCGAACCTGCAGCACGGCCCGCTGCACCTGATAATCGTTGTCCAGAAACCATTCGGCTGCCTTAGTGGATTCGGGCTCTGGCTCCGCGCAGCAAACCCGAGCGCGGTCGCGCCAATCCAGCATCGAAAGGAGGTTTGCCCAAGCGGGGATCGGTCGCGGCATCCGGTTCGCGGCTCGATGATGCTCTCGCAACTCCCGCGCCGCTGTCTCGAGCAGCTCGGGGTGCGGCATCGATGCCGACGCGGTCATTGCGTAGCGTGGCTCGGGAGCCGGCCGCCCGCAGCGTCGACACGCCGCGTCGCGCGCATCGAATGGCGGCACATGATCAGCAAGGGTGCCACCGCGTGAGCTATCAGGTACGCCGCAACGCTTCCGAAGGGAACGTCCGAATGGCCACTGCGGCCCTGCGCCGAGAGGACAACGAGGTCTACCGCCTCGTCGACGATGGCGCGCGCGAGGCGGCTGCGGACGTCGCCGTCGCACAGCACGAGGCTTCGGGCGGAGATTCCTCCCTTCTCCACGCGGGTGCGGATCTGATCAAGGTAATCGTGTGCAATGTGCTCATTGCGCAGCACGAGCTGCCGCCGCAGCTCCAGATCTTCAGCCTCTAGCGGCCCGACTTCGGTAAGCTCTGGCACCGGAACCACATGGGCGAGGAGGAGTTCTGCGCCTTCAGCCTTCGCAAGACGCAATGCGAGAGGAAGCGTGCTCTCGGCTCGGGACGATCCGTCCAGAAGCACAAAGATTCGCCGATAATGAATGATCCGCGCCTCCGGAGCCGCTGGCGGTATGAGCAGGACCGAGCCAGGAGCGCCATCGATGACTTTGCGGGCCGTGCTTCCGAGGTCCCATTCGGTTGAACCGCCCTCACCATGCGTAGCCAACACAGTGAGGTCGACTCTGTGCTCTCGCCCCCAGAGACATATCTTTTCGGCGGGCTGCCCCTCCACGACCTCCGCCTCGATACGCCCGGCTTCGTCTCGCTGTTCCTGGACGAGCTGCTCGAGGTGGTCCCGCGCTAGGCGGCGTCTGATGTCCCACTCGACCGGGTCCGATGGTACATCCCCCGTCGGCCTTGGCTCAAGAACTCGCACGAGCGTGAGCGCGGCTTCCATAGCCTTTGCGACGGCAACCGCGTGGGAAATGACTTTTTGTGCGAGCGCCGACGTGTCTACACAGGCCATGACACGGCGAAATGCCGGTCCGGAGTTGGCGGCAGTGTTGGGGCGCTCCGCCTGCTCATCTTCGCGATGAAGAGAGACTGCTGACATGGTTTGCTCTCCGCTTTGCGCTACAACGAGCCGCTTTTAACTGCGACCCAGCCACCTACGCCTGCAACACAAGCAGTCGGTCTTTATAGATCGACCGTGCTTCCCTACTTTGCCTTGCCTCGGCCGTAGATTAAATAATTCATCATTAAACCGGGGCAGCCCGTCTGGCTAAGCCACCTTAGAGTGCGGCATGTTGTGGTTATGTTTCACGATGTACGACTGCTCACGACCGCAGTTTGCACAGACGAGTATCTCGTCCTCCAAATCAAGTTCGCGGTTGGCTGGCTCGATCAGCTTGAGCCGTAGCTCGCCACCGCATTGGTCGCACCGCGACGATGGCGGCGGTTGGGTGACTGTGCGCATGAACTTTCCTTTCGTCCGACATGCTTCGGAGCGAGCGAACGGGACGCTAAAAAGGGTCCCGATTTAAAGGTTGGACTGAAAGCCGAACGCCTTGCGTTGACGTCTCGTCTTTGATTTAGTTGACGTCTCGTCTTTGATTAAGAGTGAAATCGAAGTATTTCTCGCGCCCGCCGTGCGACCGCGCGAGCTCATAGCCGTCTTCGACGGCGAACGCGCTCGCCGCCGGATCGAGGGCAATCGCAATATTTCTCGCCCCGGCGTGAAGCCCGCCGCACGGATGGCATCGACGATCAGCGCGCAGAGGCTTCACCCGTCTTGGCACACCACGTACCGCTCGCGGGAAAAGCGCCCGCGAAAGGCGGCTACGCGTTGAGGATCGTTTCAGTCGTCGCAGTGATAAGCAGGGCGCTGCCAGTGCGCGGCACCGGACCACGGCGGTATCGAACAGACTGCGCAACACCTTCCGAGCGCGTGCGACATCCCAACTCATCGACGCTTCCTCCTCGGCTAGTCTGCCGCGGCGGCATGTCTAAGCGGCCCTGTCCCGGGCGGATTGCTCCGCCTCCCGGACCACTTCGATCGTGCGCAGCACGCTAGATGGGTTGACGCTGATCGAATCGATGCCGATGCCGGCAAGAAAGCGGGCGATTTCCGGATAGTTCGCTGGCGCCTCGCCGCAGATGCCCACATGGCGATGGTTGCGGTGTGCACCGGTGACAGCAAGCCACAGCATCTCCAGCATTCCTGGATCGCGCTCGTCAAAGTCGAACGCGACAATGTCGGAATCGCGATCGACGCCGAGCGTGAGCTGGGTCAGGTCGTTGGAGCCGATCGAGAACCCATCGAACACCTTGGCGAATTCATCGACCTGGATGACGTTGTTCGGGATCTCGCACATGACGTAGAGTTCGAGTCCCTTCTCCCCGCGGCGCAGCCCGTGCTTGGCGAGTTCTGCGAGCACCGTCTTCGCTTCGACAACGCGGCGGCAGAACGGCACCATGATCACGAGATTGATGAGGCCCATATCCTCACGCACCCGGCGCAGCGCTGCACATTCCAGCGCGAAGCCCTCGGCATAGGCCGGGTGCGCGTAGCGCGACGCACCACGGAAGCCCAGCATCGGGTTGGCTTCCTTCGGCTCGAACCCGGCGCCACCGATCAGTGCAGCGTATTCGTTCGTCTTGAAATCGGAGAGCCGGACGATCACCGGATTAGGCCAGAACGCGGCGGCAATGGTGCCGATTCCTTCGGCCAAGGTGCGGACGAAGAACTCGGTGGGCGAGGAATCGGCGGCGGCGAGCGCGGCAATGCGCGCCCGGTCCGCGGGGTCGGTTCGCTCGGGATGCACGAGCGCCATCGGGTGGACGCCGATATGTTCGTTGATGACGAACTCCATCCGCGCCAGCCCCACGCCGGCGTTCGGCGTCATCGCGGTGCGGAACGCGAGGTCCGGATTGCCGAGATTGACCATGATCTTAGTCTTCGGCATCGCGAGGCTACGCACATCGACCCGCGCCACGTCGAACGGCAGCGCGCCGGCATAGACCGTGCCCACCTCGCCCCCGGCGCAGGAGACCGTGACGTTCTCGCCGGTCTTGAGCCGGCTCGTTGCATCCCGGGCGCCAACCACCGCCGGCACGCCGAGTTCACGCGCCACGATCGCGGCGTGGCAGGTGCGGCCGCCGTGATCGGTGACGATGGCGCCAGCGGTTTTCATCACCGGCTCCCAGTCAGGCCGAGTTTCGGCGGCGATCAGCACCTCGCCCGGACAGAAGGCGGCGAGGTCGGAAACACCGCCGATCACCCGCCCGGTGCCGATGGCGATCTTCTCGCCCACCGCCTTGCCGACCACCAGCGGCTTGGCCGTGGTGCGCAGGGTGTACGTTTCGAGCATCCCGGGTTCCTTCCGGGACGCCACCGTCTCTGGCCGCGCCTGTACGATGTAGAGCTTCTTGTCCTCGGCGTCTTTGGCCCATTCGATGTCCATCGGCTCCGGATGGCCGGCGGCGGCGGAGTAGTGGTCCTCAATGCACACCGCGTAGTCGGCGAGCGTCAGCACTTCGGCATCCGAAAGGCAGAACCGGCTACGCAGCCCGGGCGGGGTCGGTTCGTCGGCGGTGGTGGCGCCGAAATGGCCCGGTGCCAGCACCATGGTGAGTTGCTTGCCGCCAAGCGTGCGGCACAGTACCGCCCGGTGACCCTGGCGAAAAGTCGGCTTGTGCACGTAGAACTCGTCCGGATCGACCTTGCCCTGCACCACGTTCTCGCCGAGACCGTACGAGCCGGTGATGAACACCACGTCGCGGAAGCCGGACTCGGTGTCGAGGGTAAAGATCACTCCGCTCGCCGCGCGGTCGGAGCGGACCATCTTCATCACGCCCACCGACAGCGCAACCTTGAAATGATCGAAACCGTTATTGACGCGATAGACGACGGCACGGTCGGTGAACAACGAGGCGAAACAGCGCCGGCATGCCTCGACCACATCGTCGAGACCGCTGATGTTCAGGTAGCTGTCATGCTGGCCGGCGAAGCTCGCAGTGGGCAGGTCCTCGGCGGTGGCCGAGCTTCGCACCGCGACCGCCACCCCAGCGCCGCATTCGGCTTCGAGCTTCGCGTAGGCATCGGCGATCAGCCCGCGCAGCGACGATCTGCGAGTTGCGTCATAGACGATCGTGCGCGCCGCGTCTGCCGTGCGGGCGAGCGCGGTCACATCGGTGACATCGAGCGTGTCGAGCAAAGCATGCAGCCTAGGCCAGGCACCGGCGGCGGTTAGCGCTTCGCGGTAGAGCGAGGCGGTGAGCGCAAAGCCGTTCGGCACCTGGACGCCGACGGCGCCGAGGTGGCTGGCCATCTCGCCGAGCGACGCATTTTTACCGCCGACCTCGGGGATATCGGCGATGCCGAGCGTGGCGAACCAACGGACCGGCGCGGCAGATACGGACATGGCGCCCTCCCGGTTGAAGCGGCCGCATACAAGCCGGTTCGCCGCCGGGGCGCATTGATTTAAATCAGGACCTCAATCCGATCGAGCGGGCTTTCAGCAAACTCAAGGCGCATCTACGAAAAGCAGCCGAGCGAACCATTCCGCGTCTCTCGCGCAGGATCGGTGCCCTCATGGCCGCATTCAGCCCGCAAGAATGCGCCAATTACCTCCGACATGTAGGCTATGCTACGCTTCCACATGATCGGAATCCGCTCTTAATTAACAACTATCTAGAAAAATCGATGGATCGCAACACCACGGGTCGATCAGCCTGGGCCTGCTCTTCGAAGAACTTACGCGACGCTCGCTCCTCAATTACTTCGCGCAGCCGGATAAACTGATCTACGCGCTGATCTGCCTTCACGTCATGCCTACCTTCAAGATCGTCCATCGCCGCGGTGCTGATGGCGCACGGAATTACCTTGCCCTGATTGAGCATCGTAAACTCCAGAACCATCCGATTGAAGTCGTAACTTCGGACCTCGCCTCGCTGCAGCGGCATTGCAAATGCTCCATGTTGGAGGGACTATGACAGCAAATCGTTGCAAGGGACGCTACTCGATCCGAGTGAACCGACGACGCCGTTGCGATTTGGCTTGTTGATCTCAGCGAACGGGCACAGTTTGGGACAGGACTCCTCCCTGGTCACTCATATCGTTGCCATCGGGGTCGCCTTAAATTATGCCTAACAGGGAATCGACTGAGGGCGCAGAGGTAATAAAAGTGGACGCTTGGCTCCCCGCATCCGAGAATGAATATTAGTAAGAGATCAAGAGCAACCAGAGGGATTGCACAAGCCAGCACCAGTTCCAATCGCTCGGTAAATTCATTGTCCGTCAAGAAGGCGCCCGATGGTTGCCCGAGCGTCTTTTTGAATCTCGTGCAAATGATCTTCGTTACGGAAGCTCTCGGCATAGATTTTGTAAATGTCTTCTGTGCCTGATGGCCGCGCAGCGAACCATCCGCTCTTCGCGATGATCTTGACGCCGCCAATCGGCTGGTTGTTGCCTGGCGCGCGGGTTAGTTTTTCCTCTATCGGCTCGCCGGCAAGTTCCTTCGCATCGATCCGGTCAGGATTGAGATTTGCAAGGCTTTTTCTCTGCCCCGGTGAGGCCGGTGCGTCGATCCGCTGGTAGAAGGATTTGCCAAGATCGCGCGTGACGGAGTCATAGTGTTGGGCGGGATCATGACCGGTTCGTGCGACAATTTCCGCAGCAAGCAGGCCGAGAATGAGACCATCCTTGTCCGTCGTCCAGACGGACCCATCACGTTTGAGAAACGAAGCACCGGCGCTTTCCTCGCCACCAAAGCCGAGCGACCCGTCGATGAGACCATTGCTGAACCACTTGAACCCCACCGGCACTTCAACGAGCTTGCGGCCGAGATTTGCCGCAACGCGATCGATCATCCCACTGGACACGACGGTCTTGCCGATGCCGCTGTCAGGGCGCCACCCCGGCCGTTTGACGCATAAATAGGAAATCGCAGCGACGAGATATTCGTTCGGGTTCATCAACCCCTTCGAAGGACAAACGATGCCGTGACGGTCCGCGTCGGTGTCGTTGGCGAAGGCGATATCGAATTTGTCGCGGACGGCGATCAGCCGCGCCATTGCGTAGGGCGAGGAGCAATCCATCCGAATCTTCCCGTCCCAATCGGCGGTCATGAAGCGGAATGTCGGATCGACGGCGTCGTTAACGACGCTTGCCGCGATCTTGTAGCGCTCGATGATCGGTTCCCAATAATGAACCGCCGCTCCACCCAGAGGATCGATTCCGATCTTCACATTGGCCGAGCGGATGGCATCTATATCAACGACATTTTCGAGATCGTTGACATAGAGCGAGATGTAGTCATGCGCGTGAACGCAAGGGGCCTTGCGCGCGCGTTCATATGGGATCCGCCGGACATCGACAAGATTCTTTTCAAGGATATTGTTCGCCGTTCTTTCGATCCATCCCGTTATATCGACATCCGCCGGTCCACCGTTGGTGGGATTATATTTGAAACCCCCTTCATTCGGCGGATTGTGCGACGGGCTGATGACAATGCCGTCCGCGAGTCCGGTCTTGCGGTTTCGATTACTGGTCAGAATTGCGTGAGAGATTACCGGCGTCGGCGTGTACCCGCCATGCTCGTCGATCATCGTCTCAACGCCGTTGGCGGCCAGCACTTCGAGCGTACTAACGAAGGCAGACTCTGACAGCGCGTGCGTGTCCATGCCAAGGAAAAGCGGCCCGTTTATTTCAGCCTTTTTTCGATAGAGGCAAACGGCCTGACTGATTGCCAGAATATGCCCCTCGTTGAAACTGCACGTGAATGCCGAACCGCGGTGTCCCGAAGTACCGAAAGATACGCGCTGCGACACGATCGAAGGGTCGGGCGCTTGCGCAAAATAAGAAGTCACAAGTCGCGGCACATTGACGAGCATGGCCGCCGTAACTGGCTTTCCCGCGAACGGGCTTATGCTTTCTGCCATCTCATCCTCAAAATCTTAGAGGCAAGCTCGTCTTTCGAGTACGTTGAAATGCTTACGGCTTGATGCGTGCCCTTCGTCCGTTTCACGCGTTATCCATTGGCCGCCCCCGGATTTCGACCTCTCGCGCAAGCCTTGCAGCGGTACCAGTTCGAGCTCTCCGATGCCATAACTCTCCCCGTTGATCAGGGATTGCAGTCGGCCGTCATCGAGCTTGAGTTTGGCGCGGGTGCCGTCGTAGCTCGTTTCGCGAAATCCAGTAAGTCTTTCAAACCAGTCCATCGCCCGGGTTCTCGGATTGCTCAAGTCGATCAATGCGACGTGGAATTGCGTTAAGCTCCTAATTCCAGCGCGCCCGTGGTAACTTGACCAAGGTAACCAACTGCCCATCAGGAGGCTATCATGAATACCAAGCTCAAGTTTGCGTTTGAGAAGGAGACCAAGGGCGCTGTCCGTTACCAAGAGGTCGGCGAGGATGGGGCGCCAGCGTTCGCGCCGCAGGTCGGTACGCTCTACGTCCGCAAGAGCGCAATGCCGAGCGGCAAGATCCCGAAAACACTTATTGTTACTATCACAAGCGAATAACTTCCGCGTTCCAATTTCTTGACCATACAAGGTCATTTTTGGCCAGTCATTGTTAGCTAAAGTCGGTCAGTAGCACGTATTGTCATCACTCGCCCGCTTGCCTTCACCTTCCGAATGAATCACTGCACGAGGAAAGGAATGCCATGTTCGACCATCTGTTGACCGACGAACACCGACGCGTCCGCGACGAAGCAGGCGAGTTCGTCAAGACCACGCCACGCGAACTCATTCTAGATATGGATGCAGAGCGAGTTCACTTTCCGAAGGAGTGGCTGCGCGAGGCAGCGCACCGCCGGCTGCTGGGGGTACGCCACCCGGTGCGCTGGGGCGGGCGGGGGCTCGATTGGGTGGCGGCGAGCGCGGTGTCGAAGGAAATCGGCAGCCTGAGCTACGAACTCGCCTGCGTCTTTGGCGTTGGCGCCGACCTTGTATGCGACGCCATCCTCAGCCACGGCACCGATGCCCAGAAGGAACGCTATGTCGCGCCGCTGCTCAAGGGCGAGCTCTTCGCGGCCGAGTGCCTCACCGAGCCGCGCGGTGGTTCCGACTTCTTCGGCGCCACGACCCAGGCCGACGATTGTGGCGACCATTTTCTGCTCAACGGCCAAAAGTGCTTCATCGTCGGCGCCGAGGGCGCCGATTATTTCTTGGTCTATGCGCGGACCGATCCCCGTCCCGATACTCCACCGCGCCGGACCATTACCTGCTTCATCGTCGATCGCAGCCCCGGGGTCGAAACCAAGTACCTCTATGGCCTCATGGGCTGCCGCGGTGGTGGCACCGGCCGCTTGGTGTTCCGCGACGTCAAGGTGCCGAAGGAGAACGTAGTCGGCGAGGTCAACGGCGCGTATGCGGTGTTCAACACCATGATGATCCCCGAGCGGCTGGGCACCGCCGCCATGACCCTCGGTCCGGCCCTTGCCGCGCTCGACATCGCCACACAGTATTCGTCACGGCGCATTTCACGAAAAAGGAATTGGCGCCGGCAGCGGGTGTCGTTCGGCGCGCGGCCGCGCTAAGGGATAAAGTCCACGATCGCGGCAGCCGGAAATTCGGGAGAGAGAGCACGGCGTAGAGAGCCCCGAACCGGAATCTGCGAACAACAATTCGCGAAAAAGAAATGGCGACGTCGACCAGCAGCCGCAGCGCCGCCCAGGCGGCTCGAGCAGGTCGCTCTGCCTCAGAGCTCGCTGGAATCGGCGCGCGCCTCGCGCGCGCGCGTGACCACAGCCAGTATGGTCAACGCTGCGTGTTGCGACGCGCAAGAAAAGCTCGAAACGCGGCAAGGCAAGCGCCAAGCCTGCGCGCAAGAAGGCCGCAAAGCGCACAACGCCGAAACAGGCAAAGTCCAAGGTCCGGCGTGCGGGCAGTGCTGCTCCGAAACCCGCGGTCAAGAAAAAGCGGCCACCGAAGACCGCGGCACGAAAGGCGCCAAGAAAAGGGCCAAGACAAGTGGTTGTGCCGGTCGAAGACACGATCATCGACGTGATCGAGGAACCGGTCCCCGGCGTGGTTGTCGTTACGGAGTACGAATCGATTCGGACCGG
>Ga0181532_10001984_pt1 | contig 19343 bp, 10 predicted proteins | sample PEATcosm2014_Bin_33_FD_119768 | JGI IMG/M metagenome (GOLD analysis project Ga0181532, IMG submission 119768) | Peatland microbial communities from MTU Mesocosm Facility, Houghton, MI, USA - PEATcosm2014_Bin11_30_metaG | ecosystem: Environmental > Terrestrial > Soil > Wetlands > Peat | place... | reverse complement strand
GCAGAGGAAGCCACTGGTTACCTCGCCTATGCCTGGAACCATTCCTTCCTAGATGCACTGACCGCGCCGCAGTACGGCTACTTCAACCTCGTCGCCAATGTCGGCGCCATCCTGGCCGCGCACGTTTCGCTCGAATCGGCGCCGCGCTTCACCACCGCTCTCGGCTTGCTCGTCCAGCTTGTTCCCGCTGCCACGCTGCTGTTCACATCCATCCACGCCCTTTCCACACCCCTGCGCAAGGGGGCCGCGCTCCTGCTGCTGCTGGCCGCCCCGGCCAACCCCGAAGTCTATCTCAACACCATTCAGGTCCAGCACCTGCTCTGCGCGGCCGCCGGCATCGTCCTCATCTCCGAACCCGGCGGGCGCGCCGACCGCCTGGGCAAGTGGGCGGTGCTGGCCCTGGCCGGCTTAAGTGGCGTGGCCTGCACCTTTCTGGCGCCGCTGTTCTGGGTGCAGTGGTGGCTGGAACGCAACCGCGCGCGTCTGACGCAGGCCTTACTCCTGTCCGTCTGCGCGTTGCTCCAGTTCCTGCTCACCACCCGGGCCATAGCGCAGAACGAGCGTCATTTGCGCTTCGACTCCACGGCGATGGTCGGCGCCGCCTATGCCAAGTTCATCGCCATGCCGCTGGCGCCCGCCGGATCGGTCCAGGGCCACCTGGCGCAGCTCCGGGCGACCGTGGAGCAAACCGGCGCCCTCCCGGGATGGGTATGGCTCGTGACTGCCGCCGGATTCGCCGCCTTTCTGCTGGTTTGCTGGCGGTCAGGGTGCCGCGCTGCCCAGTTACTGGCCGCCGCTGCCCTCTGGGTCGCCCTGCTCTCGTTCTCCGGCACGCACGATCAAAAGCTGCTGGCACATATGACCCACGCTATACGTTATTATTATGCCCCGCAGTTTTTCTTTCTTCTCGCCTTGCTGTTGGCCCTGGCCCCCGGCACCAGCCTGCCCCCCGTGCTCAAGGGTCTCAGCGCTCTCTGGCTGGCGGCAGCCCTGGCGATGGGGTTGATCAACTTCGCACGCGCCCCGCTCGATTGGCCAATCATCTTCTCCGGACCCCCTTGGGCTCCCCAGGTCGAGCGATGGCGTCAGGACCCTTCCAAGCCGCTTGCGGTCTGGCCAGCCGGCTGGCAGGTCAGCCTGCCGCCCAAACCCTGACCCGGGGTCTAAGCCTTCTCCGGTGTCTTTGCGTCGCAGGATATACTCAGCGTTTGCAGCCGTCTCGCCCTGCAGCGCCCGGGGGACGGCCCATTGTTCCACGGGCGCCGGCTCGAAGGGCTAGCCCGTGCCGATGGACTCCTTCCATTGCGCCAGCACCTCCGGCAGCACCTGCGTCGGCGCGCGGCTTGCGCCAGGAGAAAGGCTTGGAACCGCGCGGGGCAAGTAGTATATAGTCCGGCGAGTGAATGCTAAGATCAAGCTGCGGCTGGCGGGCTTGGGGCTTGCCCTCGGGTTAATGGGTGCTTTGATCGTAGGGATCATGCTGAGCTCCCAACAGCATGGGGAGGAGACGAGGGCCCGACTGGGGCAGGTGGATATGGAGAGCATGCGGATCGCGGATCGCTTCAAAGACAAGCAGCGCTATGCCGGCGACCAGATGCGCCGGTACTCCAGCAGCCGTGATCCGGCGTATTGGCAGGAGTTTCTTAGGGCGAGTGGTGACCTCAAGACATGGATAGATACGCAACCATCCAGATTGACGCCGGGCCTCGAGCAGGAAGTGCTCAAACAAATGGCGGCGGCCTACGCCGTCTATATGCAGAAGGCCCGCGATCTGCACCAGCGGATGGAGACGACCGGTGAAGCGAGCGCCTCACTGGCGGAATACAATGGGTTCTTCGAACAGTCGCGACGCCTTTACGATCTGGGACTGGACCTGGCCAGGATTCATTACGAGTTGCGCAACGAGGTCCTGGCGCAAGCGAACCGGACCCTGACTCAGCTTCGGCTATCGGTGCTCGGATTGGTGGCCCTGCTGTTCGTGTTCGGGCTGGCGCTGGCGGCCCGGGTGTATCGGGACATCATTGCTCCGTTGCGCGTTAAACTGGTGGAGAGCCAGGCGTTGGCTGAAAGGAATGAGAAGCTTGCCTCGCTGGGTCTGCTGGCCGCCGGCGTGGCGCATGAAATCCGGACGCCCCTCACAGCCATCAAGGCTGCGCTGTTCATCCAGCAGAAGAAGGTTCCGCCCGGCTCGCCGGAGCGGAGCGACATTGAACTGGTGGAGCGGGAGATTCTGCGCCTGGAACGAATCGCGACCAACTTCCTCCGGTTTGCGCGGCCCGCGGAACCGGAGTTGAGCACGTTCGTGGCCGAGCAGCCCCTGGAGGAAGTGCGGGCGTTGTTCGAGGCGCAACTCGCCAAGGACGGCATCCGGCTCGTGCGGGAGCCCTCGGCGCCGCTGCGCGTCAAAGCGGACGCGGCGCAACTCAAGCAGGCCCTGATCAACTTGGTGCAGAACGCGGTGGACAGCCTGAATGGCCGGGGCACGATCACGTTGCGGGCGCGCCGTGACCGGAAGCGGTTTGATGACGGCGAAGCGGACGTAGTGGTCCTGGAGGTTGCCGATACCGGCAAGGGCATTCCGCCGGAGGTTGAGACAAGGCTGTTCGATCCGTTCTTCACTACCAAAGACACGGGGATGGGGCTGGGCCTGTCCATCGCCGCGCGGATAGTGGAGAAGCAAGGCGGGCTGCTGCAGTATCAGACCCAAGTCAATCACGGTACCACCTTCGGTATCGTGCTGCCGGCCGCGAAGGCATGAGCAGCGCGGCCAGGATTTTGCTGATCGAGGATGACGCCGGCATCCGGGAGACGTTGCAGCGGGTCCTGGCCGAGGAAGGTTATTCCGTCGCGGTGGACGAGCGCGGGGATGGAGGTTTGGCGCGTGCCGCTCGGGAGCGGTTCAACGTCGTCATCACGGACTTAAAGCTGCCGGGCCTGAACGGCCTGGACCTGGTGCGCCAATTGCACGCCCTCCAGCCGCGCCTGCCGATCATTCTCGTCACGGCCTTCGGCACGACGGAGACGGCCATCGAGGCGACCAAGTTCGGCGCGTATGACTACGTGCTCAAGCCCTTCGATGTGCCGGAGCTGATCGAGTTGGTCCGCAAGGCGGCGGACAGCAACCGCCTGATGTCCGAACCGGTCACGCTGGGCGAGGCCAGCGTCGCGCAGGACGCGCTGGTGGGCCGCAGCGCGGCCATGCAAGCCATCTACAAGGAGATTGGGCGCGTCGCGACCAAACCGGTAAACGTGCTCATCCGGGGCGAGACCGGGACGGGAAAGGAACTGATCGCCCGGGCGGTCTATCAGCACAGCGATCGGGCCAAAGCCCCGTTCATCGCGATCAACTGCGCGGCCATTCCCGAGACGCTGCTGGAAAGCGAGCTGTTCGGCCACGAGCGGGGCGCGTTCACCGGCGCGGAGGCGCGTCGAATCGGACGCTTTGAGCAGGCGGATGGCGGCACGATCTTCCTGGACGAGATCGGCGACATGACGCTGGGCACACAGGTCAAGCTGATGCGCGTGCTGCAAGAGAAGTGCGTCCAACGGTTGGGCGGCAAGGAGACGACCTCGGTGGACGTGCGCGTCATCGCCGCCACGCACCGGGACCTGGAGACGGGCATCCGCCAGAAACAGTTCCGGGAGGACCTATACTACCGGTTGAGCGTGGTGGTCATCGCGCTGCCCCCGCTGCGCAGCCGGCGCGAAGACATTCCTGAGCTGGTCCGTCACTTCCTTCAAAAGCACGGCCCCGAGTTGGGCAACCCCAAGCCGTCCATTCATCCTGAGGCCATGGAGTTCCTGCAAGCGCAAAGCTGGCCTGGGAACGTGCGGGAGTTGGAGAATGTGGTGCGCAAGGCGTTGCTCCTGGCGCAGACCTACACCATTAACCTTGATCACGTGCGCACCGCGTTGAGCAAGACCAGCGCGCTGGCCTATTCCCCAGCTCGGTCGTTTGGCGAACACCTGGATGAGCTTCTGGCGGCGGCGCGGCGGGGCGAGTTGGGCGACATACACGCGCGAGTGCTGGAAGACGCCGAGCGGGAGCTGTTCACGCGGGCGATCCATCAGGCGCAGGGCAACCAGGCCAAGGCTGCCCGCTGGCTGGGTATCTCCCGTATTACGATGAAGGCCAAGCTCGTGCAGTTCGGCCTCCACCCGAGCCAGGACCACGAGTAAGCGCAGGTCTCGGGTTCAGTCTGATGGGGCAGCAGTTTCCAAAGGAGCTTTCCGCATGGTGGACGGTCCCATTTCGAGCCTATTTCATTAGCAAAGGCAGTTTGCATACCCGCAAAGCCGCTGCGCAGGTGAGGCTGGCGCGGCATCCGTAGCCGAAAATACCTGTCTGGGACTAAGAACTTCCACGCGCAGGCTTTTCCCGCTGATTGCAAGGGTTTCATGCTGTCCAGAGGCTTCCGTAAATCATCGTCCGGTTAAGCCAATAGGCACTTGGCATAGCTCCCGCTCAACCAAGGCAGACATCTACGTGACCCCACCATGGTGACTACGGAAAAACAGAGCACACGATGGTCCCTGCTGAGCGGCGCGCCGGCTGCACCGGCAGCGGCCAACAGCCCCGCGCTGCACACGGACGCGCAGAGCGTGCGCTCTTCCGGCGAGAACAAACCCGATGTGTTTATCGTCGGAGCGCCCAAGTGCGGCACGTCGGCCATGGACCAGTACCTGGCCGCGCATCCACAAATCTTCATGGCGAAGAAGGAGATGCACGTGTTCGGCGCCGACCTGCGCTTCGGGGCGCAGTTCTACCGCCGGGACCGGGCGGAGTACCTCGAGGAATTCACTTCTCGGAACGGCGAACTCCGTGCGGGCGAGGCTTCGGTCTGGTATCTCTTTTCGAAGCAGGCAGCCGCGGAGATCCACGCATTCAACCCGCAAGCGCGCATAATCATCATGCTGCGCGAGCCGGCGGAGATGCTCTATTCGCTGTATTCCCAGTTCCGCTTTGACGGCAATGAGCACCTGCGGACTTTCGAGGAGGCGCTCGCCGCTGAGGACGACCGCCGCGCGGGGCGCCGGATCACGCGCCAGACCTATTTCCCCCAGGGCCTGGTGTATCGGGATACGGCCCGCTACACGGAACAGGTTCAGCGCTACTTTGACACTTTTGGCCGCGAGCAAGTACATGTGATCATCTACGACGATCTCAGGGCCAATGTCCGTGCGACCTATTGCCGCGTGCTGGCTTTTCTGGGCGTTGATTCAACTCGTATAGCAACCGACTTCCAGGTGATCAACGGAAACAAGTCGGTGAAGCATTCAGCCCTGCGGGGCCTGCTCAATGACCCGCTGGTGCGCTCGACGGCAGTCGCCATTGGGCGTCGCCTGCCACGGCCGGTCTTCACCGCGCTACATGACGTGGAGCGGCGGCTGTGGAAGCTCAACAGCCGCCCCGAGAGACGCCTGCCTTTAGCGCCCGAAATGCGGGTTCAGCTCAAGCGCGAGTTCGCCCCCGAGGTCGAGCGCCTCAGCCAACTGCTCGGGCGGGACCTCACCCATTGGAACGCGTAAGAGCTACATCAGTGAGGGGGCCCCGCGCGGGGCTGGGGTGGATGGTTCTGCTGCTGGCTTTGGTGCTCTCAGGATTGCTGTGCAGCACCTTTCTTCCGGGGAATATCCCTTTCTCGAACGACGGTCCGCTGGGGCGGCTCATGGCGCAGTGCCACCGCCTGCCAGCTCGATTCACCGGCTGCTGGGAGGACCTGAACCTGCTGGGCGACCGCGACTGGGGCGCAGCACCGAGCATCAGCTTCGGCCTGGAATACCTGTTGGGGCCATTCGTCTTTGCCAAGTTTTATGCGGTGCTGGCGCTGCTTGTCCTGGGTCTTGGCGCTTGGACCTTCTTCCGCCAATCGGGTCTGGCCCCGGCGGCATGCCTTCTGGGAGGGCTTGCGGCGGCGTTGGGTTCGAGCTTCTTCTCCGCCGCTTGCTGGGGCGTGGCGTCACACCCGATCAGCATGGGCATGATTTTCTTCGCCTTGGCCGCGCTGGCCGACACCTCCTCGCGTATTCGCTGGCTGCGGGTGGTGCTGGCGGGGCTGGCCGTCGGTATGGCCGTGACGGAAGGGGCGGATATTGGGGCATTGTTCAGTATGGGTGTGGGGGTGTTCGTGGTTTATCAGGCTTTGGTGGCGGAGGGGGCCCGCGCAAAGAACGTGGCGGCAGGTTTAGGCCGCCTTGCCTTGGTCGCCGTCTGCGCCGTCCTCCTCGCAGCCCAAGCCCTTTCGGGTTTGCTGGCCACCGACATCGAGGGCATGGCGGGGACCGAACAAGACATCACGACCAAAGCGAAGCATTGGGATTGGGCCACGCAATGGAGCTTGCCAAAGGCAGAAACGCTAAGCCTGGTGGTGCCGGGGCTCTTTGGCTACCTCGGCAACACTCCTAACGGAGGAGAGTATTGGGGGGCGGTCGGTCGCGCCCCCGCTTGGGACAGGTATTTCGCCCAGGGCAGCCAGGGCGAGCCGCCAAAGGGTTTTCTGCGATATTCCGGGGGTGGATCTTACGCCGGGGTGCTTGTGGCGCTCGTGGCGATCTGGGCCGCGGCGCAGTCTCTGCGGAGGAAGGATTCTGTTTTTGGGCTCCCGCAGCGCAAGTTACTCTGGTTTTGGGCGGCGGCAGGCCTGGTTTCGCTTCTGCTGTCCTATGGCCGGTTTGCACCCTTCTACCGCGTGCTTTATGCGCTGCCGTATTTTTCGACGATTCGCAACCCGGTCAAATTCCTTCATATCTCGGCCTTTGTCCTGGTGGTGTTGTTCGCTTACGGAGTTGACGGGTTGTGGCGCCGGCACATGCAGCCAACTGGAGCCGGGGCAGTTCCGGGATGGCCTGGTCTAAGGCGTTGGTGGGCCCGGGCCGGCAGGTTCGATAAGCGCTGGGCCCTTGGCTGCCTGCTGGCCCTCGGGGTAAGCCTGCTGGCTTGGCTGGTTTATGCCACGTCGCGCGGCGCGTTGGAGCATTATTTGCAGAGGGTCCAGTTTAACGAAAGCAAGGCGCAGATCATTGCCGGATTCAGCATCGGGCAGGTGGGCTGGTTCGTGCTTTTTTTCGTGCTGGGGGCGGGCGTCATGATTCTCATCCTGAGCGGCGCATTTGTGGGCGTGCGAGCCAAGTGGGGAGCTGCGATGCTGGGCGTATTGCTGGTGGCAGATCTTGGGCGGGCAAACCAGCCCTGGATCTCCCACTGGAACTTCCAGGAGAAATATGCCGCCAACTCCGTGATTGATCTCCTGCGTGAGAAACCCTACGAGCACCGGGTTGCCCTGATGCGCTTCCGCGTACCGGAGAAGCTCTCTATCATAAACCGCCTCTACGAAAGCCAGTGGCTCAAACACCAGTTCCCTTACTACAGCATTCAGTCGCTTGACTCGGTGCAGATGTCTCGCATGCCGGCGGATATCGCCGCGTATCAGAAGGCGCTGAGCAACACGAATGAAACGGGATACCTGCCCGTCCTGCTTCGCTCCTGGCAACTCACCAATACCCGCTACCTGGTGGGCCCAGCGGCGCTCAGCACGGCCTTGAACCGCCGAATTGACTCGTTGAACCCGGAGTTCCGCGTGCTCGAACGATTCGACGTCGTCCCCCTGCCGGGGATCAGCCGAGCCACCAACGTTAGCGAGTTGACCGTTGTCCCCAGCGACACAGGCGCCTTTGCCCTGACTGAATTCACGCGGGCCCTGCCGCGCGCAAAACTCTACGCGACCTGGCAGGTGACCACGAATGATGCGTCGGTGCTGGTGGAGCTTGCCTCTTCATCGTTCGACCCCGAGCAAAGCGTCTTTGTCGCAGGCGGAGCCCCCGTGGCCCCGCCCGCGACGAACGCTAACCCCGGCAAAGTGGAATTCGCCAGCTACGCCCCGAAGGACATCGTCCTCAAATGCGACGCTCAGGCGCCTTCCGTCCTGCTTCTCAACGACCGCTTTGATTCCTACTGGAAAGTCCGCGTGGACGGCAGGCCCCAGGCGCTGTTGCGGTGCAATTACATCATGCGCGGCGTCTATCTGTCCCCAGGCGCGCACACGGTCGAGTTTCGCTTCCAGCCGCCCGTCGGGCCGCTGTATGTCAGTCTGGTGGGGGTGGGCATCGGCGTGTTGGTTCTTGGCACTGTGTTCGTAGCTGGACGGCGAAGCAGTTCGCCGGTTCCAGCCCCTGTATCCCCGCCTCCCGCCGCGCCGCCGAAGCCAGGCGCTAAGAGCGCGCCGGGCCGGGCTTCTGGGCCGTTGCGGCGTCGTGTCGGCTTGCGCGGTGTTCAGTAGCGGCTGGTGCAATCTTTCGTCTCCACCCCGCGCGCGAGTCCTTCATGCGCCGCCAGAGAATCCACCAACCCGGGCGACGGCGCCCCCTTCTCCCAGGGCATGTCCTTCGACTGATACCGCGCTTCCCAGTAAAACGAGTTGGAACCCTCAGTCACTGCATTGTGCCGTCTGCGATCTGCCCGTCCACTAACTCGACCACCTTGGGCGCACGGGCGGCCACGCGCGCATCGTGCGTGGCCATGACGAGGGTGGTGCGCTTCTCGTCCCGCAGAGCGCAAAGCAGACCGATGATTTCCTCCCCGGTATGCGAATCCAGGTTGCCCGTCGGTTCGTCGGCGAGGATCAGGTCGGGCTCGTTGATGAGCGCCCGCGCGATGGCCACCCGCTGCTGCTCGCCGCCGGAAAGCTCGTAGGGTTTGTGCTCGACGCGTTCCTGGAGGCCCACTCGCGCCAGTAAATCGCGCCCGCGGGCTTCGGCTTTGGCCACGGGCGTGCGGGCCATCCGCGCGGGGAGGCAGACGTTTTCCAGGGCATCCAGTTCCGGCAACAAGTAGTAAGCCTGGAAGATGAAGCCCACTTCCCGGTTGCGCAGCCGCGCCAGCTCGCGCCGGCCCAGCGTGGCCAGGTTCCTGCCCGCCAGCCAGACTTCGCCCTGGCTGGGCGCACCTATGCCGCCCAGCAGGTGGAGCAGGGTGCTCTTGCCGGCACCAGAAGCCCCGCGCAGGGCGAGGAAATCGCCGCGGTGCAACTCGATGTCCACCCCGCGCAGCACCTCGAGCGAGCGCTGGCCCAAGGTATATGTTTTGTGGATGCCTTTGGCGGAGAGCAGCAGATCACTCATAACGCAAGGCCTCCACGGGTCTGAGGCGTCCCGCCCGCCACGCCGGGATCGCCCCGCCCAAAGTGCAGATCACCCAGGCGCTGCCGCAGATCAGCAGGATGTCGCCCCGGACAATCAAGGCCGGCAATTCAGTGAAGCCGTAGATGGAGGCGGGGAACAGCTCGAAGCCGGTCCAGTGGCGCATGAAGTATAGAAACTCGTTCCGATAAGCCAGCGCCAGCATCCCGAGACCATACCCCGCCAGGTCGCCGACAGCCCCCACCAGTGCACCCTGGCTGAGAAAGAGCAGGCTGACCTGGAGGTCGGTGGCGCCCAGCGCCTTGAGCATGCCGATTTCGCGCGTCTTCTGCACCACGAAGGTAATCAACGCGCTCAGAATGCACAGGGCCGCCACAATCATAATGAAGAACAGCACGATGAACTGAACGTTCTTCTCCACCCGCACCGCATCGAGCAGGCTCGAATTCTCCTCCATCCAGGTGCTGATACGATATTTAAACCCGAGCGCCTGCCCCAGCTCCGCCGCGACTCTCGGCGCCTGATACGGATCGCGCACCATCACCATCAATCCCTGCACATCCCCGTGCAGGTCATAGAGATCCTGGGCGTCCTGCAGGGAGACCACGATCACCGACAGGTCATACTCGTAGTAGCCTACGTCGAAAATGCCGCGCACGTCGTATTCAGGCAACACCGGCGCGCTCCCCCGCTCCTGCTTGCTGCTCTCCTGCCATTTGCGGAACATGCTGGGCGAGCCGATCGCGATGCGGTCGCCCACCTCCAGGTTCATCTTATCCGCGAAGTTCGTCCCGATGAGCACCCCCCGGTCGCTCACATCGAACTTGCCGGCCACGATGCTGTGGGGCAGGACGCTCATATTGGTCTCGATGCTGGGGTTGATGCCGCGGATCCACGGCGCGCCCACCTGCGACGCGCCGCTGGCGGGCTCGGTTTCCACCAGCACAGGTCCCATGATGAAGGGCGCCACCGCCGTCACGTTCCGGTTCGAGCTGACGATCCGGGCCACCTCGGCGTAATCCTTCATGGTCTCGCCGCGGGGCAGGATCTTGATATGGGTATTGAACCCCAGGATCTTGTCGCGGAGCTGCTGGTCGAAGCCGCTCATGACGCTGATGACGATGATCAGCACCGCGACACCCAGTGTGACCCCGACCACGGAAATCAATGTGATGACCGAAACGAAGGTCCTTTTAGGCCGCAAGTACCGTAGCGCCAGCAGCAGCTCAAACGGCAAGCGAGACATGGGGGCGAGCCTAAAGGCCGCTGTGCCCACTGTCAACGAAGCACCAAGCCCTCGCGCCAATCCGGGCGCATTCGTCCCACCGCGCCATCGCCTGGGCCGAGGGTGGCCGCAGGCCAGGAGAGAGGACGTCCCGGTTCGTTTTCCGAACTGGTATTACTGCGTCGAGACGCGCACGAAACCCTGGCTCGAAGGACTGAAAACGGAGAGCGGAATCGGAATGGTCTTCAGCGTGCCGTCGCCCACCACGTTCGAGTAGGTCTGCCAGTTGCTTCCGGTGACCAGGTTAGTTCGGTACTGAACCGCGTGAGTGAAGCCGGATTGCGAAAGGAAGGAGAACTGGAAGTTCACCTGGTCGTTTTGCGGATTGAGCAGGGTGACGGGCTGGCCGAGGGCGGCGCTGTCGGTGATTTTCGCCAGCGCGCCGCTGTTGTGGTACGTGATAGTGCAGAAGGGGGAGCCGATGCAAGTAATTGCGCTATAGACGAGGTTGGTGCCGAAAGCGGTGGGTGATTTGACCACGCCGCAGGCCCAAACGCCGTCGGATGCCAGCGTCAGTCCGCGCAAGTTGGCGAGGTTATACTGCGGCACCGCAGTGCGCGCCCAGAGCGGATTCCCGTGGCGGTCGAACTTCGCCAGGAAACCGTCGGTGAAGTAACCGCTGCCGATGTTATCCAGGATCGGACCGGCAATGAGGTCTTGGCCGAAAACGGAGTAAGTGTCGAAGTCACCGCTGACATAAACGTCGCCCGCGGCGTCCGCCAGGATTGACCAAGGCTGGGTGGTCGGACTGCCGAAGGTGGTCAGGATTTGCGGGGTGCCGTTCGTGTCGCAGCGGGCAAAGTATTGGTGGGCGAATCCCGGCCAGGAGACGGTGTAGGGCCCGAACGCGGCGTTGGAGCCGACCGAAGTGCCGACAATGAAGACGTTGGTGCCGGAGGCAGACACCAGGGGCCAGATTTCATTCACATTCAGCGGGTTATCCTGGCCAAATGGCGCACCAATCCCTTGCACCCAGATTGCCTGGCCGGTGGTTCCATTGAGGGCGACCACAGACTTGGCCCGGTCGGTCACAAAGTTGATGCCGCTGAAGTTAAAGTTCGCTGAGTTATTTGCCATGGTGCCATAGATGCGCCCGCCATTATAAGTCATATTGACAATCCAGTTGGGGGTAAGCTCTGCCCAGCGCAACGCGCCGTTGGCATCGTATTGGGCAAGCCCGCCCTGCTGACCGGTTGCAAGAAGGTTGGTGCTGGTGGCGGAATTGGTGCTGCTGAAGGTGGTCGAACCGTAAAACAGTCCGGAAAGGGTGACGTTGCCGGCGGGGTCCGAGACCAGTTGATAATACTCCGTGAAGCAGAAATTGGTGCCGGAAATGGTTCTGACCCACAGGGGGTTGCCGTTGGCGTCGAGGCGCGCCAGGAAAATCGAAGCTGCGTAAGAACCCGTGCTCAGGTCCACCAGCCGGTTGGTGCCCAGCCAGTTGGTGCCATTGAAGTTGCCCGCGACATAGCTGCCGTTGCCGGGAGCCGGGACGACGCAATAGGCCTGAGAGTCTCCGTTGCCGTTGTTGGTGATCGCAACCGCCCACATCAGGCTGCCCGTGGCAGACTGTTTCACGATATCCGCGGAATACGTCCCGTTAGGTGAGATGTAACTGGTGGAACCTATGGTATTGGTACCATAGAAACTGCCGACCGCATAGAGGTTGCCCGATGAGTCCTGGAGGCACGACAGCCAATATTCCTCGGCCGGCGTATTATTGTTCTGGAACGGAGACTTGAAGGCACGGGACCAATCGGGCGGCAGCGGCGCGCTGACGAAGCTGACGGTGGCGGTCGTGCTGTTGGCCGCGCCCGCCGCGTTGCTCGCGACGGCATAGTAACTGCCGGCGACGCTGGCCGTCCCGGAATTGGTGGGGATAAACAGCGCGTTGGTGGCATTCGGAATGGGCGAGCCATTGCCCACCTTGAACCATTCCCAGGTAACAGCCAGGTTGCTGGTGGCGGCGGCCAGCAGCGCCACGCTATAACCTGGATAGTTGGTCTGGTCGAAGGGATTCAAGGTGATGACCGGAAGCGTTCCTGCAACATAGCTTACCTGGTCCAGGAAGCCGGCTTGGGTGGGATCCGTATCGCCATAGGCATGGACGGTCCAGCTCAACGTGTGCGTGCCTGAGCCAGTCGTGTAGGGGCCGTCCTGCGTCCAGCCTGTATCGCCAGAGATGTCGTTGGCGTAGCTCCCATCAATGTCGAATTCGTAGTCGAAGCCCTGGTTTGGGTCGTTGGCGATGCTCGACCAGTAGAACGTAAGCGTGCCCGGTCCCGTCACAGTGACTGAGAGCGTCGAAGTTTGGCTGCCGGTGACGGGGCCGCTTTGCGCGGCGGAAGGCGAGCCGTTGTAAGTGTTGGTCGTCTCCACCACCCAGGCGCTGTCCCCGCTGGTGGCCCAAGGCAGGTTGGTAGTGCCGAGGGCGCTGTTAAAATCGTAGGTGGCCCGGTTGTACAAACTCGCCACGTCCGCGGCGCTCAGTTCGCCACTGTAAACCCTGACATCATCCAGAAGCCCGATGTAAAAGCCGTAATCACCGCCGGCCAGATACATGAAGGCCGTGGCGACGACCGGGCCGTTGCTGCTCACGTCGCTCGCCTCCAGGTTGCCATCCACATAAACCTTCATGACGCCGCTGCCCTCGTTGCGTGTCACGGCAAGCAAATGGTAGTTGCCATCGGTGACGCTCGTTGTGGAATGCAGCGTGGTGTCTGTGCCGCCAGGGTTGCCAACGCTGAAGGCGGCTTTGCTGCCGGTGATGGAAAAGACCGCACTATTCACGCTGGAATTGTAATCGAACAAAATGGGCGCGCCGAAATAGGCATTCGCATCATCGGTATTGACCGAGTTGGTGGTCTTTATCCAGGCGGACCAGGAGAAGCTGCCGTACAGCGCGTTGGAGAGATTGTTGAAGGTGGTAGTGCCGGGGCTGAAGCAGATTCCAGTATCTCCCCGAAACAGACGCGCGTATAACCCAACAGCGGCGTCGGTCGAAAAAGTATCGAGGTTGGTGCCGCCATTGCCGGTGCCGCAATTCGCATCGTTGCCGTTGCCGGAGCTGTCAATCCCCGCGTTGTTTGTGACCTCAAAATTATAGCGAGCTACCAGCGGAACAATACTGGCCTGGCCGATGGCGGACCCGGGACTCAAGTAAAGTTGTGCCACCTCGTTGGAGGAAAGCACGCCGGAATAAATCTGCAAGTCGTCCACCTCGCCGTCGTAGCCATTGTAGTAGCTGCCATCATTCGGGTCAGGGTTGGAAGCATCGGCCAGGGAGCCGATGGTCAGCTTTTGCGGGTCGTTCAGCAGGTTCGTCGTTCCGGAGCTGAAACTGTCGAGCAAGCCGTCTATGTAGATGATTTTCTGGCCGGTGAGCTGGTTCCGGGTGACGACGACGTGATGGTAGTTTCCGTCGTTGACGCTGGTGGCGGAGTTCACCGTGTCGTCAGAATCTCCGCCGGTGTTGAAGCCGATGGTGCCCCCCGTCAACGCAATGGGAACGACGTCATTGGCCAGTCCGCTGTTGTCGGCGGAGACAATTCCTGCGCCGTAGAAGGCGGGAGCCTGATTCCATCCGAAATTGTTCTGGGTCGTCTTGACCCAGCAAGCAACCGAGAAGCTGCCGGCCAGCGCGGAAAGCAAGCCCGGCGGCGTGGGATTGGTCCAGCCGACATAACCCCCGCTATTGCCATCGCCATCCTGGAATTGAATCGCCCGCGGCCCGGCCGCCGCGTTGGTCGTCGAGTTCACGCCGCCCTGGGAGCCAAAACTGCCGCCAAAACTCATGTTATAGCCGTTGCCTGAGGTGTCAGCGCCCGAAGCCGTGCCATCATTGTTGGTCCCGTCCCACGGATAATGCGCCACCAACGTGTGCGGGGTTCCGGAGGCGTCGGGAGCACCAACCGTGAACTGGGCCGAGTCGTCAGCGAACAACCGATTCGTGGTCACCCAGCCTGGCGGCGTCTGGCCGAGGCCGTTGGTCGGCGTGGTGATGATCAGAACGGTGGGCGCATTGGAGTTAAAATAACTCGCCTCGAAGCTGAACACGCCCTGATTCAGCGTCTGCCCCGGATTCCAATTCGTGGCGGCTGGCGGGAGGGTGGCGCTGTTGTAATAACTCTGGTAGCTCCCGCTTACATTCACATCCACCTCGCCATAACTGTTGCCGTTGGTACCGACCCACGTGAAAGCAGGGTTGTTGGTGACGTTGACCGCGCCGTTCGTCGGGGAAAGGACATGCACCGCCGGAAACGTGTTGCTGGTGAAGTTGGGGGCCGACATCCAGAAGTAATAAGTCTGCTGCGAAGGATCGCCGACGTTCATCACCAGCTTCCACGGGCCATTGGTAAACGCGTTCAGCATGTCGCCCAAAGAGCCAAAGCCCAGACCATAAGTAGATGAACCGGGGCCGACGCCACCGACAAACTGATAGTTTGTATTCCACGAATAAACCTCATGGTAGGTGATTGGGGTGTTGGTTGTGTTCAGGAAAGAAAAGGCATAAAAGCCCAGGTTGCCGCCGGCGGCGGACCCCGTCTGGTGAATGTCCATCTGAAGAACCAGTTGCGTAGCCCGCACCGGTTGACTCCAGAACGACAGCCAACCAAGGACAGCTAACAGAATGGTCGTGGTAAAGCGGCAAGCCGGCTTGCGACGAAAGAACAATGGGCGACGAATGGGCGTTGTGCTTGAGGTTGGCATACTGGGCTCAGGTTGCTGGACAGTCATAACGATTGGGTTTCGGTTTCTTTACCTTCTTCCCACGCGCACGGCAGGCTGGTGACCGGTCGAGCAGGAAGGCTGTTCATGATAATCTAAAGAACGTGCTGTGCAACTGACTTGACTATCCGTAATAATACCTACTTAGGCGCCAGATTCAACGGAGGGAATCCTGGCTGCGGACCAACCGAATCAAGCGGAGATTTCCCCGATTGAAGCCACGCAAGGGAGTCGGCGGCTGGACTTGATTCCCCTGGAGGAGAACTATCCGAGGCGCTGCTGCGATGAGCGCCTGGCGCCAGCGAATTTCCCGCCAGCAGGAACTTCGGTCTCATGACAGCCGGGGCGGTCGAGTTGGTGCCTGATCGGAGTAGATGCCGCCCCATTTGCAGCCACTGATCATGATGATATAATACGAGGCAACCAAGAATATCATGAAAGCTCCGGCTGGTTCCATCCGGTTTGGCTGGGGATTGCCCCTGCTGATGAGCTGCGTGTCGGTGCCGGCTCAAACCGGCGTGGAAGCTTGGTTCGCGCCGGGCGAGGAGGTGACGAACGCGGTGGCCCTGCGCTACAAGTGCCGGGTCGCGCTAAACCAGTCGCCTAACATCATGATCATTTTCGGCGCCAACCGTTTATACGGCCCGTCCAATGAGACCTACCTGCTGGAGAACAATCTTTACGCCGACGATCTGCGCTTCACCAATGGCATCTGCACGACCTGGCCGCAGGTGGGAACGGATTTCCAGACCCAAAGCAGCTTGCGCTCAGCCATTCCCGACTACAACGAGCACGGCTGGATCGGCGCCCAGCCGCTCTCCCCGGTCATGTTCCCCAAACAAACCTATGAGATTGATGGCATCGCCAGCCTCTGGAAAATGGACACCATCTCCCAGACCAACCTCAACGGGGTGGATTGCGACGTCCAACTAGTGCGCGCTTTCCGCGTCCAACTGATACCCTGAGGCCTGGCTTACTTTGTTACGAGGCGATAGAACTGCGGGCCCTGGCCGAGGTTAAAGACATAAGGCGGGTCGGTCACGGCGGCATCGCCCCAGGGACCCAGGATCGTAGGGGCTGATTGCAACTGAACCGCCTGGCAGAGCGCGTCCCAGGTTATCGCATATTTGCCGTCGGCCTGGAGGGTGAAGAGGAGCTTTTGGCAAAGGGCGCTGAAGGGGCCGGCGGGGACGGTGAGCGAGGGCGGATTGGAAAAATCGGGGTGGGCGAAATCCAGCACATCAGCGAGGTCATTCGCGTTCGAGTCGCGGACCGTCAGCGGCCGCAACCCCCAGCGGTTTTCGATCAGCTTGAGCACGGACGTGTGGTCGAATACTTCGTTGTCAACCACGTAGCCCTTTCGCGCCCAGGGAGAAATCACCAGGCAAGGAACGCGAAAACCCAGTCGCCCGTCATTCCCCAGGGCCTGCTCGGCGGCTTCAACCTGAACCACCGGCGGCGCGACATGATCGAAGAACCCGCCCCACTCGTCGAAGTTGATGATCAGAACCGTGTTGGACCAGTTTGGACTGGAGACTACAGCGTTGTAGATGCTGGCGAGGAACGCTTCGCCGTCGCGGATGTCTCCGAAAGGGTGGTCGTCGTTCCCCGGGTTGGCATCGTTTATGGTCAGATTCGGGTCAACGAAGGATACAGCCGGCAAGGCGCCGGCGGCGCAGTCTGTGTAAAACTGGCTGGTCCCGTAGGAGATCGAATTGTAGGTGAAGGGGCCCCAGATCGAGAGCACCGAGCCGATTCGGGTCGAGGCCGCGTAGTAATAGCGCCCGGTTATGCTGTTTTGGGCGAGGCGGTCCCAAATCGTCGGCAGCGTCACCGGGTTGAAGAGCAAGGTGCTCCCTGACCGGTTTGTCAGCGAATCCGTCTGGCCGGCGTGCTGGTAAATCCGGTTGGGCTGGGTCTCGGACATGATGGCGGCAAAATAGCGGTCGCAGACGGTCCAGTTCGTCGCCGCCTGCCCGAAGAAGGAGAGATCCTGCTGGCGGTAATAGCCGATCGAGAAGAGGTCGTTGGTGAGGAGCCAGCCGTCACACGAGCCGCCATTGTATTCAATCCTGCCACCCTCATATGAGTGATCGGGATCATTGCAGCCGCACCCGCGGAAAGACGGGGCCAGCGACCGCGTCGCAAACGATTGCCCGCCACTGTTGGTGTAATTGAGGCCCGCCTGCTTGCCATCGGCTCCCGGCAACCAGCCCAGCAGATGGTCGAATGACCGGTTTTCCATCATGACCAGCACGACATGCTGAATGGCCGGCGTTCCGCTCCGAATCGTGTCACTCGACGCGTCGGCCACGTACAGGTTGCCGCACGTGTCCAGGGCCACGCCGGTTGGATTATCGAACAAAGCGTTGCTGCCCGTGCCGTCGTTGGTGCCGAGGGTCCTCGCCAACCCGGCCAGGGTGCTGACTACACCCGAGCTGGAAACCCGGCGAATCGCGGCATTGCCGCTGTCGGCCACATAGAGGTTACCGGCACCGTCCACCTTCACATCGGACGGGTTGAAAAACAAAGCGTTGGTCCCATCGGTGCTGCCGGGGATGAGCGCCTGCCCGGCGAGGGTGGTGACCACGCCCGCCGGGGTGATTCTTCGGATCGTGCTGTTGCCGCGATCGGCGACATAGACATTGGTGGCGCTATCCACTCCGACCCCGGTGGGCTGGTTAAAGCGTGCGCCGCTGTTTGTGCCGTCGTCGCTGCCTCCGGTTCCGGCCAGGCCGGCCAACGTCGCAACGACCCCCGCAGGCGTGATGCTGCGAACCGTTTGGTTGCCGCTGTCGGCCACATAAACGTTGGTCCCCGCGTCCACCGCCACCCCGGCAGGGAGGTTGAACCGCGCGCCGCTCCCGGTCCCGTCGTTGGTGCCGCTAATCCCGGGCAGCCCAGCCAGCGTCGTGACCGCTCCCGCAGGCGTGACCTTGCGGATCGTGTGGTTAAGCAGGTCCGCGACATAGATATTGCCCGCGCCGTCCACCGCGACACTGGACGGAGCGTTGAAGCGCGCGTCGGTGCCGGTCCCATCATTGGTGCCGCTGGTCCCGGGCAGCCCGGCCAGCGTGGTCACCACGCCCGCCGGCGTGATCCTCCGGATTGTATAGTTGTAGGTGTCCGCGACAAACACAGTGCACGCGCTGTCAACCGCCACCGACTCAGGGAATCGGAACCGCGCCTCAGTGCCCGTCGCGTCGTTTGTGCCCGCGGCGCCCGGGGCGCCGGCGAACGTCGTAAACGTGTAAGGTGCGTAGATGGACTGACCGCGGGCTGCGGCGGCGTGGGCTGCGGCGGGGGCCAACAGCACCGCCAGCAGTGCGAGAGTCAAAGTAAAACTATTCCTAGGGCTCATAGGTGAACTTGGGCCAACGAGGTTGTCAGCGCGGCTGGCCTTAGGGGTTCATGCCCGTGGCTCAAGCATGCCGCCGCAAATCGCCCAATAGGGATCCAAGGTGCGCGACCAATGTGGACATGGAAACTAATATTGCGCATCCGAATTCCTGTTCAACGCCGTACTTGTACGGAGGGGCTGTTTGTTATACGTCGGGTGTAACCCGCCTTAACTTCCAAGCGTCTGTCTATTTGGAACTTATTGTTTGCTGTGAAAGCACCGATCATCCGCTGGCCATTGATGCTCGCTCTTCTCGCTTTGGCTCTCGTTCTTGCCCTGCCGGCTCAGGCAGCCCGGGTGAGACGCGTGGCGGCCAGCCGGGCAGAAACGTTCCAGACCGCCAATACCACTAAGATTGCCGTGGGAACCAACCATTCGGCGTCGCTGGGGGACCTCAAAATCGGAGACCGCGTCAGTATCAGCTATGTCCAGGAAAGTGGCGTCCAGATGGCCCGCCGGATTGCTGATGGTGTGCCGCACAAGCCGCACCCACCGAAAACGACGGCAGGAGTGACCTCTCACCACCCCACCAGCACGCCGGGGGTTTTCCATGCCCACGGCGTCATACGCGCCATTGACCTGCAGGCAGGCACAGTAACCATCGCCCACAAATAAGCGAGGCGCCCTTCACGCTGGGGGAAAACCAGAGTGCCCGGAGGGGCCACTTGCGGGCCGACGTTTACTCCCGCCAAAGGCACCGCCACACCCCAGGGCTTTCTCAGAATTGGGTAACGTCCCAAAGATGGGGGGTCATGCGTTAACTGTTCTGGTGCCGCGGAAGCGGATTAGGACGCG
>Ga0181532_10001982_pt1 | contig 19357 bp, 10 predicted proteins | sample PEATcosm2014_Bin_33_FD_119768 | JGI IMG/M metagenome (GOLD analysis project Ga0181532, IMG submission 119768) | Peatland microbial communities from MTU Mesocosm Facility, Houghton, MI, USA - PEATcosm2014_Bin11_30_metaG | ecosystem: Environmental > Terrestrial > Soil > Wetlands > Peat | place... | reverse complement strand
GGTTGATGCGCAGCACCGGGTTGCCGGGCCGGCCGACCACCTCGTAGGTGATGCCGAGCAAACCCTCCTTGTCCCCACCCATGAATAGCCCGACTATCGGAATCTGCCCGAGCAAATTGTTGGGACCATACAGCGGGACCAGCGTGCCGCGCAGGTGCACTTCATCGCGCGTGTAATCGACCGATCCGTCAATGGTGCCGCCGAGCATCGGGCCGCGCACCACGCCTTCGCGCAACGCGACCCGCCCGGGCATGCGGTTGAACTCGACCCGCATGCCAGAGAACTCGATGCCGTTGCGCTGGCGCTGCGTGCCGTTGGAAACGGCGCGCTCGAGCTGCGCCTCATCATGAACCGCAAAATTATGGACGTTCAGAACGCCCTGCTGCACCGGATCCTCCGCCGACGGCGATTCCATCGCCATCGCCATCTGCCCGCCGGTCATGCGCGAGTAGACGTCGGTGAAGCGAAAGAAAGCGCCGGCATCGTTGCTTGCCAGGTCGATCACCTGGCGTCCACCGGCCCGCGCGCGCAGATCGCCGCTCAGCGTCGCGTCGCGCCCGATCTTGGCGGTCAGGCCGAAGCTGCGAATCTCGCCGGCGCGGCGCGTCATCTTGACGTCGACACTGCGCAACGCCTCGCCATTGAACCCGACAACGGCGCCGAGCTTCAGATCGAGGTCGATGTCCATTTGCTGCCGCTTCGACGGCGGGCTTGGCGGCGCGCCCCCGGCCGCGCTCTTGACGAAGCCGCGCCCGTCGTAGACGTCGCCGCGCATGACGACGCGCAGCGCCCCATCCGGAGCGCGTTCAGCCTTGAGGCTGGCGCGGTCGCCGTCGGAGAAGCCGTAGGCCGGGAAATTGGCCGATTGCACCTGCCCGGAGCTGTCGAGCTCGATGGTCCCCCTCACGCCGCCGCCGGCGCCCTCGATCAGGAGATCCTCGATGCGGATCAATTGCGGCTTGGTCGCCAGCGTGAAAGTCGCGCGCGCCGGTTTGCCGGACGGCTTCACCCAGCCCGGCAACAGGCCGTCGATCTGGGCCGGCGTGAGATCGGCCTCGACGGCGAAGCGACCCTCGCGATCGGACGTGGTGGCGACCCGGCCGGCGAGCCGGATCGGGATGGCGCCGCTGATCGCATTGCCGGAATCGAAGCCGAGATTGTTCCGCCCCGCTTCGTCGAGCATGCCCTGGAGGTGGACTTCGGCCTCCGGATCGTTGCGCTGCTTGCGGTATTCGAGGCTGGCCGGCGTGCCGCCGATCTTGACATCGCCCTTGAGCTGGAAGCCCTGCGGGGTGGCGCTCGCCCGCAGCAGCGCGGCTTCCACCTTTTGCCCCATAATCATGCGGTCAGCGGAAAAATTCGTGGCGTCGACCGTGATCGCGTAATTGGTTGAACCTGGCGGCAGCTCGGACTTGAGCGGCATTGCCATCGTGACCAGCGCGCTCATCGTGCCGCGGATCGCCGAAGGCTCGAAAGGCGCGTCCGCCACTTCGCGCAAGCGGTCCATGCGCAGGAGTTCGGCGGCGGCCGGTATCGGCCCCTCGAGCTTGAAGCGGACGCGCGCCGGCGGCGCATGCGGTGCCGTATCGGGCACCGCGAACACGCCGGACGACATGACGAGCTTGCGGCCGGAAGGCAGATCTGCTGTCGCCTTATTGAGCGTGATGGTCACGTCGCGCCCGGCAATGTGTACGCTGAGGTCGGCATCCCGCAGCGCCGGCAGACCTTCCACCGGCCGGATCACGCAGCCCGTTGCCAGCGCTTCGATCGACAATCCGTCGTCGGGAATCGGCGGGCCGGCCTCCTTAAGCGTTTCGAACGGCGCGTTCACTGCGATTACAATACGCTCAAGCGTGCCGCTGGTGAGGTGCTCGACGAACCAGTCGCGCACCTTGGGCGCGACGAAAACCGGCCACAGCTTCTTCAGCGCATCGACCGGCATGCGCGTGCCGGCAACGCCCGCCCTTAAGCGAAGATCGCTACTGGAAAAATCCATGGCGCCGGATAGCGCGACGCCGACATTGGTATTGCCGATATCGCCTTCGTCGACGACAAAGCGGCGTGTCGTCGCATCATAACGGCCGCTTACGGCGATACGGTTGAGGACCAAGGGCTCGCTTGACGCGCCGAGGGCGGCCAACACGACTGTGCCGCCGCCGCCAATCTTGAATGACCAGGTGCCGCCGGTTTCCTCCGGCGCTTCGATCTGTGCAATGAGGGTGATGCGGTTGCCGCCGGACAGAATCTGGAACGGCACCGATAGGACGCGGTTGGCGGCATCCCAATTGAGCTTGAACTCGGCACGCTCGATCGCGATGCGTCCATTGGCGTCGTTGGCGTCGGTGATTGAGCCCGCATCGGCGACGATGCGGCCTGACAAAGTTTGCGGCACGCCGTCCGGACCGATCTCGCCGTTGATGCTCGCGGACAGCGGCATATCGGTTTTCAGATTGCCGTCGCCCAGGCGAGCGGCCAAGAAGAGGTCGCTGGCCAAGACGCGGCGCGCTTCCAGCTCGACTTTGCGGAAGCCCTTCCGCGTCGGCGTGATCGCGGCGGAGAGCACCCACGGCCGCGCCGGATTATCCGAGCCGATGGTCACGACAATGCCGCCGCCGTGCGGTCGCTCGACGCTGAGGCTGATATCCTGAAAGGTCCAGTGCTTGCCGGTGCGCTCGTCGTCGACGGTCAGGTTGCCGTTCTTGAGCCCGAGCTCGCGCAAGTCATGGCCGTCCAGTCCAGTTTCGCCGATGCCGTCGATCCAGGATAACAGCGCGGCCAGGATATCGCGGGCCTGGCGAGGCGGCGCGGGTTGCGGGTCCGTCGACTGGGCGGTGGCCAGCGCGGCAGCCGCGCGAGTCCCCGCCGTGGCGGCCGTTCGCGCGGTCCCTTGCAGTTTTTCCTGCCGCGAGAGGAGCATAGCGGCCGACAGCGGAACCGAAGCAGTCGCAATCGGACGTTTATCGGCACCGGCGAAGATGGTGACGCCGCCATCTTGCTCGATACGCATGGCCATTTCCGCGCCGACGAGGTTGAGGCTTTCCGCGCGCATATGGCCGCTCAAAAGGCTCATGCCGGAAACGCGGACCTCGGCCTTCGGCGCACTCGCCACCACGGTGCCGTCGGCGTCGCGCACGATGATGTCGCGGATGCGCACGGCCGTGCCGCCGTTCTCGGTGCGCTCGATCTGAGTTCCGCCGACCTCGACGTGATGGCTGCTGCCGAAATTCTCCTCGATGGCAGAAGCGAGCCAGGGCGTTACGACGTCGAGCTGAATGGGTCCGCTGGCGAGACGCCACCACAGAGTGAGGCAGCCGAGCGTCACCAGCGCTACGGCAACGCCGATCCCGATCCCGGAGCGCTGGAAGAAGCGTCGGTGGCGTCCGAGAAATCGCCGCGAGCGGTATACCGGCCCCTCGCCGCCGGAACGTTGAGCACCGTCAATCGCGGTCAGGCGCGCGGGTCGACGCAGGGGGACGACCGAGTCCCCTTGCGGAAGCGCCGCGCTCTGCCTGTCCTGGTTTGTCATGCCCCCTCGGGCGTCCCCTCGTCCACGGCGTCTTCAGAACGATTCGCCGTCAGGCAACACCGGAATATCCGATTGCAAAGTTTCGCAGGCCCTATGCGCTTCGCCCGGATGCGAAATTCGGATCAAGAAACCCTAGCAAATTAATGATTCCAGGGTGGTTTCGGATTTGAAAGCTCCTTGGCGCGTCAGGTCGGCGCAAACGTCGGAACCTCAATCCACCACACCAGCCTAAAGAGCCGAAATCCGCCGGCAATGATCGACCCCGTTCCCCCAGCGCGCGTATTCTGGCGGGGTCAGAATGCCCCTTGGAAAGCGTCGAAAGGAAGGCATATGCCCCGCGAGCTTAACCCCGGCGCGATGGCGCCGACGTTCACTCTCCCCCGCGACGGCGGCGATACCATTTCGCTTGCCGATTTTGTCGGGCGCAAGCTCGTCCTCTATTTTTATCCGCGGGCGGACACCTCCGGCTGCACCAAAGAGGCGATCGACTTTTCCCGTCTCAAGGCCGCTTTCGGCAAGGCCGGCGCCGACATCCTCGGCGTCTCCGCCGACCCGGTTCCGGCGCAGGATAAATTCAAGGCCAAGCAGAAGCTCGCGATCGCGCTCGCTTCGGACGAAAAGCACCGCATGCTCGAGGCCTATGGCGTGTGGCAGGAAAAGTCGATGTACGGGCGGAAGTTCATGGGGATCGTGCGCACCACGGTTCTCATCGGGCCCGACCAACGCATCGCCCGCGTCTGGCCGAAAGTCTCGGTGACCGGCCATGCCGAGGAGGTCCTCGCCGCCGCCCGCGCGCTGGCTTGAGCTCATCTTTTCGAGAACGCCGTCGACCCCAATCATGCTCCTAGTTACCGAACCATTTACCCAAGGCCGCAAAATGCTGGCCGCGATTTCCTGAAAATTAACCATAGGCCGCTCAAATCCGCTCCCGGCCGGGCCCGTCACCGGACCGTGTTGGGGAGCGTCGATGTTCTCGGGGCAAGCGGTTCGGTCAGGTCACACTGCGCATGAGGCCAGGAACAACCCTGTTCCGCGCCCGCGCAGCGGGACCCGGCCGGGTGCCGGTGCGGGCTATACGATCGCCCATGCCGGACGCCAGATCAGATTCGGACCGGTCGCGTTCTGGATCGCTGTCGGCACCGTCGTCATCATGGCCGGCTGGTCGGTCGCGACCGCGACTTATTTCGCCTTCCACGACGATCTGCTGCGGAGCGTTGTCGCGCGCCAGCATGAGCAGGAATACGCCTACGAAGATCGTATTGCCGAATTGCGCGCCAGGATCGACCGCACCACCAGCCGTCAACTGCTCGATCAGGAGAAGTTCGAGCAAAAGCTCGATGATCTCTTGCGCCGGCAGGCAACGTTGGAATCGCGGGCGGCGGCACTGAGCGGCATATCCGACCCGATAACGACCGGTTCGATCCGGCCGGCGGCGCGGGGGCTCGACCACGGCTCGTCGCTCGAACCCGAACTGGCGCCGGCCAGCCGCGAGGCGGGCAAGAGCGCCGACATCGGCGCGAAGCTGTCGCGCATCGAGGGCTCGCTCGATCGGGTCGATCGGCGGCAGTCCGCGGTGCTGGCCCGGATGCAAGAGCGCTACGAAGGCAAAGCCCGCAAACTGCGGCGCGTGCTTGCCGATCTCGGCCTCACCTTCGACACGCGGCCGCCGGCGGCCAGCGGCGGCCCATTCGTGCCCGTCAAACTGCCGGGCGAAGGCAACGGCTTCGAGCGTGCGCTCACGCGTGTGAACATCGCGCGCGCGCAGGCCGAGCAGCTCAGCCGCAAGCTCGTCGCCGTGCCGGTGCGCGTCCCGGTGACCGGCGATGTCGACATCAGCTCGAGCTTCGGCGTGCGCATGGATCCCTTTCTGCATTTAGCGGCGATGCATACGGGCATCGATTTTCGCGGCAATGCCGGCGATCCGGTCCACGCCACGGCGGCCGGCACGGTCACCGTGGCCGGCTGGAGCGGCGGCTACGGCAAGATGGTCGAGATCGATCACGGCAACGGCCTCACGACCCGCTACGGCCATCTTTCCAAGATCGAAGTCAACGTTGGCGACAAAATTCGGCTCGGTCAGATCGCGGGCCGCCTCGGCTCGACCGGGCGCTCGACAGGCCCGCATGTGCATTACGAGACGCGCATCGATGGCGAGGCGGTTGATCCGCAAAAATTCCTCAACGCCGGTGCCAAGCTGAACGGCGGATAGCCCTTTTTAGACGAAGGAGGAATAGCGAATAGTGGCACTATGCCGCTAGCCGCTACCTCCGTCTGCGGGGAATACCATGATCCGGGTCCATCATCTGAACAATTCACGGAGCCAGCGGGTCCTCTGGCTGCTCGAAGAACTGGGCATGCCCTACGAAGTCGTACGCTATGAGCGCAACAAGACGACGATGCTGGCGCCCAAGGAATTGAAGCGCGTGCACCCGCTCGGCAAATCGCCGGCGATCGAGGACGACGGAAGAAAGTTGGCCGAGACCGGGTTGATCGTCGAATATCTGGTCGAGTGCTACGGGCCCGATTTGGCGCCGCCGCGGGATTCCGATCTTTATTGGCGCTACAAATACTGGCTGCACTACGCGGAAGGCTCGGCGATGCCGCCGCTCCTCCTCAAGCTTATTGTCGACCGGCTTGGCCTCTTGGCGCTGCCGGCCAGACCATTCGTGACATCGCAGTTGAAGCTGCACCTCGACTATCTGGAGGGCGAACTGAGCGCGGCTCCGTGGTTCGTGGGCGAGCGGTTCACGGCCGCCGATATCATGTTGAGCTTTCCGCTCGAGACCGCCAAGGGCCGCGCCGGCCTCGACGAGACACGTCCGAGACTGATGGATTTCCTGCAACGCATCCACGCCCGGCCGGCCTACAAGCGCGCGCTCGAGAAAGGCGGCCCTTACAGATATGCCGGATGAAGCAAACGCCTACTCGACGTCCTCGACTTGTTTTGGCTCCTCGCCGAACGCCTTTTGCGCCAACGCCGCTTCCATGAAACGGTCGATGTCGCCGTCGAGCACGGCGCCGGTATTCGAGGTGGCAACGCCGGTGCGCAGGTCCTTCACCATCTGATAGGGCTGCAGTACGTAAGAGCGGATCTGGTGGCCCCAGCCGATATCGGTCTTGGCGGCCTGGTCAGCGGCGGCCTTCGCCTCGCGCTTCTTCAGTTCGGCCTCGTAGAGCTCGGCGCGCAGCATCTGCCAGGCCTGCGCCCGGTTACGGTGCTGCGAGCGGTCGTTCTGGCAAACCACCACGATGTTGGTCGGGATGTGCGTGAGCCGGATCGCGGATTCGGTCTTGTTGACGTGCTGGCCGCCGGCGCCGCCGGCACGCATGGTGTCGACGCGCACGTCGGCCTCCTTGATGTCGATATTGATGCGGTCGTCCACTACGGGATAGACGGTGACGCTGGCGAACGAGGTGTGGCGGCGCGCGTTGGAATCGAACGGCGAGATGCGCACCAGCCGGTGCACGCCGTTCTCGCTCTTGAGCCAGCCGTAGGCGTTGCGGCCCTTAACCTCGATGGTGGCCGACTTGATGCCGGCCTCCTCGCCCGCCGTCTCCTCGATGTAATCGACCTTGAAGCCGTGCTGCTCGGCCCAACGCACATACATGCGCAGCAGCATGTTGGCCCAGTCCTGACTCTCGGTGCCGCCGGCGCCGGCATGCACTTCGAGATAAGCGTCGTTGGCGTCGGCTTCGCCGGACAGCAGCGCCTCGAGCTCGCGGCGCGCGACCTCGGCCTTGAGCTTGCGCAGCGCCGCTTCCGCTTCGGCAATGACCTTTTGGTCGTTCTCGGCCTCGCCGAGCTCGATCAGCGTCAGCTGATCGTCGAGCTCCCGCTCGATGCGCGCGATGGCGTTGAGCTGATCCTCAAGCGCGGTGCGCTCCTGCATCACGCGGCTGGCGCGCTGCGGATCGTTCCACAGATTGGAATCTTCGACCTGCCGGTTCAGCTCGGCAAGCCGCGCGCGCGCCTTGTCGACGTCAAAGATGCCTCCTCAGCAGCCCGACCGACTGCTTGATCTCGGCGACAATGGTTTCGATTTCCGCGCGCATGATGGTGAGCGATTTAATGGGTCGCGAGGCCGAACGCAACGCAAAGCGCGAGCGGCTTCCTGCAACACCCTCCCCTGGAGGGGGAGAGTGAACGCATCGTCTTCCTCTTCTTTAATACAATCCGCCGGTACCGGTGCGAACGGCGCGGTCGGCCTCGGGCGAGACCTGCAGCGGGCCGCCGCTGGGCGACGCCGCTCCGATCACCGAATAAGAGTCGGGCGGCGCGGTGCCGGGCTTGAAGGCTTCAAGGATCACGTGGGTGTCGCCTGGGGCGGCGCGCATGCCGGTTTTCGCATCGACCCGGATGAGCTTGATACCGGGCGGCACGCGGAACGGGATCGGCGGCTTGTCGGCGAGCGCAATTTTCAGGAAATCGCGGACGATCGGCGCCGCCAGGTGGCCGCCGGTCGCCAGACGCGCGATATGCCGCGGCTTGTCGTAACCCATATAGACGCCGCAGACGATATCGGGCGAGAAACCGATGAACCAGACGTCCTTCTCCTCGTTGGTGGTGCCGGTCTTGCCGGCGATCGGCTTGCCGACGTCACGGACGACAGTCGCGGTGCCGCGCTGGACGACACCCTCCATCATCGAGGTGATCTGATAGGCGGTCATCGGATCGATCACCTGCTCGCGGCGATCCACCAGCGTCGGTTCGGGTTGGTCGTGCCATGCGTCGGCGTCGCAACCGCGGCACTCGCGCTCGTCGTGCTTGTAGATGGTGTGGCCGTAGCGGTCCTGGATGCGGTCGATCAGCGTCGGCTTCACCCGTCGCCCGCCATTGTCGAGCATCGAATAGGCGGTGACCATGCGCAGCACGGTGGTCTCGCCGGCGCCGAGCGCGTAGGACAGGTAAGGCGGCAGATCGTCGTAAACGCCGAACCTCTTGGCATATTCCGCGATCAGCGGCATGCCGACGTCCTGCGCCAGCCGCACCGTCATCACGTTGCGCGACTGTTCGAGGCCGAAGCGCAGTGTCGAGGGGCCATAAAACTTGCCGCCGTAATTTTCCGGCTTCCAGACGCCGCCACCGCCCGGTCCCATATCGACTTCGAGCGGCGCATCGAGGACGATGGTCGAAGGCGTGTAGCCATTGTCGATGGCCGCGGCATACACCAGCGGCTTGAACGATGAGCCCGGCTGTCGCAGCGCTTGGGTGGCGCGGTTGAACTGGCTCTGGTCGTAGGAGAAGCCGCCGACCATCGCCAGGACGCGGCCGGTGCGCGGATCCATCACCACCATGGCGCCGGAAATTTCCGGCAGCTGGCGCAGCCGGAACTGGCCCTGCTCTTTCGCCGACGGCTCGACGTAGACCACGTCTCCGGGCGAAAGCACCAGGCTGACGCGCTGGATCGGTTTGGCCGGACCGTTGATTGGCTTCGCCCATTTGATGCCGTCGAGCGGCAGGATGCCGACTTCGCGGGCCTTGACCAAGGCGCCGCCGGGGTCGCGCGGCGGCTGCAGGCCGATGCGCGCCGACTGATCGTTCACCTCGAGCACCACCGCGAGCCGCCAGGGATCGATGTCGGACAGCGACTTCACGTCGGCGAGCCTGACGCCCCAATCGCCGTCAATGTCGATCTTGCTGGCCGGGCCGCGCCAGCCTTGGGTTTCGTCGAAATTGACCAGCCCGTTGGTCATGGTCTTGCGCGCCAGCACTTGGATCTTGGGATCAAGCGTGGTGCGCACGGATAGCCCGCCCTCGTAGAGCTTCTTCTCCCCGTAATTCTCGAAGATGTAGCGCCGCACCTCCTCGGCGAAATATTCCGCCGCGAAAGTGTGGGTCCCGGTCGGCCGCACGGTGATGCTGAGCGGGTCCTTCTTGGCTTTGTCGCCGGCATCGGCGGCGATGTAGCCGTCCTCGACCATGCGGTCGATCACGTAGTTGCGGCGCACGATCGCCTCGTCGCGGCGGCGGAACGGATTGTAATTGTTCGGGCCCTTGGGCAGCGCGGCGAGGTAGGCGGCCTCGGCGATCGTCAGCTCATGGACCGACTTGTCGAAATAGAGCAGCGAAGCGGCGGCGACGCCGTAGGCGCCGAGGCCGAGATAGATTTGGTTGAGATAGAGCTCGAGAATCTTGTCCTTCGAGTAGGCCCGCTCGATGCGCAAAGCGAGCAGCGCTTCCTTGATCTTGCGGGTAATCGACAGCTCGCTCGACAGCAGGAAGTTTTTCGCCACCTGCTGGGTGATGGTCGAGGCGCCCTGCGGCCGGCGGCTGGAGCCGTAGTTTTGGACATAGAGCATGGCGGCGCGCGCGATGCCGTAGAAGTCGAGCCCGCCGTGCTCAAAGAAGTTCTTGTCCTCGGCGGCGAGGAACGCATTGATCACGAGCTTCGGCACCGCCTGGATCGGAACATAGAGCCGGCGCTCGTTGGCATATTCGGCAAGCAGCGAGCCATCAGCGGCGTGCACCCGCGTCATCACCGGCGGCTCATAATTCTGAAGTTGAGAGTACTCCGGCAACTCCTTGGAATAGTGCAAGAAAAGGCCGGCAGTCGCGCCGACGCCGACGATGAACAGGATGGTTCCCGCCGCGAATAAAAAGCCCAGGAATCGCAGCAAGATTTTCATCGAGAACGTCCCGCCCGGATCGGGCCCGCGCCCGCTCGGTTCACGCCCGGCCAAGCGCTGAACATGCAGAGTAACACTCTTGGCTCGAATCCGCCGGAAGCCCCGCTACGCATCGCGTGTCGTCGCTCGGTTTTTTGTTCAAACTGAGGCCATTCGGCCGTGGCTGGGGCCGCGCCAGACCTCAGTTTGCGCCGGCGCGAGCGCCGGCCATATGGGTCGCGAAGTAAGTCTCAATCGCTTTCGCGATCGTCTCCACCGTCCGGTTGCGCCAGGTCTCGGACAAGAGCGATTGCAGGTCCTGCCGATTGGAAACGTAGCCAAGCTCGAGGAGCACCGAGGGCACATCCGGCGCCCGCAAAACACGGAACCCCGCCGATTTCAGCGGGCTCTTGTGTAACCGGGTCGCGGTTTTCATTTCGCCGACCAGCCTGTGCGCAAACTGCAGGGAAAAGCTCTTGGTCTCTCGCTCGGCAAGATCGATCAGGATTCCGGCAACGTCGGCCGGCTCGCTCTTGAGATCGATGCCGGCGATCACGTCGGCCCGGTTCTCCTTCTCGGCCAGCCGCGCCGCCTCCGAATCGGAGGCGGTCTCCGACAGCGTGTAGACACTGGCGCCCTGCGCATCACCCTCCCGGCGCGGCAACGCGTCGGCATGGATGGAGACGAAGAGGGAAGCGCCGGCGCTGCGCGCCATGTGCACGCGGTCGGCCAGCGGCACGAAGGTGTCGTCGGTCCGCGTCATGAGCACGCGGCATTTGCCGGCTTTTTCCAGGCGATCGCGCAAGCGCTGTGCGACGTTCAGCACGATATCCTTTTCCAGTTCGCCGCCCGACGCCTTGGTGCCGTTATCGATGCCGCCGTGGCCGGGATCGAGCCCGACTAGCGGTCGCGGATCGCCGCTAGCGGGTTGCGGCCTGTCCGCGGCAGGCAGTTCGGGGCTGGCGAGCCTGCTGGCCAGCGCGATCTTGCGCAAAAAGCTCTCACGATCGGTCGCCACCAGATCGAGCACCAGCCGAGCCGGTGCACCGTCCGCGGCGTCGATGATCGAGGCCTTGTCGATAAGCACCGGCTTGGCGAGATCGAGGACCAGGCGCGAGCCGCCCTGCAACACTAAGCCGAAACGAAAGGCTTTGATCAGGCCGCGCCCGCTGTCGCCGGTTTTCGGCGGTAGGCGGAATATCACCTGGGGGATGTCGACAACAACCCGATAGGGATCGGCAAGGGTAAAGGCGTGCAGATCGATCTTACGGCTGAAATCCATCACGAACCGCGTCTGCGATTCGTCGCCGGCGAGCCGCGCGTCGGTCGCGACCGGAAACGAATCGGCGGCCGGGAGCGCCGGCGGCCGCTCCCCCGCGGATGCCGCCACAGCGAAGAGCAGACCGAGGAAAGCCCAGCTCGCTGCCCGGACAGCCATCGGTTTGAACCCTCCACGCCGTTATTACTCCATTAGGCAGGCGTGGTTAATCGAAACTTAAGTACCTACATCCGATGTGTCGGGATCGGTCGGCACGGGTGCCTAGCGAAGCTCCCCGATCGGCCAAATCCCACAGGCGGCTTGCCAATTCCGTAGCCGCGGCCTTAAGAAGAAGAGGCTGACGGTCAAAGGCTTCGGTTGTGTCCCGTCAGGGCATCCGCCACGTCCGCCGCGATGGCTCCCGATAGCGGGAGCGGGCGGACGCTGCTTCGGCCCGTTCCGGCGCCCAAAACGCGCCGACCAGATGCGGGACGAATAAGCAAGGCGATACCCTCAAGGAGCAGGGCAGCCGGAACTTACCGTGCAGCGCACCCGCCGGCAGCGATACGTGCTGCCGGGGCGTCGCTGATACCGTGAGCGCTCAGAGTAATCGCGGCGGCTTAAAGCGCTGCCGTCCACCACGGTTTGGAGTTCATGTTCGAGGCGCAAGAGGTTCGGTCGTATCGGTTCGACAGCGTTCAGGTGACGCTCGCCGGCCGGCGCACCGATTTCCGTCAGCCGCACTCGGAGTTTCCGATCCGTTTTCGTCACCGACAAACGGGCGGCTCACCGTCCTCCATCGCCGCTGCGGCGCGGAGCGTACGGCATGCCGGCCTTTACGAGATTAGCCAATGGCCAACAAAATGCTCATCGACGCGACCCATCCGGAGGAAACCCGGGTGGTGGTCTTGCGCGGCACCCGCGTCGAAGAATTCGACTTCGAAACCGCACAGCGCAAGCAACTAAGAGGCAATATCTATCTGGCGAAAGTGACGCGCGTCGAGCCGTCGCTGCAAGCCGCTTTTGTCGATTACGGCGGCAACCGCCACGGCTTCCTGGCCTTCAGCGAAATCCATCCCGATTACTACCAGATCCCGGTCGCCGATCGGCAGGCGCTGATCGACGAGGAAGGACGCGCCCAGCGCGACGCTGAAGACGAAGCCGACCGGCGCTCGCGCCGGCATCGCGGCCGCGGCAGACCATCCGCGGCGCACCGCGACGAGGGGGTGGTGCGGAGTGAACGCGCCGAACCGCCGGCCGGCGACGCGGCCACGATCGAACAGGCGTCCGAGGCGCCGCCGACCGGCGAGGAGCCGGTCCACGAGGCGGGAAGCGGCGCGGCAACCGACGACACCGGGGCGCCCGTCGTTTCCGAGCCGCAATCTGCGGCAGGGCCGGCACAGCCGATCGCGACCGAGCCGTCACCAAATCTGCCGGACAATGCGTCACCAAGCGCTTCGCCGAGCGAGCTTGAATTCGACACCCTTCAGCCATCCGCGGCCGAGCCGGCGCCCGGCGGCGATGCGGGCCACGACGAGCCCAGCGCAGAGGACGCCGGTAAAACCGCCGAAGCGAGCGATGAAGACAACGGCGCTCACGAGACCGCCGAGCATGACGAGCGGCCGGCGAATGGCGAAGACGATGAAGCCGCCGAAGAGATCGTCGAGTCGGTCGGCGGTGCCGACGCGCTCGAGGAGGTGCCCGATCGCGCTCCGCGCTACCGCCGCCAGTACAAAATCCAGGAGGTGATCAAGCGCCGGCAGGTCATGCTGGTGCAGGTGGTCAAGGAGGAACGCGGCACCAAGGGTGCGGCTCTCACGACCTACCTGTCGCTGGCCGGCCGCTATTCGGTGTTGATGCCAAACACCGCGCGCGGCGGCGGCATCAGCCGCAAGATCACCAGTGGCGAAGATCGCACGCGGCTCAAGGAGATCGCGCAGGAGCTGGAAGTGCCCGAAGGCATGGGAGTGATCGTGCGCACGGCCGGCGCGAGCCGCACCAAGACCGAGATCAAACGCGATTTCGAATATCTGCTGCGGTTATGGGAAACGGTGCGCGACCTGACGCTGAAATCCACGGCTCCCAAGCTGGTCTACGAGGAAGGCTCATTGGTCAAGCGCTCGATCCGCGACCTCTACTCCAAGGACATCGATGAAGTGATCGTCGCCGGACCGGAGGCCTATCACGAGGCCAAGGACTTCATGCGCATGCTCATGCCGAGTCATGCGAAGAACGTGAAGCTTTACGCCGATACGCAACCGCTATTGTCGCGTTACGGCGTCGAGAGCCAGCTCGACGGCATGTTCTCGCCCGTCGTGCAGCTGCGCTCCGGCGGATACATCGTGCTTAATCAGGCCGAGGCGCTGGTTGCCATCGACGTCAATTCCGGCCGCGCCACTCGCGAGCACCATATCGAGGACACCGCTCTAAAGACCAACTTGGAAGCATCGGATGAGATCGCGCGCCAGCTTCGGCTGCGCGACCTCGCCGGCCTCATCGTCATCGATTTCATCGACATGGACGAAAACCGCAACAACCGCGCGGTGGAGCGACGGCTGAAGGAATGCCTCAAGCAGGATCGCGCCCGCATTCAGGTCGGCCGCATCTCGCATTTCGGCCTGCTGGAAATGTCGCGCCAGCGCATCCGCACCAGCGTGCTCGAAAGCTCGACCGAGAAATGCCCGTATTGCGGCGGCAGCGGCCATGTCCGCTCGGTGTCGTCGTTGGCGTTGCAGGTGCTGCGCGCCCTCGAAGAGCAATTGATCAAGGGCGCGACCCACAATCTGATTGCCCGCACCCGGCCGGACGTCGCGCTATATGTGCTCAATCAAAAGCGCGCCCATTTGCGCGGGCTGGAGGAGCGCTTCGCTATCACCATCACCGTCAGCGCCGATGAGACGCTGACCGCACCGCAGGCTTTCGTGATCGATCGCGGCGAGCAAGTGCATACGGTCGAAGCCGCCAAGGCGCTGGCCGCGCAGATCGAGCCGGCCGCCGCGCCGCTGGAAGAGGAGGACGACCTCGAAGAGGTCGGCACCGCCGAAACCGAGGAAGGCGAAGCAATCGCCGCGGACGCTATCTCCGAACAGGGCGAAGCCGGAACGCGCCGACGGCGGCGCCGGCGGCGGGGCCGCGGCCGCAATGGCGGCGAAGCGACTGCGCATGCGCAGCCTGCCGTCCACGAGGACATTAACGATGGGGCCGGAGAGCCTCCCGCTGCCGCCGCCATTGGCGTTACGTCCGCAGACGAGGACTTCGGCGAAGAGGTCAGTGAGACTGGCGCCGGCGACAGAGGCGAGCCGCAGCGCGGCGGCGAGCCGCGGCGTCGGCGGCGCGGCCGGCGCGGCGGCCGGCGTAATCGTTTGGAGCGCGAGGGCGAGGCGGCCCCGGCATCGCACGACCGCGATCCGCACGCGCCGCAGCATGCACTCACCACAGCCGAAGAGCTGACTGCACCGTCTGCCACCGAACCGGGGCTTAAGGAGGCCGTCGCCGACCTTGATACCGCGCCGGTAGCGGCGCCTCTACCCGCGCCTCCCGAGCCGGCGGCTGTCGCAACACCGTCGCAAGCCGCTACGCCGCCCGCCCAGGAACCGCCGCGACGGCGCTCGACCGTGCGCGAGCCGGCGCCAATCTCCAGCAATCAGGAAGCATCGCAACCGGCGCCGCCACAGCCCTCGCCCCCCGCCGCGCAACCGGTAATCACCGAACTTGGCGAGAGCGAGGAAACCAACCGGCCGCGCCGCAGCGGCTGGTGGTCGCGCCGCAGCGCCGGCGGGTGAGGGAACAGCCGCTAGGGTCCGGTGGAGCATGATCTTTTCGGGAAACCGGTTTCCACCCCGGATCAAGTCCGGGGCAGGCTTTTCTCGGATCATACTTCCATGAAAAGCGCGTGGGCCGACCGTGACGCCGAGGCCCTCGTTGCGCACGGCGCGAAATCCGGCATCGAGCGCGACTTGGTGCTGCGGATCTACACGACGCGGCTATTGGGCCGCGACCCCAAGCTGGTGCTGCACGGCGGCGGCAACACCTCGCTGAAGACCTGTATGCGCGACCTCCTCGGCGAAGACGTCGAGGTACTGCGGGTAAAAGCCGCCGGCGCCGATATGGCGGCGATCGAACTCGAAGGCCTCCCGACGGTGCGGCTTTCACCCTTGCGCCGGCTGCGCGCGCTCGCCGCGATCGCGGACGACGAGCTTGTCGGCATCGAGCGTGCCAATCTGATCGATCCGGCGGCGGCAAATCCGTCGGTTGAGATCATGCTGCACGCCTTCCTGCCGCACAAATTCGTCGATCACACCCATGCAACCGCGGTGCTCAGCGTGATCGATCAGCCGGACGGCGAAGCGCGATGCGCCGAGGTTTTCGGCGGCCGGCTGGCCTTCGTGCCCTACCTCATGCCGGGCTTCGGCCTCGCCAAGAAGGCGATCGAAGTGTTCGAGCGCGCACCCGCGAGCGAAGGTCTCATTCTCAGCAAGCATGGCATCGTCACCTTCGGCGACAGCGCGCGCGAGGCCTATGAGCGCATGATCGAGATGGTGTCGCTGGCCGAGGATTTTATTGAGCGCAACAGCAAGACCTTCGTGTTCGCGAGACTTTGGCGCGAGATTGCACCCATGGCCGCTATCGCACCCATCGTGCGCGGTGCATGCAGCTTAAAAGACGAAAAGACCGACGGCGCCTGGCGCCGATTGGTTCTGGAGTTTCGCACCAGCGACGCCGTGCTCCGTTTTTTCGATTCCACCGATCTGGATCGTGTCAGTCGGTCCGGCGTGGTGACGCCGGACCATACCATCCGCACCAAAAATCGGCCGCTTGTGTTGCCCCACCCAGAGGTCGGCAAGCTCGACGATTTCGCCCGTGCTAGCCGGCAAGCCGCCGACGCGTTTGCCGCGCATTACCGAAGCTATTTTGAACGGCACAACCAGCGTGTCGGCGGAACCAAGCGCGAGCTTGATCCCCTCCCCCGTGTTGTCCTGGTGCATGGCTTGGGCTTCTTTGGTCTCGGTTCAACCAAGCGCGATGCGGTCATTGCCGCCGATATCGCCGAGGAATGGATGGCCGTTGTTGCTGACGCGGAACGGATCGGCCGCTTCGAGTCGATTTCGGAGGCCGCCATGTTCGATTGCGAGTATTGGCCACTCGAACAGAAGAAACTGGGCGAGCGAACGGAGCCGCCGCTCGCCGGACAGGTCGTCGCCGTCACTGGCGCGGCCGGCGCGATCGGCGCGGCCACGGCGAAAGCGTTCGCCGCGGCGGGCGCGGAAGTTGCGCTGCTCGACGTCAATCTTCCCGCCGCCGCGGAGCAAGCCAACGCGATCAGCCCGACCGCGCTGCCGGTCGCATGCGACGTGAGGGACGCCGCGTCCGTGCGCGCGGCGTTCGATGCAGTTGCCGAAAATTTCGGCGGCGTCGATATCGTGGTCTCGAACGCCGGCGCGGCCTGGCAGGGCCGCATCGGCGAGGTCGACGAAGACATTTTGCGCAAGAGTTTTGAGCTGAATTTTTATGGCCACCAGCGGGTGGCGCAGGCCGCCGTCAAGATCATGCTGGCGCAGGGCACCGGCGGGTGCCTGCTCTTCAACGTCTCCAAGCAGGCGGTCAATCCGGGTCCCAATTTCGGCCCCTATGGCGTGCCGAAGGCGGCGCTGCTGGCGCTGATGCGCCAATACGCCCTCGATTATGCCGCCGACGGCATCCGCGCCAACGCGGTCAATGCCGACCGCATCCGTTCGGGCTTGCTGACGGCGGACATGATCGCGGCGCGCGCTAAGGCGCGGGGCCTCAGCGAGAAGGATTACATGGGCGGCAATCTGCTCGGCCGCGAAGTGACGGCAGCGGACGTTGCTCAGGCTTTAGTGCACCAGGCGCTGGCGCTGAAAACCACCGCCAATGTCACCACCGTCGACGGCGGCAACATCGCCGCGGCGATGCGGTGAGTGTGATCTTTTCCGCTCATCCCCGCGAAGCAGGTACCCAGTAGTCCTTGCTCAGTCGTCGACGCTGTCCTTGATGAAATCCTTGATTTCAGCGATGGCCCCACCGGCACCAATAGCGTCCAAAATAATTTTCAATAGGTCATCAATCATGTCGATCAATTTCCTCAATATCCCCTTGCCGATTGATAGGTACCGCGCATGAAAAAATTGGATTACCGCGAGTTTGAAAGTTAATTGCCGCCCGTACAAGCCGTGTCCGTGCTATTGGTCTTCTGTCAAGGCTCGAATGCCATTCTCTACCTGGGTGAAATGACCATTAACATTCACCTCCCGCCATGCGGAATGCATCGGCTCCAGCAACTGTTCCCAGAACAATGGCCGACCTAACGGGTCGTAGTTCGTTTCCACAATCTCATCAAGAAAATCATGAAGTGCCCGGACGAAGCGTATGAGCGTCTCACGTGGGTCGCCATCACCCCTGAAGCCTGAGAATTCGACGACTGTCCGAAATGATCGGCGAGCAAATAGGGTGGAGTGCTGGCCACCCATTGCGAAAGATCGATCGCTTGATAATTCCCTGTGTTCAGACCGATCAACACTCGGCCGGCCTTGCTGCCGGTGTTCTCGATGGAATGTCCATAGCCTTGAGGGATGTACGCCACGTCGCCCTTAAACAACGTCTCGATCCGGTAGCGACCGTGCGATCCGAACAGACTGACGCCGAACTCCCCGTCGATGACATATTGTCACTCGTCCGCGTTGGGGTGCCAGTGCAGTTCGCGCAAGCCGCCCGGGTCGAGATCGAGGATGACGCCAGTAATGGTCTGCGAAATGGGAAAGCGGCTCTCGCCGACCCGCCATTCGCGGCCGAATTTGTGGATCGAATGGGGTTCCTGGGCCAATAGCCGGAACTTGTGCGTCTCGGGTGATGACCTCAATGCGCTCTGGACGGGCGTCGCCTCCTCGGGAGGGACCGGCCCGCGTGCGAAGTAGGCTTCTTCCTTGGGAAACCCCTCGAAGGTTGCCTCGGGTAGCCCGAAATTCTTGGCCAGGAGTGGTTTCGAGGTATGGCCGAGCCAGTCGGTGATGCTGAAGGTGCCGAACTCGGAAAAATAACCGTTGTCAAAAATCAAAATGAAATGACACGGCTTCTCGCCGAGGCAGGCGAGCGAGTGGGCATGACCACGTGGAAAGTACCACACGTCGCCAGGCTCGAACTCGTTGATCTCCGAACCGCCTGAAGGCTCGACGACGGTGGTCCGGACGCGACCCTCAAGAACGAAGGCCCATTCGGCGGCGGTCGCGTGCCAGTGGAGTTCGCGCGTTATGCCCGGTTCCAGGCGCATCGAGACGCCAGCGATGCCCTTGGAAATCGGCAATTGCTCGACCGTCGCTTCCTTGCCGAAGCTGCCGCCCAGAACCTTGCCCTGGGACTGCTCCAGGGCGAATTTGAATGTCGGCAGCTCCTTTCCCGAGAGCAGCGGGTCAGGGACGTTGTTCTTGAAGGGAAAGTTAGTGACATCGCCAGTTGGCCACATCGTAGCCTCCCGTGTTGAGAATGGGTAAGGATAGCCTTGTCAGTTCGGAGCTAGTGGTGGGGCGCTGGATACGCTGCATCCAGTGTCTCAAGCTCCTGCAGCGTGAGCATCAGCGAGAGCGCTACCGCGTTCTCCTTTGCATGCGCCGCCGAGCCGGATTCGGGAATTGCAATGACCTTACCGCTGCGGATGGTCCAGGCCAACGCAACAGCGGCTGCCGAGCAATCGTGTGCTGCGCCGATACGTGCAAGTGTAGAATCACGCAACAGGCTGGAGTCGGGGCCCCCGAGCGGCGAATACGCTATCAACGGAATGTCATGCTGCTCGCACCATGGCAGCAAGTCATGTTCAATACCGCGGTCGCCGAGGTTGTAAGGCACCTGATTGGTGGCGCAGTGAACGCCATCTGGAATATGGAAGAGGTCTTCCATGTGGCTGACCTTAAAGTTGGACACGCCCCAGGCGCGAATCTTCCCCGCCGAGCGTAATT
>Ga0181532_10001980_pt1 | contig 19363 bp, 18 predicted proteins | sample PEATcosm2014_Bin_33_FD_119768 | JGI IMG/M metagenome (GOLD analysis project Ga0181532, IMG submission 119768) | Peatland microbial communities from MTU Mesocosm Facility, Houghton, MI, USA - PEATcosm2014_Bin11_30_metaG | ecosystem: Environmental > Terrestrial > Soil > Wetlands > Peat | place... | reverse complement strand
GCCGTTCTCGATGCGGATGCGGTCGCCGGCAGCACCGATGACGCGCTTGATGTAGCTCTTCGACGTGTCGCGCGGATAACGGAAGACGACGATGTCGCCGCGCTCGATCGGTTCCCAGCGATACACGAATTTGTTGACGAAAATTCGTTCCTGGTCTTCGAGACCGGGCATCATGCTGGTGCCTTCGACCTTTACCGGCTGGTACAGAAAGATAATGAATATGGTGGAAATGGTGACCGAGACGAGCAGATCGCGCGCCCACACCGCGACTCCCGGCAGCGGACGCGTGCCAGATTCTCTTGTAGCCGCGGTCGGCGGCTCAGGTATCCCCACATCAGGCATCGTGTTCACATTTTATACGCAAGCGGGCCGAGGGAGCGAGAGGTCAGAGGCAAAGGTCAGACGTGAGAGGTCAGGTTGCAGAGGTAAAACCCACCCTTGCTCTTCACCTCTGCAGTCTGACCACTGACCTTGCCAAGGCGCTCCGTTCCCAGTACAACTAGGTTTCTCCTATGACCGACTACTCCATTTTCCCGAAGATCAACGCCACGCTCAACGGATCGAGCGCGGTGCTCCTGGTTACCGGACGGGCCCTAATTGCGCGCGGCAAGATAGCCGCACACCGCGCGGTGATGATCGCCGCGTTCGTAACCTCCTCCCTTTTCCTTACCTCGTATTTGTATTACCACTGGCCCGGTCACGGCGGCATCGTGTATTTTCACGGACCGGGCTGGGCGCGCATTCTCTACCGCACCATCTTGACGTCGCACACGATCCTGGCCATCGTCATTGTGCCCATGGTGCTGATTACGCTGACCCGTGGACTGCGCGAGCAGTTTGACCGGCATCGGGCCATCGCGCGCTGGACGTATCCCCTTTGGCTCTATGTTTCGGTGACCGGCGTAATCGTCTACCTGATGCTGTTTCAGATTTTTGGGTAGAGACGGGCTTGCCCGTCTCACCTGGACACGACCGGAGACGCCTCAAATCGTGTCTCTACAGGAGAGTTGCGGCAAATCGGCTTCTCGCGAGACCCGTCCGATTCATCACAAATTTCTTGTACGTGCGACACCGCCAAGGGGTCGCCCAATTCTGCTATAGTGAGCGTCTTGGACGCCAGCGTTCTCGAAGGAGCTCGCACTCATGAAAAGCGTAAATAAAGTCATCCTGATTGGGAACCTTGGCAAGGATCCCGAAGTCAAGTTCACGCCGCAGGGCACGCCGGTCGCGAAGATCACCTTGGCCACCAACGAGCGCTTCAAGGGCAAAGACGGCCAGTGGCAGGACCGTACCGAATGGCACAACGTGGTGCTCTGGCAGCGCCTCGCGGAGATTGCCGGCGAGTATCTGAAAAAAGGCGGCAAAGTCTACATCGAGGGCCGTCTGCAGACCCGCTCCTGGGACGACAAGCAGACCGGCCAGAAGAAATACATGACCGAGGTCGTGGCCAACGATCTGGTGCTGCTCGGCGGACGCGGCGAAGGCGGCGGTGGCGGCGATTTCGCCGGCAGCGCACGCGGATCGTCATCATTGTCTTCGGCAGGCGGGAACAACTTCGACCAGAGCGTACCTGAACCGGAGCAAGCGCCGGCGGGAAGTTCTCCAATCACGGATGAAGATATTCCGTTCTAGGGAGACTCTTATGAGCAGCTCTACGCTTGCTGACCGAAATTGCGTCCCCTGCCGCGGTGGCGTACCGCCGCTCAAGGGAAACCAACTTACGGAAATCCATCAACAGTTGGCGGAACCTGCGCAGTGGAATATCGTCAACGAACATCACCTGGTGCGCACCTTCAAGTTTCCCGATTTTAAGTCAGCCCTGGCTTTCGTGAATCGCGCTGGCGAAGTGGCCGAGGCGCAGGGACATCATCCTGACATTCTGCTGGGATGGGGGAAGGTCGAGATCACGACCTGGACACACGCGGTGGACGGGCTGACCGAGTCGGATTTCATCCTGGCGGCGAAGATTGGCCAACTGGCTTGACGGCACGGACACACAACCCCGAGAAGTCGGAGCCAGATCGCCAGACGGCTGGTTTTTTGACCTGGATTTGGCAATCTAGACTGCCATTGCCAATATGCTATGGCGTAATGTCGTTCTGAAGCTCACACTGGACAAACTCGGCCGAGTTGTTCTTCCTAAACCGCTGCGTGCTCGCTACGGGTTGCGTCCGGGGACGGAGTTGGAAGTCAGCGAAGGGGCGCAGCAGTTTGCTCTGCGTCCGGCGCGTAGTAGCCCCAGTCTGGTAGAAGTTGACGGTATTCTGGTGCATCAGGGCGTTCCGCAGGGAGAACTCGACGTCGTTAAGGCTATTCACGAGGTCCGTGAGGAACGTTTCCGGCATTTGAGCGGCATGAAGTGACGAGTAACGGAGTGATCGAATGAGGCTGTACTTCGATACTTCCGTTTTGGTGTCCCTCGCGGTCGCGCATCATCCTCATCACGATCTGGCTTATACGGCCTTCCGCCAGGCAACGACGGGTTCGCCACGAGGGCTTAGTTTCGGCACACGGCCTGGGGGAAACCTTTAACACGCTCACTCGCCTCCCCATCACTCCCATGGTTCATCCCGCCGAAGCCAACCGCTTCGTTTCAAAGACCGTCGTGGGAAACTGCGCAGTAGTTTGTCTCGTCGAGAAGGAATACATGGCGACATTGGAGGCAGCTGCCAAGGCAGGGTTACGTGGCGGGGTTCTTTACGATGCGCTGCAATTGCGCTGTGCGGAGAAAGCTGGATGCGACCGGATTTATACCTTCAACACCTCGGACTTTGTGCGAATTGCCTCACCTCGGAAAGCAGATCGTGCGCCCGTAACTTAGTTGTTCATTGGATCCGCAAATGCGCGCATCGCCGTGGAAGAGCGGCCCTTTCAGGGCCGCGGGAACCTCTCTAATCAAGGCGGGCTATAGCCCCGGTGATCGATGTGCGCCGCCGCCGAATTCCGCCGCAGTGACATCCCCCACAGCCCCGCCGGAATCAGCATCAACATGCCGGCGACGCTGGCGACGTGACGCGCGGCGAAGCCCCAATCCACGAAGCGTCCGGCAAGATAAGCCCCGGCGGCAATCGTGAACATGGAGAGGCCGAGGTCGGCGGCGAACACGCGCCCGCGAAATTTGTCCTCACTTTGCATTTGCAACAGCGTGGTCGAGAAAACCCACACGATCGAACTCCCAAAGTGTGCCAGCGCCACGCAAAAACAGGCTTGCCAGAGATGCCCCGACACACCGAGTAGCGTGTAGCCGGCGGCAGCACCCAGGTATCCCCAAAAGATCGCGACTTCCAGACGATGCCTATAATGTCCCGCCCACGAAGCGGCGGAGACAGGCCCGAGCAGCGCGCCCAGGCCGCGGGCGCCGAGCAGCAGGCTCATCCCGAGAAACGCGCCGCGCTCCGGCGCCATGCCGCGCCAGCGGACGGCAAACTCACTTTGTCCCATCACTGTGAACAGCACCCAGCCGGGCCCGATGATCAGGTTTCCCGCCTTCGCAAAAATCGTCGAGCGCAAGCGAACCTGCGCCCGCACGTAGCGGATCCCGGCAAGGATCGGCGAAAAATCCACCAACTCGCGCGCCCGAAACGAATGGCCGCCTTCGGCGTGGGGCTCGGCGAAACGCATCCTCCAGATCAACGCCGCGGAAGCTAGAAACGAGAGCGCATTCAGTAGAAAGACTGCATTGCGGCCAAGCAGCGCCGCAACCACGCCTCCCAGAGTCGCGCCCACCATGAGATTGACGCTCCACGTGGTTGAGGAGAGCGTGTTCGCCACCACCACTTCTTCCCGCTCCACGATGTTCGGGATCACGGCATTGCGGGCCGGTTCAAAAAAAGCGGCTAGCAAAGTCTCCGCCATCAGCAGCGGATAGACCAGCCACACCGTTGCTTTTGAGCGAACCAGCAGCATGCATAGCACGATCAACATGCGTCCGATGTCGGACGCGATCATGACATGCTTGCGCCGCAGCCGATCGTTGACCACGCCCGCCGTTGGCCCGATAAAAGTCTGCGGCAGAACTTGCAACACCAGCGCCAGCGCCACCGATCCAGCGCGTCCCGTGAGTTGCAGCAGCAGGTTGTAGATCGCGAGCGTGTAAAACCAGTCGCCGATTTCGCTCACGACTTGCGCACTCCACAAGCGGCGAAAATTCCGGTTGCCGCTCAGCAGGCGCGCGTACGACGCAAACGACACCGCGCTGAGTTCTATCTCGGGAGCAGGTTCCATGCAGGTGCAGACGAAAAATCAGAATTTCACAGCATACCGGATCGGACCTAACCCCGCACGCCCGAGCCCGAGTTCGGCATTCGTTGTCAAGACTGTGCAAAGTGGTGCACACAAAAGAGCCGAGCCTCTGGGAAAACGGTTGGGTCTTCCGCGTGCAGGGGCATAGTTTGCCCCAAAAACGCTCTCTGTGAACTGATTGTAATAATCGGGTGATTGGAGACGCACTTGCCACTGTTTAAGGTGAAAGGAGCTTCACCGTGCGAAAGCTGGGCCCTGTCGTTCTGCTAGTCCTGATCCTGGTTGCGAATTCTCTTGCGGCACCTGCCGTCGTAAAATCCTCCGTCTCTCCAGAACCCGGTCTACTCGCCTTACTCGGCGGCGGCCTGGTTGGCTTGGCCACTTTGATTCGGCGGCGCCTGGGTCACTAAATTCCTTCTTGCCGAGAGCCCCCTCGGCACCCTTCCTTATTGTCGAGCGCCAAGAAAAACTCCGGCCAACTTGTTCCCGAACAGCTTTGAAGGGGCATGGCTTCAGCCATGTCAAAACCCTCACAGAAACGGTTTTAGCCGCCGAGGGTCGCCCCATTCGCAACCAGGTCCAGAAAGTATTGGTGAACCCGCCGGTCGTCGCTCAATTCAGGATGGAATGTTGCCGCCAGGGTTTTGCCTTTGCACACCAGCACCGGATCTTTCCCTTCGGTCGCGATCACTCGCACGCCCTCGCCAACGCGTTCAATCTTCGGAGCACGGATGAATACCATTTCGATGGGCTCGTTAAGGAATCGGCCTTCGCGAATGGAGCTGTCGATCTGGCGTCCATAAGCATTGCGGCGCACGGTGATGTCGAGCGCTCCGAGACCCGCCTGCTTCGGATTTTCAACGTCTGTGGCCAGCAGGATGCATCCCGCGCACGTGCCAAAGGTCGGCTTCGCGCGCACGAAATCTTTCAGCTTCGCGAATCCGTCTTCGCCGAGCAACTTCAGAAATGTCCCCGACTCGCCGCCGGGAATCACCAGGCCGTCGACCTCGTGCAGTTGTTCCGGCTTTTTCACCAGCACAACTTCCGCGCCCAGTTCTTCGAGCCGCCGCCCGTGTGCCTCAAAGTCGCCCTGGAGGGCCAGCACTCCAATTTTCATTTAAATCCCCCACTCGCGATCCCCCCCTTAAACCACAGGGGCACAGAGGATCACAGGGGAAATCAGCCTCCTCTGTGCACCTCTGTGCCCTCTGTGGTAAACGATTCTCTGCTACCAGCCCCGCGTCTGCAGCAGGTGGGCCTCATCCAGCGTGGACACAGCCAGCCCCTTCATAGCCCCCGACAGATTCTCGCTGACTTCAAGTAATACTTTAGGGTTTTTGAAGTGCGTCGTCGCCTGCACGATTGCCTTGGCGCGCTTCTCGGCTTCAGCGGGGTCGGCGAATTCGGTCGAGTTCTTCATGAAGATGCCCGAGCCGACAAATACCGCCTCGGCTCCGAGTTGCATCACGAGCGATGCATCCGCCGGAGTCGCGATTCCGCCCGCGGAGAAATTGGGCACCGGCAGCTTGCCGTCACGCGCCACCATCTTCACCAGTTCGTAGGGCGCGCCGTGCTCCTTGGCTTTGGCATAGAGTTCTTCTTCCCCGAGCACGGTGAGAATCCTCATCTCGAGCACAATCTGGCGAATGTGGCGGACGGCGTGCACAACGTCTCCGGTGCCAGCCTCTCCCTTGGTGCGAATCATGGCCGCGCCTTCGGCGATGCGCCGCAAAGCCTCGCCCAGATTGCGCGCGCCGCACACGAACGGAACCGAGAAGGCCTGCTTATCCACGTGATGCTCTTCGTCGGCGGGAGTTAACACTTCGGACTCGTCGATGTAATCGACGCCGAGTTCCTGAAGTATCTGGGCTTCCGCAAAGTGCCCGATGCGGCACTTCGCCATGACCGGAATGTCTACCACCGCCATGATCTCGCGAATCTTTTTGGGCGAGGCCATGCGCGCCACTCCACCTTCGGCACGGATCTGCGCCGGGACGCGCTCCAGCGCCATTACCGCGACCGCTCCGGCTCGCTCGGCGATCTCCGCTTGTTTCGCGTCGGTTACGTCCATGATCACGCCGCCCTTGAGCATCTCGGCGAGGCCGGTCTTCAGGCGAAGGCTGGTGTTGGTGTGTCCGTTATTCTGCGACATAGGTTTACTCTCTTCCTGAGCATCATTTTACAGCCCGTTGACGATTCGCGGTACCCCGTGCAAGCCGTAGCCAGTCCAGAGTTGCCGTGGCGCAGGTAGCTGTCTGCGCTCGGCTTGGACGGGGCAAAGCCCCATCACCACACGAGCATCAGCGCTGCGCAAAGCGCCCGAACATTCGCTGCGGATCAATCGCGATGAACAGCCCCTGGCTGCGCGCCAGCACTTCACCTTTTTCGTTGAGAATCTCGGCCATATTGATGTGCTTCCGTCCCGACACTTTCACCTCGCGCGATTCCACCCGCAGTGGCTGCTGCAGCGGCACGGGCTTTAGATATTTCACGGTCATCTCGGAGGTCACCGCCACCACGTGACGCAGTTTGTTCACCTTCCCCATGGCTTCGTCGAGGATGGTCGCGATAATGCCGCCATGGCAGTGTCCGGGTGGTCCCGTGTAGCGCTTGCCGAGCCGGAAGCGGCACACGAAGCAGTCGCGGTCTTCGTCATAGGTAAAGCGTAGCCGCATGCTGTCGGGGTTATCTTTGCCGCAGACGAAACAGTGGTTCTTCTGCATTTGCATGAAGCGGGTGTTGTGCCCGGCTCCATGGCTTGCAGCTTTGGATTTCTTAGCAGCCATCGAAAGATTTTATCGCGAACTGGAGTCGGGACTGTGTATCATGGCGTGCGATTCGCCAGCGCCCAGGAGGTCCGCATGTCTTCCGGCCCAATGTCTGCCGCACCCAAGACAAACTGCTACTCCGTTCATCCCAGTGTCGCCATGGTTCAGAAGTGGATCGAGAAACTGTCGCAGAAAACCGGGCGCTCGCTCGAAGAATGGATCGCTCTCACGAAGAAGTCTGGTCCGCCCACGGAGAAAGAACGCCGCGAGTGGCTGAACAAAGAGCACAAGCTCGGCACAAACTCCGCGTCGTGGATCGCCGAGCGCGCCGAAGGCAAAGGCACGGAGGTATTTGACTCGCAAGAAGCGTATCTGAAAACCGCCGACGAATGGGTGGAAGCGCAGTACTCCGGCCCGCGCGCCGCACTGCGTCCGCTGTATGAGCAGTTGCTGAAGATCGGGTTTTCTCTCGGCAGGGACGTCAGGGCTTGCCCGTGCAAGACGATGGTGCCGCTCTATCGCAATCATGTGTTCGCACAGATCAAGCCGTCGACGAATACGCGCGTCGATCTCGGATTCGCGCTGGGCAACATGAAGACGCCGAAGCGCCTGATCGATACCGGCGGCTATGAGAAGAAAGACCGGATTACTCGGCGAATCGAGGTCAGATCAAAAGCCGATATGGACGACGAACTGAAGCGGTGGTTGCAGAAAGCGTACGATATGGACGAATCGCTCGTGGAGAGACGGGCGTCCTTTCCGGCACAATCGGAGGCAACTGCCGAGCCGCGCTCGGCCCGGACAGCCGGGAGCAGCTGTCCCTATGCAACCTGAACGGGCCAGAGGCCCGTCACCAAACAAGCGCATCCCTAGTCGTAGTATTCCAGCCCCAGATGCGTGATCAGCTCTTCGCCCTTCAAATGCCGCAAAGTGTTCTTCAGCTTCATCAACTGGATGAACAGATCGTGCTCGGGATAAAGCCCCGGCGCCGTCATTGGCGACTTGAAGTAGAAGCTCAGCCACTCCTGAATGCCTAGGCGGCGAAGCTCTGGCGTGCGCTGTGCGAGGTCGAGGAATAGCACCAGATCGAGCACAATCGGCGCCGCTAGAATCGAGTCGCGGCAGAGGAAGTCCACTTTGATCTGCATCGGATATCCGAGCCATCCGAAGATATCGATGTTGTCCCATCCTTCTTTGTTGTCGCCGCGCGGCGGATAATAGTTGATGCGGACTTTGTGGAAAATATTTCCGTAGAGCTCCGGATACAAAGCAGGCTGCAGAATGTGCTCGAGCGCTCCGAGCTTCGATTCCTCCTTGGTCTTGAACGACCCGGGATCGTCGAGCACCTCGCCGTCGCGGTTGCCCAGGATGTTGGTCGAGTACCATCCGCTCAGTCCGAGCAGCCGCGCCTTGAAGGCCGGAGCCAGCACGGTCTTTATCAAAGTCTGGCCGGTCTTGAAATCCTTGCCGCAGATGGGAACTTCGCGCTCGCGCGCGAGTTCGTGCATCGCGGGTAGGTCCACCGTCAGATTCGGCGCGCCGTTGGCGAAGGGCACGCCCTCCATCAGCGAGGCGTAGGCATAGATCATTGAGGGCGCAATATTTTCGTCGTTTTCGTTCATCGCCTTTTCGAGCGACCGCACGCTCTCATGGATGGCCGTGGGCTTGAGGAAGCTCTCGGTCGAGGCGCACCAGATGGTGATCAGCCGATGGGCGCCGCTTGACTTCTTGAAGTCGCGAATGTCCTGGCGAAGCTGCTCGGCCAGATCCAGCTTGTTCTTCCCTTTCTTCACATTCGGGCCGTCAATCTTCTTGACGTAGTTGTGATCGAACACCGCTTTCATCGGCGTGATCGCGCTGAGCCGCCCCTTCACTTTGTCGAGCAGATCGCGCTCCAGCACGCCAGCATTGCGAGCGGCCGCGTACATGTTGTCTTCAAAAATATCCCAGCCGGTGAAGACGAGATCATTGAGCCCTGCCAGAGGAACGAACTCCTTGATTTTAGGAGACCGGCCATCGGTCCGTTTCCCCAGTCGGATGGTTCCCATCTGCGTGAGCGATCCGATGGGGTGGGCGATTCCCTTGCGCACGGCTTCCACGCCCGCAACAAAAGTCGTAGCCACGGCACCCATGCCGGGGATCATTACTCCCAGTTTTCCCTTGGCAGGTTCGATTGCACGCTCGTACCCGTCGCTGCTGCGTGTTCTGCTTGAAGACCTCACCTCGCCAGACTTGACCTCGACGCTTGCCGCCTTCTTCACTGCTGTCTTTACTGTTGCCGTGGACTTCTTCAGCTTCGCCATATTGGGAGTGCTTCCTTGTAGTAATCGTGAGATGTATGCAAACCAAGTATGTTCTCGTATCGGATGAGCTTTTTGCAAACGCGCACGCCTGAATCCGCAGGAAAGCCACTTCAACGGTGTTTACCAAGCATTGGGTGGCGTTCGCGATTGGCGCCCGGAGAATCTCAGAAAGAAATCTGGGCCGTCGATGTGACCTTGATGGAATGAAGTCCCGCAGCAAAACCGTCGAGGAGAAGGTTGTGGTGCGCAATGATCTGCGCCGCTGTCAGGTCCGGAGTATCGCGTGTGAGATGCGCGTCGGCCGCCAGCGTCACATCGTAGCCAAGCGTAACCGCGCGGCGGCAAGTCGTATCCACGCAGTATTCGCTCATGGCGCCCGCAATGATGAGATGGCTGATCTTGCCGGTTTGCAGTTCTTCCGCGAGGCTCGTCTCAAAGAAGGAATCGGACGCCTTCTTTCTGACGACACGCTCTCCGTCTAGCGGAAGAATTGAAGGATGGATCGCCCACGCCGCCGTCTCTGCTTCGATGGGATGTCCCTTGGAGCCGTCGTGCTGGATGAAGAAGACAGGGATTCCAGAGGAGCGCGCCTGTTTCAGCAGAATCGCGATCTTCGACAAAACACGATCCTGCACTTCAGGCGGCATAAGCCGCACCAGACCAACCTGAACATCGATGATCACCAGCGCGGATTTCAGTCAGCCCTCCAGGCGCCACAATGGCCAGAGGAAAACAATTGTACTGCGGGGTTCCGCTTACCATCTGTCGGTGAGCGCCTGAACCCGAAGGAATACCACCTCAATGCCGTCTAAAACGCATTGAGTGGCGTCTGCCATTGCAGTCATTTCTGCCCAAATTCAACAGATCGATTTTTTTCGTTGGACGTCGCAGCATACTTCCGTCCTACATAGGGTCACCACTTCGAGACTGTCTTAGCGGCGAATCCCGCCTGAGGATAGATCGAAACGGGTTGCCATTCAGTTGCGTTCGGGCCCACATCCCGAATCGCGGCTGTCCCCCGGGGGTGGATCTTATCGCAATCTCCTTCCGGTTTTTTTGTCGGGAGCGATTCGGCTAGGAAGGATTTTGAATCTCGGGCAGCGACGCCGGAAGTTTGCAGGAACGAAGCTTGAATCGTCCGCGGAGCCGCCGCCAGCCGCGTATCTACAGTCCACAACAGGTCAGGCGACGCATATCACGCGACTCCAGAACGGCGCGTGCTATCCCTCACTTCTTCGCTCAGTATCACCGCCTCGGCAATTTCTCTCATCGCCTTGCGCTTTTGCCGGCTTTGCTGCTGCAGAGCCAGGTAGGCTTGTTCTTCGCTCAATCCCATTTCGCGTTGCAAAATCCCTTTGGCGCGTTCCACAACTTTGCGCGTCTGTAACTGGTAGGTAAGGTTCGAATTGACTTCCTCCATGCGCGCCAATTCAATTTCCGCGCCCACCAGAAACCCAATCGCTGAAATCAATCGGATCTCCTTAAGCTTGTAGACGTGGGGACGCCGATGCTGGAGATTGATTGCGCCCACCACCCGCTTGCGGCACATCAGGGGTACGGAGAGAAACGCTTGGTAACCATCCTCGGGCAGTTCATGGAAGAACTGGAATCGCGGATCCTGCGCCGCTTTTTCCGAAATTGTCACCGGCTCGTGATGTTCCGCCACCCAGCCCGTGATCCCCTGTCCCACGCGCAACTTGAGCCGGTCCACCGCGTTGGGATGAGCGTTCTTCGAGGCGCGAAGGATAAGGTGCTCGCCCTCCAGAGCATAGATCATGCAGGAATCGCACTTCACCAGTGCCGAGGCAAACTCCACCACCTGGTCCAGCACTTCGTGAAATCCGCCGGCTGCCAGGCGGCCGCCAATCTCATGCAGCAAATCAACCGGTGAGTCCTCGACCCAGATTGCGCTGTCCATAATCTAGCCTAGCGGCCCATAGGGACGGTGTCTAACTCCAAATTTTGATCACAACGATCACCGATTCATGGGGAGACATGCGTCTTTATTACGCTGAAAACAAATCGAGCCGACTCCCTGCGGAACCGGCTCGAAAAGATGAACGATCGGATCGCTACCCGATGTCGTTGACTACACGGCAAAGATCAAATCGTGGTCAACGTTTCCCCGTGATCGTTGCCCAAAATTTCCGTCACCGGCGCTCCACCGTCAAGCTGATGGTCGCACTGTGGCTAAGTGACCCGGAAGTTCCGCTCACAGTCACCCTGGCGGTTCCAATGGTCGCCCTGCCGGAAGCGGTTAGCGTGAGGGTCGAGGTCGCGCTGCCGTTTGCCGCCGGAGTCACCGGGTTCTTCGAGAATTTCGCCGTCACTCCGCTGGGTAAGCCGGTAGCGCTAAGCGTGGTTGCAGAACTGAAACTGTTCTGGCTGGTGATGGTGATGGTGCTTTTCCCGCTGCTGTCTCGCTCTATGGTCAGAGAAGTAGGCGAGGCGCCGATGGTGAAGTTCGCCGACCCCGCAGCCGCATTGACCGTGAGAGCTATCGTAGTGGTTGCGGTCAGGCTGCCGCTGCTTCCGGTGATGGTCACGGTCGCCGTTCCGGTTGTGGCCGTGGCGCTCGCCGTCAGCGTCAGCACGCTGGTCCCGGTAGTCGGGTTCGCGCCGAATGTTGCGGTTACGCCGCTCGGCAGACCGGACGCGGCCAGCGTTACGCTGCCGCTGAATCCGTTCTGGTCATTCACCGTAATGGTGCTGGTGCCGCCGGCTCCGCCTTGGGTGATCGTTAGACTGCCCGGCGAATCGGAGAGCGTGAAGCTCGGCGTCGCAGGCCCAGTCAGAGTGTTGATCAGCGTCGCTCCGTTCGGACTTCCCCATCCCGTCACCAGGTCATAGCCCGTCACCGCGGGGTAGCCGTTATTCCCGCTGGCGATGTCGTGGAAGTTGCTGTCGTAGCTGGAACCGAAACCGATCGGGTAGATCAGCGGATTCAGGTAGCCCAGAGTTGTGCCGTTATTGGTCAGGTGTTGTTGATTGGCCAGCGCGATATAGCCGGCCCAGCGTGGCGCCGCATAGCTGGTGCCGCCGTATTCGTTGTAGTAGCAAGTTCCGTCGTCGCACAGGATGTTGTCGAAATTGGCTTCCGCAGCCACGTCTGGCAAATCGCGTATGGTTGAAGAAGCGTCATTGGATGAATTGGCCACGCCCACCTGCCAGCTCGGAATCGCGAAACCGTTGTCAGCCGGGCCGCCGCTGCTGTCGGACCATGCGGTTTCCGATTCCCAGGGGCCGCCCGCGCCGTTCGTGGTCAAGTCGGTTCCGCCAACTGCCACGACGTAAACGCTTTCCGCCGGATAGCTTTCGTCGTTGTTGTTATTGCCTGTGTATTTTCCAGCGTCCCCGGAAGCGACGAAAAGATTCTGGCCCTGCGTCGCAAACTCCTCGAAGATGGGATCGTCGTCCGAAGGGTCGTCCGGCGCCCAGCCCCAGGAACAGCTCAATTGTTTAGAAATGTTGTCGGTGGCCATTTGGTTGAAGATGTCCACGTCACCGACGCCGATGGCGGAAGTGCCGGGCGCGATGTAGACGCGTACCGAGGTCAGGCCGGGGGCCATGCCAATCGGCTGCGCAATGTCAATTCCCTGCTCGCCGTCGTCGCCGTCCGACCCAGCGCTGGCGCCGTCCACCAACACGTTGGTGATCGTAACGGTATAAGACTCGCCGCCCATATCTGAGTTCACATCGGCGAGTTCGTAGCCGTCAAATTCCACCAGGCCGACAGACTGGCCGGTGCCGGTGAGAGAACCGGTGCCGTAGTAGGCTGCGCGCATATCCGAGGGACGGTAGGCGCCATCCGGACCCGAGCCGCTGGCGTTGCTCTTGATTCGCCCCACCGTAGCCTTCTTGAGCATGGGATGCGGAATGGAGAAGTTATTCAGACCGGCGATGCGTTTCACCGGCACGCTCAGATCGAGTGAGGGCTCACGATCCGGCGAATAAAAAGTGCGGTTCTCGTTGGGATGCTGATACACCGTCATCACCACATGAAAAGCCTTTTCGATTTGCGCCACGGATCCGTTGATATCCACAATCAGGCGATTCGGAGGAGTATTGGTCACGGTAAAACCGTTCGCCCGGGCGAAATTGACCACCGCCTGGTAATCCTGCTTCGTGGGTCCGAACCTTTCGGTGAACTGATCCACGGTCAGGAAATGTTCATAGTCGGCGCTGGTTGGGTCATTCAGCCGCCCCAGTAAACTGGTCAGTTCCGATTGATTGCGCAGCGGCAACATGATGGCAAGCTGCAGGCGCTCGTTGGATGCAAGACGACCCACCGGCAGGGCTTGTCCGCTGGCCACGGCTGGCCGCACGTGATGCTGCAAAACCTGGAGTGTGCGTTGTGCTTGTCCTGGGATTGTGAACAACCAGAACCCGGCTGCACAGACCAGAGCAGCCAGTCCTGGCGGAGGGCAGTTATCTTTTCTCATGTGCTGAGTCCTCTCGATTTTTGATATTTCACGACCGCGGGCCTCTTGGATCCCACCGATGCACCCAAAAACCTGAGCATCTTACCCCAGATTGCAGTTTCCTGGTCACATATTTCTGGACTGGCCCACCGCAGAACTCCTGCGGGAAGCCTCATCCGCGGAACAAGCGCTTTCACCGACACTTACTTGGCGTCCAGATCCACGTTCTTGATCGGCAAGTCCCAATGTCCATCGAGGATTTCAAACCGCCGCTGCTCCTCCTTCGCATACGTCGCTTGGTCGGGCCAAAGCTGCTTCTTCAGCGCATCTTCGTCGAACGGCTCATTCGCGGCGGTCGAGTTCTTGAACACGATGGTGACGCGATAATCCCAGCGTCCGTCTTCGGTCGTATGGTAACGCGGCTGATCCATCCAGACCTTGACCATGCGGCCCATTTCCACCTCCTTTTTCAGCAGCGGGTAGTGGTTCTTCTTGAACAGCTGCAGAAACTCGTCTGCATGCCCCCACTTGGTCTTGTAATAGTATTCGACAACAAAAGGCTTGCCGGTTTCGGGCGTGGACTGGGCAGGGAGAGATATAGGTAGCAGAGTCAGTAACAAGAGAAGGAATCTCAATTTCATCTTCATGGATATGGATGGCCTCCGTGGGGCATCAATTGTCGCACAGGCAGAGAAAGTGGAGCGACGGGCGCCTCGCCCGTCATGTGGGGTGGCCGGGCGGGAACGCTCCGCGCTCCACCAACCCGCGCGAATGCTAAAATCGGTTGTGGCCGCCGATTCCCTCCGCCTGATCGCCATCGATATTGACGGCACCCTGCTCAACCCCGAATTTCAGATTTCCGAAACCGATCTCGCAACCCTCAGACGGGTCCACGGCCAAGGCATCGAAGTCATCCTGGTCACCGGACGCCGCCACACTTTTGCCCTGCCCATCGCCCAACAACTGGGGTTCGACCTTTGGCTGATCAGCTCGAACGGCGCCGTCACCCGCTCTCTTGCCGGGGAAACCTTTCATCGTGACCTGCTCCCCGAGCCGACATGCCGCGAACTCGTCCACGTGATGCAAGAATTTCGCGGTCAGACCGTTCTAACTTTTGACAGCAACGATCTTCACGGCGAAGGTCCGGGCACTATCGTCATCGAACGTCTGGACAAGCTCGCAGCGAGCATTCAGCGCTGGCTGGAAAAAAATATGAAGTACATCCAGTTCGTGGTTCCGATCGAGAACGCGCTCACCACCGACCCCGTGCAAGCCATGTTCTGCGGTCCGGTCGCGGAAATGCAGCGCGTATTGCAAGTCCTCGGTAGCTGCGGCCTGCCCATCACGGTTTTACGCACCGAGTACCCCGGCCGCGATCTTTCGATTGTCGATGTGCTCAACGCCGGCTGTTCCAAGGGACACGCGCTCGAACGCTGGGCCAATTACCGCCGGATTACCCCCGAGCAGGTCATGGCCATTGGTGATAACTATAATGATATTGAAATGCTTGCCTTCGCCGCCCACCCCTTTATCATGGGGAATGCGTCCGAAGAATTGCGGGGCCGAGGCTGGACGCTTACACGCTCGAACGCCGAGAGCGGCGTGGCGGCTGCGATTGAGCACGTGCTAAATGGAAAGGCACTCGAACCGCCAGTCGTTAGCCAAAGCAGCGGACCGGTAATTGGCGAATCAACGATCGTGAGCAGCTTGTGACGATTCGAAGAAGATGATTCGAAGAAGACCATCAGCGATGGAAAGCCCAAGCATTGCGGCAAGATCGGCCGCGCTTTTGTGTGCGGTAGCTCTGGCTCTGCTCGCTCGCCCCGCCGCTGCCGCCGAGGTAGCTCTCCTCCGCAACGGCTTTAGCATTCGCCACGAGCATCGCTTGGCGATGGGAGCAACCACGCGCCTCTATCTTTCCGCCGACGATTCCAGCTTCACCGATGTGCCCACCGAAGAAATCACTGGCTACGAACCGGCCCCCGCGGATTTGCACCCCTCCGCAAATTCGCAGGCCGGCAACGCCGCGCCTGACTCCACGAAATCCGCGCTCCCTCTGAACGAAGTCGTGAACACCGCCAGCGCCAACTTCCATCTCGATCCCGACCTGGTGAATAGCGTCATTCACGCCGAAAGCGGATTCAACGTGCACGCCATTTCCCCGAAAGGCGCCCGCGGACTTATGCAGCTGATGCCCGGCACCGCGAACCAGCTGGGCGTGGGGAATGTCTTCGATCCGCAAGCCAATGTCGAGGGCGGAAGCCGCTATCTGCGCGAACTTCTGGAACGCTACAATTTCGACCTGGTCAAAGCGCTGGCCGCTTATAACGCGGGTCCCGAACGCGTCGAGCAGTATCAGGGAGTGCCGCCGTTCCCCGAGACTCGCGCCTACGTCGCCCGCATCGTGCACGACTATAACCTCAAGAAGATCGCCCAGGAAAAAGGGGCGAAACAAAAACAGGTCCCCGCCAAGACCACGAGCAAGCCGACGACCAAATCCCCGAGTCACGTCCCCCGCGCTCCGAAACCGGCGGCCGTAGTAGCCGCGGCACCTCCGCAGTGATCGTCCTCAGTTGGCCGCCTTCACGTTGACCCTGCGTGGTTCCTCATTTACCTTCAATTGGGGCTGTGCTCACTACAACTGCGCCTCTCTGCAGCTTCGCACCGCATGAACAAGAAATGAACAAAAAAAAATACGCAGCGTACGCGGTTGTCTTCGCCGTGCTGGCCGTGTTGGTCTACCTCCAGTTCCGCACCTGGCAGCACTTCGACTGGGCTCGGCTCTTTCAATTCGGACTGAACTGGCACCACATTCTGCATGGCGTGATTTACATCTATATCGCCTATTTCTTGCGCGCGGTTCGATGGAAGATTTTTCTTCGACCGGTGCGCCAGGAAGCGTCCATCATGGGACTAGTCCCACCGACCATGATCGGATTCACCGGGCTCGCTCTGCTCGGCCGTGCCGGCGAATTAATTCGTCCATACTTGATCGCGCGCCGTCATAGCCTGCCTTTTGCTTCGCAAGTGGCAGTCTGGGCGGTGGAGCGGATTTTTGATGTGGGCGGATTCACCTTCCTGTTGGTGGCGGCCATTTTTCTGCCCTCAAAACTGCGAACGTTCACGCTCGCTGCCCCGCCCGAAGTGAGGCACTGGATTCATCTCACCGGATACGCCCTGATCGCGCTCGTGCTGGGATTGCTTTCGGGAGCTGTGCTGACTTCCTACCGCGGAAATCGAATCGCCCGGTGGGTCGAAGACCGTTTTTCCCATCTCGCCGAGAATCTGGGCCATCGCATCGCGCAAAAGATTCGCGAGTTTAGCATTGGGCTCAATACCATTCACGGCCCGGTCGCATTCCTTCAATTGTCGGCCGTGTCGATCGTGATGTGGTGGGTAATCGCGTTGGCTTACAAAGAAGTGACGCATGCCTACGGCGCACCGATGGCTGCCATGAGCGTCACCAAGGTTCTCCTTCTGATGGGAGCCAGCATGATCGGCTCGATGGTGCAGCTGCCTGGTGTGGGTGGCGGCTCCCAACTGGCGACCATCAGCGCGCTCGACCACGTCTTTGATATTGTCCCCAAAGAACTCACGGTCAGTTGCGGCATCATGCTGTGGCTGGTAACATTTGTCGCCGTCGTTCCCGTGGGACTGCTGCTCTCCCATCACGAACGCCTGTCGCTGCGCAAGCTTTCGGCCGAGAGTGCGGAGGCCGAAGCAGCCGCCGCGGTTGAGGAAGCATCGTGATCCGCTGCACCGTTAGTTCTCATTTACCCTCCAAGATACCTCGTTGTAGGCAGAGCCAAAATGCCGATGGATAAGGAGTTCTTCAATGAAGAAAGCGTTGCATGCTTGCTTCTGGACTTTGATCCTCTGCGCCAGTGGGTTCGCGCAGATCACCGCGAATTCCGGGTTCCGTTCTTTGCACGTTGACGCCAGTAAAGGGACCGGCGAGATTCGGTCGTTTCAAGGATTGAACGGGCCGCCAAGTCCGCTAATGGCAGGGCTTCCCAATCTTGTGCAGCAATATACAGACTTGCGTATAAGCCAGGTTCGCACCCACGATTTTATGGGGCCGACGGAGATCGACTCACACTTCGATCAAACGAACCCCCTGCTAGCATGGCTTATTCCCGACGAAGCCCAGCGTGCCGGAGTGGTGCAGGCGGGCAATGCCGCCATTATCTTTCCTGATTGGAGCGCCGATCCGGAAAAGCCCGGAAGCTACAACTTCGGCCCGACCGATAGGGTCATCGCCGCCATTCGTGGCAGTGGGGCTGAAGTGTATTACCGCATCGGGCGCAGCTGGGGCACCAGCATCGAGCCTCCGCCTGATTTCGATAAGTTTGCCAGCGTGGTGAAACACATCGCCATGCACTACAACCAAGGCTGGGCAAACGGCTTCCATTACAACATCCGCTATTGGGAGTTCTGGAACGAGCCCGAGGCTCTGTTCTGGGGCGGCACACCGGAACAGTTTTACGCGCTCTACGAAAAAACGTCGCGGGCTCTGAAGTCGGTCGACCCAGCGCTCAAGGTGGGAGGCGCCGCCATCGCTTTCGCCTATAACGGCGGGCCTTATCGCGAAGGATTTATCGATTACTGCGCCGCGCACAAGGTGCCGCTCGATTTCTATTCGTGGCACACTTATGCGGACGGATCTTTTGATCCATATGACGCCGTGCGACTCTCGCAGAACATTCGCGAGATTCTGGATAGGCGTGGTTTTACCAAGGCTGAGAGCATTCTCTCCGAGTGGAATCTGACGCCTGATTTTACCGAGGCTGAGAAAGCCAAGCTGCGAGGCGAGGAAAACGCTGCATTTATCGGCGCCGCGCTTAGTTATTTTCAGGACGCGCCCATCGATCACGCGCAGTTCTACCGCGGCGATGCAGCCTGGATGGGACTGTTCGGGCTGGATGGAAAGTATTTCAAGACTGCGTATGCGTTCGAGGCCATGGGAAAAATGCTCGACACACCGCGGCGGCTTGCGGTTGCAGGCACAGACACTTTTGGTTTCGCAGCGCTTGCCGGCCGCTCGGCCGACGGGAATACGGTCCAGATATTGATTGTCAATTACGCGATTCCCGCGGGCTTCCAGCCGCACATAATGCAAATGCCGCCAGGCGTTGTGAAGACCGTGCCTCCTTCCTTGGACTTTTCGAAATTGAAATCCTTGCCACGACGGACGGACATCGTTTATCGGGACAACAGCGGCTATAGCCTGACCATCGATAATTTGCCGTGGGGCAAAAAAGCGTTTAGCATCGAGCGCTACCGAATTGATAAGACGCACAATCTCGACTTAGTGGAAGAGAAGGCAGGCGCGGGGGGCGTCTTGGAGTTGTCCATCGCGCTCGCGCCGGACGCGCTGGAGCTTATCACGCTTCGGCGACGCTGAATGCAACCTCTGCGTCTTTCGATTTTCCGGACAACGACCGCCTTTGGAGACGTTCTCGGCTCTTCCTGCATCCCCTGCTACAATCGTGTTTACTCCCTAGTGCAGCCAAGCGCATGAAATGCCCCTTTTGCGGGTTTGAAAATGACAAAGTCGTGGATTCGCGCGAGAGCAAGGAAGCCGATTCCATCCGCCGCCGCCGCGAATGCCTGAAGTGCGAAAAGCGCT
>Ga0181532_10001976_pt1 | contig 19379 bp, 17 predicted proteins | sample PEATcosm2014_Bin_33_FD_119768 | JGI IMG/M metagenome (GOLD analysis project Ga0181532, IMG submission 119768) | Peatland microbial communities from MTU Mesocosm Facility, Houghton, MI, USA - PEATcosm2014_Bin11_30_metaG | ecosystem: Environmental > Terrestrial > Soil > Wetlands > Peat | place... | reverse complement strand
CTTTAAGGAAGCAGTTTTCTTCACGGACACGCTCGATGCTCGCTTTATGGATCCAATAAAGGCTATTCCATTTACCAGGAATCTGGTGATATCGGCTTCGTATGGCTTCGACCTATTTCGAAATTTCCAGGTCGGCGTGCCGCCATTTAGAAGCACTGGCCAGACAGGGGTCTTCCTGGCCGTCCAGATAGCGGCAGCTGGGGACAGGATCAATATGGCGAGGATAGCCCCGCAGCTAAGGCCACTGCGCTTTGAAATCGGCCGGATCTATCCCAACGCCTTGAATATCCCGGATAAGCCTCGACCCCATGATTACAAGGACGACCTGAATGGAGCGGTCGACAAGTTCTACGGGCTGCTTCACCCACCTGAGGCAGAATTTTTCCCAAGTCTCGAAAGACTGCTTACATTGTATCTAAGGCCGATCATTTACGCTATTATCTGTATGGTCATGCTTTATCTTACAGTGATGTTCGTCGACGGTGGGCGCATCCAAATATCGATCTGGAAGAAACGCCGGCCGCTGCTGATCACAGCATCCATCGTCGGCCTCGCAGCTGTCTTAAGCACAGTTGGTCATTTTTACGATGGCATCGAGCCGGCAACGTGGATCCAGGGCATCAGTATCTGGCCGACCGAATTCATCAGGATTCTCGCATTCGCCTTCGGACTGGTAAGCCTGCTGGTCTGCCACTCCAAGGTCCGAAAATCGCGTATTCAGCTCGCCCAACTGTTCGGGACCTTGGCGCCTGAAGAAATACTATCTCCCAAGGGAAGCCTCTGGAAGAGGTTTCGAATGGCGATCAGCCGGCAGCACCAACCCGTGGAGGAATACATTTGTACGTTTGCAGAGGCCGCCAAGAGGCACAACTGGCTGGCGCGGGCCGCCCGCAGCGCCTCGGCGGAAAATCCGGCTGCGACGGCTTCGGAAACAAAAAGCTATCCGAAGCCCGAGGAATTTGTGGTAGCGGAGGAGCTCTGGAGGGATGCGTGCGAACGGTCAACCGTGTTCGGCCGCAACGCCCGAACAACGGCGATGACCCTATTCTTCTTCCTAGCGATGCTTTGTCTTGGATTAGCAACGCACTTTCCAAGCGTCCCTTACCGGGGACAATTCAGCATGGTATGCGACTCCGTAACTGTATTCGTCGCATCCCTAATGCTTATTTATCTCATGTTCTGGGTTGTTGATGAAACCCATATCTGTCTCCGCTTTATAAAAAAGCTTGGAGCGCCGGAGCTGACTATTTGGCCGCCGGAGGTTTTTGACAGCATCCCATCGCTCAGGCCGGCGATTTCCTCTGAAGGTATTAGCAATAATGAGGCGAGTTCATACATCGACGTCTGCTTCATCGGCAAACTTAGCCGCGAGGCAGTTCCTCTGATCATCCTTCCCTTCGTTGTCCTTACCCTGATGATCATCGCCCGGTGGGACTACTTCGCCAACTGGCGTTGGGATCCCCTAATTCTCGCAGTTTTCGGCATAGATAGCACTATATGCGTCTGCTGCGCCGTAAAGCTGAGGAATGCCGCGGTCTCGGCAAAGGAACGTGCCATTCGGCAAATTTCCCGGGCCGCCTCTGCGGTGCGGGCCGGAGGGAAGCCGGATAGGGCCGATGCGCTCGATTCCCTGAGGGAGCTGATGGAGCAGAATAGGGACGGCGCCTTCGTACCCTGGCACCAGCAGCCATTTGTCAGCGCCCTTCTCTTGCCGTTTGGAGGCACGGGGGGCCTGAACTTGATCGAGTACCTTCTCTCGAGACCGTGAAACGTGCCTTCGCATAATAGGAGCTTTGGCGCAGGCCTTTGGTATTCGAGCGAAACTCGGACTATCGAACTCAAAGCCACGCGCCGGGAAATATATACGCTTTGTTCTACACTGACGGTCGTTTTTTGGTCCGACTTGACCGGTCTTGGGCGGTGTCAGATTCTCGCCAGGAAGCGTTTTTCGCTCTGAAACGGCGTCTGGCGTAAGTGAACGGTGAATACGTAATCGACCTCAGAAGCCTGTGCCTTATCAGCATGGGAGTTCGAGTCTCCCCCTGGGCACCAACAAGCTAGGGGAAATCGATTAAGTGGGTTCTACACTGCTTTTCCACAGTGCTCTAAGGCGCTGACGAAATCCGCAATTATCGGCCAGAGCTAAACGTTCCAGAACGGGATTAGTCTCAGAGGGATCCAGGGATCGTGCCGCGGTCAGCAACAGATCGCAGGCTCTCTCGAGCGTGGGTTGTAGGTCGGCATCGCCGCTCTGACTGACGATCGGCTCTTCACTCTCGAGCACCTCTACAAGCAGATCGAATGCCGCGCGCGGATGGTCACGCAGGACTGCAAGTTCGATTGCGTCGAGAACATGGTCCACTCGTCGGATAAACAGATCCCCTCGGCGGTGCCGATAATCGTATTCCCGCTCTCCGGATTTGATGAACGCTATTTCCGTCTTCAGGGCTTCCACGGCCTCCAGCGGATCATCTGCTGCGATGAATGCTCTCACATACGCTCCGACGCCTTTTTCATCGTATGCCAGGGTGAGGATGAATTCTGCCAGCTTTTCAGCGCCCCGCTGGGCAAGTCTTGATGCTTCGGGTCTCATTCTTGTCGATTGGGTAGATTGGCGAATTCGAGAAGGCGACAAAGACGCGCGTCAAGTGGGATTGGCTACCACTGATTGAGCTCGCGCTAGCTGAGTCAAGTGCCGTCAAGCGCAATGATTAAAGCTACTTGCTCTGCGCTTTCATCAGATGTTTTTTGCGTCTGTGAAGCTCCCCAAAGGATACCGCCAATGCCCTGCGCTCGCGGGTCCTATCAGTTCCGCCGACTGCGGCGCTCGGCGCAACAGCGCGCTCACCTGTCCCCCGACCTGCGCCTTTAATCCCTTCGCGCCTCCCGGATATGACTTCTGGCTGCGGCTGGACGGCACCTGGATGCCGAAGGCTGTTGCCTGGGTTGTTAGCTGCGTGGGCGAGGAGGAACTCCGCGAGACGGTCGAGGATTTCCGCCCGGAAGGGGACATGGAGGACATGCCCGACGTGGACCTGGCGTTCCCAGCAGCGGTACACTGGCTCCTTGCCGGGTTCCGGGACGACGATGGACAGACGTTGGGTGAACGCTGGGAGAAGGCGGGTTGGCCGGGGTTAAACAACGACGAGCGTGTCATGAGCGGGTATCGTTGTCGGTCATTTGCGACCCTGCTTGAAGTCCAACGAGTGGTTGACGCCCAGAGCGTTTCGGTGATCGACCTTTGGGCTGGGAAAGAAGCAAAGCCGTTCCTGATGGTGGATCGGATGGCGGCCGGAAGATTCCGACCCTTCGAACTGGTCTTGAGCTGGGTTACCCCCTATCCCCATTTCGTCCGCTTCGTCGGGACGGCCGTTGCTGTGCCGCGCAATTTAAAGGAGGCTTTCGAAAGGGAATGGAGGGCATTTACGAAGGAGGAATTGACCTTGAAGCGAAAGCCCACGCCCAGCCAGATGAAGGAGATGCTAGCTATGGATTTTGGCTACGCCGTTGACCTGGTGCGTGACGTTGGGCGGAAGTCGATGCAGCATATGCTGCGCGGCTCAGACATCGAGGTTTGCCGCACTTACTTCAGCATTGTCGGCGCGCGACTCCAGGTTCTCGGGGCGCTGCGGAGCCTGCCCGAATTCGAACCCGATGATAATCCTTCGGAGGACAATTTGCCTGAATCCGACTCGTTTGTATGGCTTCGGCGCGGCGAGTCCAAGCGGATCGAAGCGTCCATGCCCGAGGCTTTTCGCCATTCCGATGATGAGTCAGCAGGCGTCGGCGTCCTCGGACGGATCTCGGTGGGACGTGCGGAAGTCATGGTGCAGACCATGGGCAGGCTGAAGAGCGATTTCGCGCGTGCTCGCCTAGCCGAGATCTTCGGCCCTCAGCTTCGTTTCGAGCGGGACAGTCGGATCGATTTGGCGTTGCAGATGGCCGAGAGGCTTGAACGGGAGGGCAACGCAGGGGAAGATGGCGACCTCGCGGGTACTCCCTCCAAGCGACAGAGCAAACCTGGCTCCGAAATCCCTCCCGAAGCCAGAGCCCAGCTGATCCGGACAGCCATGGAGAGGCACTTTCAGGGTCTGGCTGACGCGAAATTGCCAATCTTTGGCGGCCGCTCGGCGCGCGAGGCTGCGCATGACCCTGGTTCCCGTGCCGCAGTGGTTTCATGGGTCAAGGACCAATGGAACAACACGATCGGGCTCGGCCGGCGCGACGGGATCATACTGGACGACTTCCCGCGACAGCTTGCGAGGGAACTGGGCCTCCATGAGTTGCTGGACCTCTGAAGGCCTTGCTGCGGGTGTAGGAGCCCGCATGCTGGATGTTTTCCATGAAGCTACCGGCCAGCTCCATCATCGCCCGCGAAAAGGTCACTGAGTACTTGCTCGTCAGGCAGAGCCGGAATGACAAGTCCGCCTTCTTGGAGAAGGGCGGCTACTCGTCGGGAAACCCGGATGCTCTGATTGTCGGCCTCAAAGCACTGCAGGAACAAGGCGACGCAACGCCGATTGATAGCAACCAGTTTGGCGTCTATTTCGAAATAGTCGGTATTCTACGAGGGCCCGTGGGAATTGGGCTGCGCGTCAGGACCATCTGGATGACTGAGCACTTGTCAGGCGTCACAAAATTCATAACGTTGATACCCATCGAGACGCTCGACCTATGACCTTCAGACTCTACACCGATTTTGCACTAGCGCACGACCTACCGAAATACCGGCTATGTCGCGGCGATCTCGTGCGTTTGGTTGAGCGTCATATCTCGCCATCAGGTGAAGAGGGCTATTCAGCCGAGGTGCTGGGGGCAAAGGGACAGACATTGGCTGTCATCGCAGTTGCGGCGACATCGCTCGAGTCACTCCGGGATGATGAGGTTCTGAGCGTCCGGGCGATGGCGGTCTAGCATTCGAGGCGTAAGATCTGACGGGTAGCGCTCTAGGATTGGTGGCGCAATCGGCCTCTGATACCCGACTCATGTTTCAGCTTTCTCTCCGGATCAGTTCTACACTTTTCTACACTGCCTTGGCACAGGGAATCGCATCAACATTAAGAGTGGATTTCACCGAAGCCTGTGATGTTACGCCCCAAAAACGATCTACACTCTGTTCTACACTGACGCTCTGGTTTTGGGCCGAATTGGCCGGTTTTGGGCGGTTTTGAATTCACGCCGAAGGGCGATTTCCCCTCTGAAACGGCGTCAGGCGTATTTAGGCGGTGAATACGTTCTCGATCTCAGAAGCCTGTGCCTTATGAGCATGGGAGTTCGAGTCCCTGTTGTGACTGCGGATGAGCCATTGGGACATTGGCCCCCCACGATTAGGTTTAACCCGCGCGGGCCGTCCAAGCTCAGGCCGGTTCGCTAAGGCCCCACGGGGTGGGGGCATTTAATCGCTGAAAGGCATTGTCAATGGATGAAAATGAGGGAATGCGGCGAGTGACCGGTGCACCGAAATTGGCCAGGCGGATGCGCCGATCGTTGGAACCCAAGCAGGACCCGTAATCTCTAGGGTCCATCGGCTTTGTTTCCAAATGCGGGTTGTTTCATCTTCGGCGTTGCTCCGGCAGCGGCCAGATGGCTACTTCTCCTGCCGTGAACCGAATCGGTCCACCGTTTTCCATGTTGTCTTTGGCCGAAATCTCGTCAGGCGACGTCAAGCTGTACGTAGGAATTGCCTTTGCTGCGGCGGTCCTGGTTCTTCTCATCTACATCTTCTTTAAGACGCCGGTCCTCACTGACGATCAGCGTAAACTCCTGAGAATATTCTGTGCCTTGCTCGCGGGTTGTGCGGGGGTCTTTATTTCCGGCGAGGCGTTGTTCAATCTCTCCAGAGAAGCCGGTTCAACAAAGATGGCCGTGCAGGGAACCGCTGGTTTCGCTCTGTTCTTCTGCGTTTGGTTTACCTTCGACCCGTTGAGGAGGAAGAGCGGAGCGAGGGGATTCGCCATTAGTTTTGTGGAAGACATGACGTTCAAGCGCGCGACCGAGATCCTCGGCAGCGAGCTGAGCCTCGGGGTCAACCTGGATGCGCTAACGCCGGAGGAAAGGGCCGCAAAGATCCGCGGTGTGCATGTCGAGGGCAGGGATGCGCAAGACGTGCTGGCCAAGCTGAATGAATTTGTGAAACAGCCCGACCGAGTTCGTGCCTTTAACATCGAAAAGCAGGGCGTCGTGCTGAAGATTGTTCCGATCGCATAGAATCATGAGCGCGAAAAACGTCTGCAATTGTCCCAACCCTCCCGGCGGGACCCATAGCTGCCCGGCGGACCACGTTGCCGTTTGCCGGGTAAGGGATGGAGTTGCCTACGGTGATTGCTATCCCGCATCGGACGAGGTCCGCCGATTGATTCAAAGCCGCGGGGCGGCAGATCCGTCCGTGCAAGCCTGGCTTTTGAAGACGATCTTTCCAGACGCGACCGCTTACGACTTCCAGACCCGCTTCGAGGCTGATTTTCTGGGCGGCCGGATCGTTGATCGGGAGAAGAACGAAGAGGTCCGATTCGCATTGCCCGGACGGAGTGACAGCCCTGGCGCGATGCCTTTGGATGGGCTTTTTAAACCCGTAGCCCCGCCCGGTTTCGAGCATCGAGCCACTGCCGGTCAGTCGCGCCCGACAGTCGCCACGCAGGAAATGGAAGCCTAGCTGGGCCGAACGAGTCAGTTGGTCAGTGCTTCGCGACGCACCGAGTTCAGTGTGACGGTGCGTTTTCCTGGAGGCGGCAAGGAGGCTGGGCCGATCGCCAGAGCGTCCAAATCGCATCTGGAAATCCTCAGGAATTGAATTGGTAGAGTACCTGCAACAGTTCCTCGATCACCGCTCGCATCTTGGAAAACTGGGGGCCACGCGATGCTCTTTCCTCATCCATGTAGGTTCGCCGGTTCACCTCGATCATGATCGAGGCAACCCGCGGATCCCTGCGGTAGAACGCCATCGGGACAAGCGAGCCGCCGTAGGGCTCGTTCTCCGCAACGGAGAACCCCTTGCCGACAAGGAAGGTATGGGCGATTCCCGTCAGCGCGGCGGGCGTTTGGAAGCGATCGGTACCGATGCAGAAGTCAGGCCTTCTGGCGCCCGGGTTCGGCTCGAGCCTCCAGGCGATCGCTGGGAACGAGTGCGCGTCGACGAGCAGCGCCTTGTTGTCTCTGGCGAGCTCGGATCGGACGACGTGGGACAGGCGGGCGTGGTGGGGGTGGTAGATCCGCCGCAGGAGGGTGGCGCGTTCCTTAGGGGTAATATGCCGCCGCAACGGGAGGCCGTCCTTCGTGGAATGGTAGACGGCGCCGCGTCCGACCGCAGACATTGGCTCGGAGGCATCATTCTCAAACCGCTCAGGATCAACCACCAGCCGCGAGACCGGAAAGCGCACCACGGGACACCCTCCAAGCGTGAAGAGCTCGTCCGTGAACCAGTCGGTCGACCGAAGCAGTTCCTCCTGCAGCTCCGGAACCGGCAGGCTGAATTGCCCGCGCAATTCCGGAGGTATCGTCGGATCTGCGTGGGGAATGTGCAGGATCATCGGGCCGTCGTGTTCCTGCTGGCGGGCCCCTGTTCACCCTTGGGCCCCTCCTCCGGAAAGACCGACTGGTATGAATTGGGGGACATCCGCCTGAGTCTGTCCATCATCCTGGATATCTCCCTCCCGGTGAAACGATGGTGCCGGTCCTCGTGCGAGGAGAAGGGGCTGAACTCGGACGGCGGGGCGTCAGGCATCCGCCTCCAATGCTCCAGAAGGATCACCAATCCCTGTATTTCACAAATCATGGCTATGTTTTCCAAGGCCACGCACCACGGCGATTTTGGTCCGCGAAAGGTGCGGCCCACATCATTGGACCACCGTGGCTCGTGGAAGCTCGGTTGGTGACGCCCGGTGTTCGGGAGTCGTCTTGATGCACTGACTTTAAGGAACTCTTGTAGGCTAGTGCCGCCGCGGCGCCGCACAAGGGCTCAGTGTGTCATCATTTGGAGCGGGGGACGGGGCCCGCGTTTCCACTCCCGTGACGCCCTAGTCCAGGGGTCAGGCCGGCTTCTGCGGGGCGACCCGCCGCCGGGGAGACCCCGGCGCCTCACCCGGTGCAACATGAGCGGCGCAACGCCGCACCCCGGGGTTCCGAAGCAAGGTCATGGGCCTGTGGCTCCAGCAGAGGACGGGCGCACCGGAATTGCCCGCGCGAAAAAGACGTTCTGGCCAAGACTACCGGCTCGCTTGATGAGTACTGGCGCGGCGAGGTTATCTAGCCGGGCCCTGCGGCAGACCCAATCAGGTCGTCTGCTTTTTCTCAAAAAACATGCGTTCATGGTCCATGATTTTCCTGAGGAAGCAGACCTGCTGGTCGTTGCGCCTCAATGACTCAATCTGGGTCCTGAAATCCTTTTCAACGCAGAATCTAGGGAGGAGCTTGGACGCAGCCCACAGGGCCTTCGGCAGGCGCGATAGCTTAAGAAGATTGGTGCTGCTCCGACCCCAGCGGCTCAGCGTCTCGATGTAATCCAGTCTTCCGTTGTTCGAATACAGAAAGTGAAAATGGTCGCTGGCCGCCGCTGTGATCTGGTCCCTGCTTGTTGGCAGCCAGGACCCGGGAAAGAATCTGATGAGTCGCGCCACGATTCGCTCGGGACTGCCTTGCGGGGCGTCCAAGCTTAGCTTCCCGGGATCCGGCACTTCCCGGCCCCAAGTCATGGTTTGAAGAAAAAGCCTTCCTCCCGCGGGCAGGACCTGTGCGCAGAATGCAAAGAATTCCCGGTAGATCCGGTCCTGGGCCCCCCTGATGTACTCGTCCATCGAGCAAAAATGCTCAAAGGCGCCGATCGAGACCACCCCATCGAAAACCCCCAACGCCGACGGTTTCATCGTCTTCCAGTCCTGGAGGAGGACCGTGAGCCCTTTTGCGGCGCAGTACTTGGCTTGCGCCCTCGATAGCGTCAGGCCGATGGATCCTCCGCCTCTCTTCTCGACTGCGTCCAGCATGGGACCCCATCCCGATCCCACATCCAGGATACGACCGGGCGGCCTGAATCCTATGCCATCCAGCACCCATTGATGCTTCGCTTTTTGGGCCTTGATCAATGTCTGGCTGAAGTCGCCATTGAAGAAGGCGCAGCTAAAGTCCGGGTAGTCACCTGTCCGCAGCAAATGGAAGGGATGCACCCAATCGTATAGGGTCTCGATTTCTGATTGCGTCGCCATGCTTAGTCCGCGGGCGTATGACTCGTGCCACTGCGAGTGCGGTGCTTTATCCGTTTCGTCGCTTCGTGAGCGGCCCCTTCTTTTCGTGACACCTTTAGTCGGTCAGGATTATTGGTTCAAGGTGATGCGGCCGAGGCCGGTTGTCCATCCCTGGCGGAGGGGGCGCCGAGCCCGGCGGGCCAGGACGAGTCGAGGGCGGCGGCCGCCCGCGCTAGGAAGATGTCGACAAACGCACGGCGGCCGGGAGCATGGCCGCCGATATGGGACAGCTTGACCATCTCTTCGAACAGAACAGGGCCTGGGCCGAATCGATTCGGGCGAAGGACCCTGGGTTCTTTCACAAGCTCTCGCGCCAGCAGTCGCCGGAATACCTGTGGATAGGGTGCTCGGACAGCCGCGTGCCCGCCAACGAGATCGTGAACCTGCTGCCGGGCGAGCTCTTCGTGCACCGCAACATCGCCAACGTCGTCGTGCACACGGACCTGAACTGCCTGTCCGTGATGCAATTCGCCGTGGATGTCCTCAAGGTCAAGCACATCATGGTCGTCGGGCACTACGGGTGCAGCGGCGTCCGTGCGGCGCTTCGTTGTGACCGGATAGGCCTTGCGGACAACTGGCTGAGGCATGTACAGGACGTCGCGGAGAAGCACAGGGGGTGCATCCACGCCGCGACCGGGGAGCCCGCGCAGACAGATTTGCTGTGCGAGCTGAACGTCATTGAGCAGGTCGGAAACGTGTGCCAGACGACGATTGTCCGGGACGCGTGGGAACGCGGCCAGCCACTCACGGTTCACGGTTGGATCTACGGGCTGAAGGACGGGCTCATCCGCAACCTGGGCCTGAGCGTCAGCGCGGCCTCCGAATTCAATCCCCAGTACGAGGCCGCCCTTGCCGCAGTCCGCGCCTGAGGGAAGTGCAGGAACAGGGCCACCGGAGTTCACAACGCCGGGTCTTTGGATCTCTCGCAAGCGGCGCTGCACGATGGCGCCTCCGGTTCACCGAGAATCGGTCAAGACTGCTGCGATTTGGCGGCCTCCGGAGCGGCGGCTTTGAAGGCGAACGGGATCCGCACCCTTGTCACGACGGCTTTGCCCTTGCTCATCGGCGGGGCGAATATCCACAGGGCCGCGGCCTGCACGGCGGAGTAGCCAAACGCCGGCTCGCTGGCTGATACCACCCGCTCCAGGTGCGGATGCCCGGCTTCGTCAACCAGGAGGTCGACAACGGCATTCCCGCTCGTTGCCTTTCCCACCAGGGAGCGAGGGAAGATGGGGGCCCTCGTCACAACGGGCTTGATCGGGGAGTCCAGGTCCGCGGCCTTGCCGATGCGTTCGGGATCCTTCTGCTCAAGCCGAAGCAGGGCGTAGTCGGCGTCAGTGACGACCCTGGGGTCGGAAAACCCGAAGTCCATCTCGAAGCCCAGCAGCGCCTTGTTCGGTTGGCCGTTCTTTATGGCGGGTTCGTACTCGAAGCGTTCGACGGCGGCCTGCAGGGCAAGGCCAAATTCCGGGCGGTCCGCCTTCACCACCTGGGAATTGGCGACCTGGCCCTGTTCATTGACGACATAGGTGATCCTTGAGGAACCCTTGGTGTGGCTTTTCAGCATCTCATAGGGATAGACGGGCATGACCGTGCCTCGGGCCCTGGGCGGGACGTCCACCTGCCATTCCGCGGGCAGGCCCGACTTGTCGGCTGCCTGCCGGACCGTGATGCCGTCGCCGCCGCCATCGTCGTAGCCGCTCAGATTGAATATTATCGGGACCTCCATCTTCATGTAGGCTGGCACGCCGTCTTCGCGCCCCGGCTCAAACCGCCAGCTGCTCACCGCCTCGATGGCGGGGGCGTCGAACGCCGGGTTGAGCGACCTGACCACGAAGGGGCTTCTCACGCGCCCTTCGATGTCTACTGCGAACGCAACCAGCACCTCCCCGCGCATCTTGCTCCAGCGCATCGACCTTGGATATGTCGGATCAACCTGCCGGACAACCCGCGGGGGTATCTTGTTCTTGGCGATGCGATGGTTCGCGGCGATTACAATGAAGGGAACCGACACGTCCTGCGTCACGGCGTGCCCTGCGCGGCGCGCCGGCGCAAACTTCCAGGCCTTCAGGGCCTGCCCCAGGAGCGCGGCCACGGGGGCGGGCGCATCCTTCACGCCCTCCGGCTGGCCCTTCTCGTCGATTGTCACGGTTGCCCACACCACGTCCTGGGCGATGGCCCCGTAATCATCCTTGGACTTCCTTTCCGGATCAACGACCGGCCAGGCGTCCAGCAGCCGCGGGGTCGAATCCGGGGCCGAGGCCGCTGCCGAGGCTGGGTTGAAGAGCACCGCATAGTGAATCCGGGAATTGACCGGCTTCCCGGCGCGCATCGCCGGATTGAACCTCCTGGACCATGCACCCTGGGACTCAACCGGGAAGAGCTCACTTGCGAATGCGGGCGTCGAGCCGTGCAGTTCGGCGGACAGCACCTCTCCCCGGTCGTCGACAAACACCTCCTCGGCAACATACCCGATGTTCGGGGTCTTCAGCATGGCTTCCGGAAAATCAGGTGGCCGCGGGTGCCGCAGCGTTGGGTACTGGTCGGGGGGATCGTCGTGGTACACCCAGGCTGGCTGCGAATAACTCACATCCTGGGCCGCGAGACGGGCGACAAGCGCGGCCATGGGCAGCACTCGCCATAGTTTCGAGGGGGCCCTCATTTCGCCCGAATCATCTTGAGGACCGACACCCCACGAGGACGGCAGACCCTTCGTGATTGAGTGAGCCTGCGCCGATCTGGCGGCAGACTGGAGTCATGGTCGGGCCGTGGCGACGTGGCATGCTGGTGGAATGCAGTTCGCAGGACATAGCCTTTGCCGCCTTGTCGTTAAACGCCTCATCAGCGCCGCGCAAGTCCCTGGGATTCGTCTTGCATGACCCCCTTGAGCCGCCCCGGCGGGAAGGGCGGTTCGGGCCCATCGCGATGAAGCGCGCCCATTCGTTCGACTACCGCTCGTCTCCTATACCCGATCGTACCTGCAAAGCCGGGCTTCATCGGCAAAGGCCGCGAGCAAATCCGGTTCCGCCTCGAAGAAATGATCGGATGGTGAAAGGATGAAACCGCCATTGGCTCCGGCTTCGGCAAAACAGCGCCGAACCTCGGCGCGTGTCCTTTCAGGCGTGCACCTCGTGAGGAAATGCAGCTGATCAAAGGCTCCGATCATGCACACCTTGCCGCCGATGCGGCGCTTGGCCTCGCCGAGATCCGCATCACCGCCCATGCCAGGCGGTGTGAACGTCTCCATGACGTCGGGACCCATGGCTGCGATACGCTCCAGCAGCGGCATCATTCCGCCACAGGTATGGTAGACGATGCGCTGTCCCGCTGCGTGCGCCGCCTCGATGATGGGGCCGTCGTACGGCGCGACAAAGGCGTCGAATATGGCCGGCGATATCACGGTTGAGGAGGCCGCTCCGCCGCCCAGCTCGATGAGGTCGTACTTCGCGCCTCTGAGCGACCGGGTGTAAACAAGCTTTCTTCGCTGGAGGATCCCTAGGAGTTCATGGACCCACGCGGGATCGTCGAACGTCTCGATGATCAGCCGTTCGATCCCCACGAGGCATGCCGCGTCCTGCCAGCAGCCCGGCTGCCCAAAGACATCAAACGTGCACATGTGGCTCCGGATGATCCCCCGCTCCCCAAACGCCTCGGCGGCGCGATTGACCGCATCGATGTCGGACTTGGGTGCGGGCATGAATGCGCCCAACAGGTCGATGTCCCTTTTTTCCTTGATCAGGTGCTCGACAACCCAGGAGGTGTGCTCGTTTGACTGCAGGACCATGGAAAGCTCGCCGCCCGGTGTGAGGAACCTGAACCGCTGCGTCTGGAACTCGCCGCCGGGAAAGTCCCGGGAGGCAATGCGCCATTGGTCCGTCACGATCCTGCGGGCCTCCAGGAAGCCGATCTTTCCCTGCGCCGGATCGTAGCCCTCGCCCGCGGCGCTGTCCGGCCTGTGCGCCACCACCCAGTCGATGGCGTCCAGGTTGAATAGGTCGAAGAACCTGCGGCTGTCCGCGCCCTCGAGGTATCTCCTCAGGAAGGACTCCATCAGGTGGTGTGTGGTCACCGGCAGCCGGTCGGGGACCTGCCGGTTCAGCGCGCACAGCATTCTTTCCCTTGATGTCATCGTGCCAGGGGAGTCGCACGAGGCGGCGTTATTCAGGCCTTCGGCTCCCACAGGCCCTCGATCTGCTCGAGCGAGCGGCCCCTGGTTTCGGGGACGCAACGCCAGGTGAACCAGGCCTGCAGCAGCGCCATCGCGGCGAGAAAGCCGAAGGTCATCACCTTGCCCGCCTGCTGGAAGGCGAGGGGGAAGAGCAGCACGACGACGGCATTTGCCACCCACTGCGTGAGCACGGGCACCGTCATGGCCTCGCCGCGCACGCGGTTTGGGAAGATCTCCGGCACCAGGGTCCAGAAGACGGGCCCGATGCAGGACGCAAAGAACGCGATGTAGATAAGGATCAGGGACAACACCAGCCCGCCCGTGAAGTGCCTGCTTGCGGCCGCGGCCATCAGGCCCAGCAGCGCCGAGGTCATGCCGAGAGAACCCAGGATGTACGGGGGCTTTCGGCCGTGGCGGTCGATCACGCGGAAGGAGACCAGGGTGAACAGGAGATTCGTCACGCCGATGCCAAAGGTGGAGAACAATGCGACATCCACGGGCCAGCCCGCCGACTGGATGATCTGCGGGGCATAATCGATCACGGTGTTGATGCCCGAGACATGCACCAGGATTGCCAGGGTGAACCCGACCACGAGCGGGCGCCGCAGGGCCGGGCGGCGCAGTTCCCCCCATCCGGACGATCGATGGGCCACGCTCTCGCGGACCTGGGAGAGTTCCGTCTCGGCTTCCGCCGGGGAGAGCCAGCGCACCAGGACCGCCCGCGCCTCGGCCTCGCGTCCGGCCTTGACGAGATAACGCGGGGAATCCGGCGCCTTGTAGAGAATGATCCAGAAGAAGACCGACGGGATCGCTCCGGACAGGAACATCCACCGCCAGTTCCACGGCCCGAGGTCGCGCAGCAGGTAATTGACCGAATACGAGACGAGTATTCCCACGACAATGGCCAGCTGGTAGAGCGCGCCCATTCGTCCGCGGCTCGGCGCCGGGGAGATCTCCGACACGTACATCGGAGCCAGTACCGAGACCGCCCCGACCGCCAACCCGCCCGCGAAGCGCGCGGCGATGAAGACCGCATAGATGGGGGCCAATCCTGTGCCGACGGAGGTCAGCGCGAAAAGCGCCGCCACCCAGAGCAGAGGCCGGCGGCGTCCGTGGTGATCGGCGATCCATCCCGTGATCGCAGAGCCCAGGACGCAGCCGAAGAGCAGGGAGCTGAAGGCCCAGCCGAGTCCCAGCGGGCCGAGCTGGAAATGCCGCAGGAGAAACGGGCCCGCGCCGGTGATGATGGCGATGTCGAAGCCAAAGAGCAGGCCGCCGAGCGCGGCGGTGGCGCCCAGGGCCAGGACACGCCGGGGAATGGGGGACGAAGGCACGGGAGGCATGTTCTTGCGAGTTGGGTCCGCTGCTGCCGTGGGTGAGCATTCAAGCGAATCGCCGCGATTCCTGAAACTCAAGCCGCTTGAGGAGCCGGTCTGGAGCGGACTGGAAGGGCCCAGACCGGTTACACTACCTCGAATCCGCGCCTTCCAGCACCCTGGCGGCGGAGACCTTGCTTCCGGATCGCGCGGTCAGGCCTTCAATCGGTACCCCGCCTTGGCGATCCACCCGGTGGCCTGAACGACCGCGAATGCCAGGACAAGGGATCCTATCACGGTCGCAGCCGGTGACAGGCCATGATAGAAGAATACGGCCTCGACGACACGCTCGCCCGCGAGGCCGAAAACGAGGTAAAGGAACGGGTGAAGCAAGTAGGCGAGAAGGGGATTGGCGCCGGCGGGCTGAAAGATGCGGCTCCAGCGGCGTTTGCCGCGCACATCCATCAGCCAGTAGAGGAGCGCCCAGGCCGCGGCCGTGATCGCGGAGCAATACATGCACCACGAGGGCGTTGCCCGGATCTTGTTGATGCCAAAGGGGGCGTCCAGGACCACGCCGAGGAGGAACAGGCCGAACGAGAACAAGAGCGCCCAGCGCAGCCGATGCGCCGGTTCGACCACGTCGGAGCCCTCCGAAAGGATCGAGCCCAGGCAGCACCCCGCCACGGAGATGGATGCCAGGGATCCGAGCTCACCCCCGATGCCCACGTGCCCGTTCACCCAGCCAAATCCGGCTTCAAGGGCGGCGACGGCGGGCGTGGCCCACGCCAGCCAGGTACGCGACGCGAGCTGGCCCGGGAGATCCGACTTGGCCGCCACATAGAGCAGCACAAGCCAGCCGGTGGCTCCCACAAGCCACTCCCTCCGCCTTCCAAGCACGAGATAGATGAGCGAGGCGACAAGATAGGCCCATGCAATCAACCCGAGGATCCCCCACCAGGAATGCCTCAGCCAGATCGTGTCCGAGGGGTCCCAAAGGGGACCCAGGATGAGGGCTTTGCCGTCCGAGGTGCGGTAGGCGAGCGCGAGCGCGACCAGGGAGGCCGCGCCCAGGATCTTGCCTCCCAGGAAGAGGGTTCGGCCACGGCCGGGCTCGGCGGGAACAACGGAGAAAGCCAGGAACATGGAGACATACGCGAGCGTCCCCCAGAGGCCGCGCGCCCACGGCTCATAATGCTCCATGTTGACCATGACGACGCCCATGGTCAGCAGGGTCCCGACTCGCAGGAGCACCTTCCGCAGAAGCTGCATGCGCGTCTGCCCGGCCGCCAGCGCCCGGCCCATTGCGAGCGGAACGGACATGCCGGCAATGAACAGGAAGGCCGGGAACACGAGGTCCGGGAGCCTCATGGAGTCGGCATCGACCTTCACGTGCTTGAGCAGAATCGGGGCCTGGGGGGTTTCGCCCAAGTCGTTGACGAAGACCATCAGCGTGATGACCAGTCCGCGGAGGGCATCGACCGAGGCGATTCGCGGAAGCACGGTTCCGGGTTGGGATTTGGCTTCGGGCATGGGCATTGGGGAGGTGGGGTGGGGCAGGCATGAAGCAGGCTGCGCGGCTCGCCCCGGGGTGGAGTCACCGTACCGAGCCTGTGGGCCCTTGAGCAACAAGGTTTGGACGGACTCGGTGCGGTCACATGCAAACCCGCCCCCTGCCGGGAATTCCTTGAGGAGCCTGTGTGGATCCGGACGCCCTTTCCGGCGACCAGGCAGCGGGAGCGGCGGCGGCTCAAAGCGCCGCCGTTCGATTCTCCGCGACACACCACCGCCATGGATGTCTGTAGGCTATTGCCGCTCATGAGATCCCTGTCCCACCGACCCGTTCTTGAATGCATCCGCCTGGCTTCCGGCGCTATGGCCTGCTCCGCCCTGCTGTTCGGCTGTTCAACGACCGGCCCGGCATCCTCGTCGGCAGCTCCCGCGCCAGCGCCAGCCACGGCAGGGCATACCCAGGCGGCCGACGATAAGATGCAGGTCCGAAATAATGCCTCAAGCCTGCTTGAGCAGCTCCTCGATCAGGAGAAAAACGTCAGCAAGGTCCTGATCATAAAGCATGGATCCCGTGAGCTGTCCGGACTCATCAAGGCGATCTCGACCGCCGCCTCCGATGGCGCCAAGCGCCTCAAGGGCCTCGCCCAGGACGATCCCACGCTCGACCTGGGGCGCCAGGAGCTGCCCGTCGGCGAGAAGGCGAGTCGGGATGCGATAGGCAGGACGGAGGAGTACGACCTGCTCATGTCGAGTGGCACGGACTTCGAGTTCACCCTTCTGCTCACCCAGGCGCAGGCGCTTAACTACGGCTCCCACCTGGCAAAGGTCGCCGCCGACAACTCCGCGGATCCCAAGGAGGCGGACGCCCTCCATGCAATGAGCCGGACCCTGGATCAGCTTCTCACCCAGGTGAAGGCGATGATGCGTTCCCTTCCGCCCAAGTGAGGATGTCGCAGCCCCTGGCGCCTTAAGGTCCCAGGATCTTCCGCTTCTCCTTGCTGAACTCCTCGTCCGTAAGTATCCCCTTCTCTTTCAATTCGTTCAGCTTTAATAACGCCGCATATGGATCGTTTTGGGGCGGCGCGGGTGGCTGCGGGCCGGGAGCATTTGTCTGGGAGATGCTGCGCTCAATTTGCTCCTGGACCGCCATCCTGAACTTGAGCGGGCCGGCGATTCCTTTGTAAGGGGTGCGGTCGCTCCCGGTCCCCTCAACGACAATTGTCCCATAGTCGAGCATCCTGCCGAGGATGCCCTGGTCCACCGTGATGCCCTCCACCTGCCTGAGCAGTATCTCCGTGGAATGCCGTCTCAGCCAACCGGTCTTTACCAGCACCCTTTTGTTCGTTACCGCAAATTCCGAAGCGCTTCGCATTACGGATCCAACGATCGCCGCCAACACGGCAGCACCAAGAAAAACCATCGGAACCGGCATCGCAGCCTTCGTTCCTTGGCCTCCCGAGAAGACTACAGCGAATAGGAGGATCGAGAGCGCAAAGAAAATCATGGCCGGTACATAGATTTTCCAGTGAAGGTGGGTTTCTCGCCCTATCGTTTCCCCGGACATGAGGTGTTTCTTGGTGTAACTCATCGCTGACCGTCAGAGCCTTTCAAGGATCGTCTAGCGAAGATCACCGTTGCTGCAAGCGTTCGCCTGCGGGTGGGGTCCGAAACTTGCGCGAACGCGTTCGTCATGAGCGAAGGTTACACACACACACAGTCACCCAGTGCAGGGCCATCTAGGGATGTCTGCCGTTGTAACGGGGAAAGTTGCACACAGAGACACGCAAAGGGCCCTCATTCCAAAGAGCTCGGGTTTCTTCGGGATCAAGGGGCTAGCAAGAATCGCGAGAAACTGGGGATCGCAGGTCGCAATGAGGTCGCGCGACGGAGGCCCACCGATGGACAGCCGGCATGGGCCGGCTTCCTTTCGCCTCGCCACCGCTCCCGAGCGCCTTATGGGTGCGGTTGAGCCAATTCCCCGCCCCGAACCCGAGTCGCCCGATGTTGCTGGTCCGCCAGATCTTCATTTCGCCCGGCCACAATTTCTTCGGCCGGTACGGCAAGGCTGCCGGCACGCACCCGACCGTGGAGGTCGACAAGGTGGAGTGCGTCGCGGGCATGGGTCTCAAGGGTGACCGGTTCTTCGGGCACCGCCCGGACTACAAAGGCCAGGTGACCTTCTTCTCCGGGGAAGTCTGGCGGCAGCTCCAGGCCCGATTCAACCTGTCCGCCTTCGTCCCGTCGGTCCTGCGCCGCAACGTCATTGTCGAGGGCGGCGACCTGAACACCCTCGTCGGCCGCCGGTTCGCCCTGCAAGGCATCGAATTCGAGGCGACCGAGGAGTGCAGGCCATGCTGCTGGATGGACCAGGCGGTCGCACCGGGAGCCGAGGAGTGGCTCAAGGGCCGCGGGGGCCTGCGCTGCAGGGTCCTCTCGGGAGGCACGCTCAGGCGCGAGGACCCGTGAGGCCCGCGCGTTTGGCGGGCGTCGTGCTGGTGGGCGGACGTTCGGCCCGGATGGGCCGTGACAAGGGCCGGATTCAGGTGGCCGGCGTGGAGTTGTGGCGGCGCCAGCTCGGCGTGCTCATGCGCGCAGGCGCACGCCCGGCGCTCCTTTCCCTGAGGCCGGGGCAGCGCTCTTTCGGCTGGCGCGGTGGCGAGATCCGGGACGCGGCCGCAAACGCGGGTCCGCTGGGGGGAGTGGCCGCCGCCCTGGCCGCCGCCCCGGCCCCCCTGGTCGCCGTCCTCGCCGTCGACCTGCCGCATATGGATGCGGCCTGGTTCAGGCGCCTGGGGAGGAGGTGCCGGCCGGGGTCCGGCGCGGTCGTCCGCGGGCCCCTCGGCTACGAACCCCTTGCCGCAATCTATCCACGCGAGGCCGCGGCGCTGTGCATGGCCCGGCTGCGCGCGGGCCGGCTCTCGCTTCAGTCCCTGCTCTCGGCGCTCGTGCGCCAGGGGCGCATGGCAGTGCTGCCGATGCGGATGGGCGACGGCGCCAGGCTCGCGAACTGGAATACGAGGGAGGATGCCGGAGGCCGAGACGACGGCGGGGCGGGATGGAGGGCGCGGCCGCAGGTCGCTCCCGCAAAACGCCAATCCCGCCTTTGACAGGCCGTGTTTTCGGGCTATCAGCAAGGACCGCCATCTGGCGGCG
>Ga0181532_10001974_pt1 | contig 19388 bp, 22 predicted proteins | sample PEATcosm2014_Bin_33_FD_119768 | JGI IMG/M metagenome (GOLD analysis project Ga0181532, IMG submission 119768) | Peatland microbial communities from MTU Mesocosm Facility, Houghton, MI, USA - PEATcosm2014_Bin11_30_metaG | ecosystem: Environmental > Terrestrial > Soil > Wetlands > Peat | place... | reverse complement strand
GTCTGATCGTCTTTGCCCCGCCCCGTCGTCAGTCCTAAGAGAATCCAGTTGGCAGCGCGGTAACAGGTGCCGCGGAACCGCTCCGGGTCCACGAAGGTTTCCAGAAAATAGATGGGGTGTTGGTAGAGGCGTTCCCAATCCTCCGACAACCGCTTCGCCATGCGACCGAGCAAATGCGAAGCCAGATGCGGCACCTCCACCCAGGGCAGAATCAGAAAGCGCGTGTTGTAGGCCAGGAAGCGAAGGTTCCATCGCCGCGCTTCCGCACTCCAGCCAATAAAGCGATCCCGGCTGCCCAAGTGACGCGGCGCCGAACTCCACGCCAGGCACGCGATCGGCCGCCCCTGCGCCCACACCACATACTTGAGGTGCTCGCCCACCGGCTGCTCGTACCCGAGATAGTGATACTGTTCCATCAAGCTGTTGAACCACGCCTCCTCGGGCGTGCGCCGCACTTGCTGAATCTCGATGGGCTGGAGCTGACGGAGCGCAACGCGGATCGGAGTACTGTCGATCAACCGCGGCGTCGGCGGTTGGCGTTTCGCCAGAGGATTCGGCGGCGTGTAGCGAACCGGCGGCAACTCGATCTCGCCCGCCCGATGCAACCTTAAGAGAAGACCGCGGCACACCATGTCGCACAGCGCGCCGTTGGCCTGCTTCCACTGCCAAGCTTCGCATAGCTTCTGCGAGAGCCTCCGGCGACTGACTCCGGGATGTTCCGCAATGTGCTGTTGGATGAAGACGACGTCTTCGGCGCGAATCTCTCGACCACGATATCGGCACGGAGCAGACACATCTGCAGTGTGGCAGAGTACAAAATGGAACGCAAGTGAAAAACGCAAGGCAAGATAACTACGCGTTCACCCGACGCCATACCGGCGCGGCCACCGCATCCGGGTTCCCCGCGGCCAGCAGCAACTGCGCCTGATGAGCTTCCAGCACGCGCGTGGGTTGCTTGCCACTCGGCCACCACACGAAACGTCCCTTGGACAACCGCTTCTGCGCCAGCCAGAATCCTTGCCCGTCATACACCAGAATGCGAATCGATGTTCCTCGCCGGCTGCGAAACACAAACAGGCAGCCCGAGAAAGGATCGGCCTGCAGTTTCTCCTGACATAACTGGGCCAGCGAGTCGATGCCCTTGCGTCCATCCACGGCCTCGATCGCCACCAGAATCCGCATCTGCGGAGTAATCTGGATCACTGCCTCACCTGGTTCGTGGCTCCAATAACACGCGACCCAGAGCGGCTAGATCTGGCGCGCCCATCCCTTTCCACTGAATCCGCATCTTGCCCTGCGGTCCTTCCAACTCGATCACACACTCCGACCCAGTGATCGCCGATGATCCGACCACCTCCAGGAAGGACGGCAGCGAAGCCGCAACCCGAGCGCGGCTCGCCCTTGGGCGTGGCACCTCCGCCGTAGCGCTCAGCGATGCCGTCGAACGGCGGATCGCGCGACCCTTGCGGGAATCGGACTGAATAGGAAACTGGCCTGACTCTGTGATGCGCTTCAGCTTGCCGTACTCCAAACGCAGAACCTGTGCGGTGCGACAAACCCCGTGTTCGCGCGCCACCTTCGCCGCCGCTTTCCACAATCGCGGCGGGATCGGCAAGCGCACTCCAGGGTGAGCACTCCGAAAGTGCGCAAAACGCCCGTAAATCCTCTCCATTCCGCGAGGAATATCAGACGGCTCGATTGCCATAGCCAGTTCTCCTTTCTCTTACACAGGAAAGACTGACGTTAGCAGCCTCGATCAGCTCAAGTCACGCACGTCTGCCGAAAGGACACCCTGCATTGAGCGGACAAAGTGGATTAGTTCCGGTTTGCCCGTCATATGACCACAATCCAACGGATGTGTGAGCATTCCTGCAGATCGCTTCCGCTATGCCGACTTGTGGGGACTAATTTTACCGCGGCACTTCGACGATATGCCGACTATACAACCAAGTGCATTGTTCCCGAATCGCCGGACCATCCAACAGTAAGTGACGGCAAGAGCGTTTCTCGGTACGAATCCCGAAAACGCATCAACTTCTGTATTGCCCGTCGATCGGAGGGAATCTCAGCGATTGTCAGGGGCAGACTTCCCAGAAGAGGACTTCCTGAAAATCTTCGGGGTGGCGGACTCGTCGATCGGCTGTTGCTCAAGATTGCTTACGCGACGGCGATTTTCCAACAACTGAGCTCCAGCATCTCGGCTTCCGCGAGCCGCAGCAGAAAGCGCTGGAAGTCTTCAGCGCTGGGAGGCGCTGAAGGCACAGTTCTCGATAAGCGCGAGAAACCGCGCATCCGCGCGAAAGGCGTCCCATTTGGGATCCACCGGCAGAAGCGCCAGATGCACATCGTGTGCTCGGTAAGCGCGCTCAAGCCACTCGAGGGCAGTGTCCGGTTCTCCCAGTCCGGCGTGCACCAGCGCCGTTGCGTAGGGTGGCACATAGCGTTCCCGCGAAACAGCTTCCAGTGTCTTGAGGACCTCCCGCGCCTCTCCGGCCCGCCCTAGCTTGGCGAATAAGTAGCCCCGCAGTCCAATCGACTTACTATTCCCACTGCTGAATTGACCTGCCTTCTGCAACGCGTCGAATGCCGCTGCGCTCTCCCCCAACTGCTCATACGCCTGCGCCAGTTGGATATAGCTGACCCAGAACTCGGGATCGAGCACGGTGGCCCTGCGGGCGAACTCAACCGCCGCCGGGTAGTCCCGGGCATTGAAGGCAATCTGCGCCGATAGCGCCTGGTGCGTGAAGTCGAGCGGATCCACTTCGCGCGCCCGGCGGGCCGCCGCTTCCGCTTCCCGATGCCGTTTCAAGTACGACAAAACGATTCCCAGCGTGCGATGGGCGAGCGAGTAGCTGGGATCCAGCGCGATGGCCCGGCGAAACGCCCTCTCCGCCGCCGGCCAGTCCCAATCCAGCCAGAACTTCACAAATCCCACAGAAGCATGAGCCTGAGCAAGACCGGGCGCGGCGCCAATTGCGCGTGCGGCCGCCTCTCTGGCGCGGGGCCAGACCTCCAACGGATTCGCGTCGCCGTTGATCGGGCTGGCGGCGTAGGCATCGGCCAAGCCGCACCACGCTAGCGCATAGTTGGGATCGAGCTCGGTGGCGCGGGAATAAAACTCCAGGGCGCGCCGCGTGGTCAGCGGCGAAAGCTGGTTCCAGAAATAGCGCCCTCGTAGGTAAAGGTCGTAGGCTTCCCCGTGCTGCGTCTGCCGCCTCTCCAGGCCTTGCAGGCGTCTTGGCGAAAGCTGTAGATGGACCTGCCGCGCGATGGCCACGCTCAGCTCGCGCTGAAACTCGATGATGTTACCCGGTTCGCCATCATACGAGTCTGACCAGATCTGAATCTGATCGCTGGCGTGAACCAGCCTTGTCGTAATGCGCAGGTGCGAACCTTCCGTTCGGATAGAACCTTCCACCAGAAACGTAGTGTCCAGTTCCTCTCCAATCTCGGCCAGCGACTTCGTCGTCCCTTTGTATGCCATCGCGGTCGTGCGGCCGATCACGCCCAACCGCTCGGGGTCAACCTGCCCCAGCGCGGCGATGGCTTCCTCCGTCAGACCATCCGCGAGGTATTGGCGCTCGGGATCAGCCCCAAGGTTTTCAAAGGGCAACACGGCCAGTGTCACTCGCGCAGGCGCTTCGCGCGATTCCTCGCGAAAAACCTCGACCGGTGCGGTGAAACGATAGCCACGCTTGGGGACCGTTTCAATAAAGTCGGCTTCCTCGGCCCCATTCCTCAGCGCCTTCCGCAACTGGGAGATCGCGTGCGCCAGGGCCACTTCCTCCACGAAGCCGCCTTGCCACACCCGCTCCAGAAATTCGTCCTTTTCCACCAGCCGGCCCTGGCTCTCGACCAGCAACACCAGCGTATCGAACACCTTGGGCGCCAGCGCCAGCGGCGCGCCGCCACAAAGCAACTGCTTGTTCCTGGGCAGAAGATGGAAATTCCCGAACTTATACGTGAGCTGGGGAGGAGCGGACATAACGGCAGCTTAAGTTGTCGGTATTCTACCAGCCAACTGCCGTCCCTCCTGGAGTGTCATCCCTTCTACGGTCAAGTTTCAGTCAGAAAACTTCAAACTTCCCTCAAGACTTTCCGCGCATGTCCGCGCCAGAATGCAACTCACGTTCGCGGAAGACGGAACGAATTCAACGAAGGAGACCGAAGATGGGAAGCTGCACCTTGACCGTAGAGCAAACCAAAATTCTGAACCACAAGAGCGATGCCCGGCACGCCGACAACGATTGGATCAACCTGGTGGTGACCGTGAACGACATCCTGGCCCTGAATGAGACCGTGCTTCTCGCCAACCCGAAGTTTACCGGCCAGAGCCAGGTGAACATATTCGGCGACGGCGACGTTGCGCTGCCCTGGGGATTCACCGTGCCCTGCAAGAACACGGACACGGTGGTCGCTCACTACTCCATCATCAACCTGAGCTCGTATTCCTTTGACGACCAGACCGCGGCGGCCGCCCAATTCACTCAGCAGGTGGCCGACGTGGTTGTGCCGCTCTATCTCAAGGCAGCTCAGATTGTGCTCGGCATCGAAACCGAAGGCGTGCCCGAGATTATCACCCAATTGGCCGGCAACGATGATCTGTTCAACCTTTTTGCGTCCGAGCTCGAGAAGCTGATCGATGCCGGCTTCCAGGATGTGCTGATTCCTGTGCTTAAGCAGGTCGCCGACTGGGTCCAGATGCTGATTACCGGACGGCCCGACTGCAACGGCCTCGTGCTGCGCGACTACGTAATCTTCAAACCGAATCAGCCTCAGCCCTCGCTAGTCATCTCCAAAACGTACGAAGGGACGCAAAACAACCAGGACTGTGGCGAGCCTCCGCATACGTTCCTCAACCTGGTGATGACGCGGCAGCTTGACAAACTCGAGGTGCCCCTGCGCCACGGTGGGCTGGTTTTCCAGAAGTTGAGAGTCTGACGAGCCGCCCGGCAAACTCTTGAACCACATTGGCTTGCATTGAACCTGAAGGAGGGTTTCACCATGAAAGTACGCATCGCATCGCTAATAGTCCTCTGCCTGGCGTTGGCGGGCATGCCGGCATGGGCGCAGTGGTCGTATGACAACGGCCCCATCAACGGCAATACCAATGCCTGGACCATCAACCTCGGCTACATCGTCAGCGACACGTTTTACGCCGGCGGGCCCACGACCGGCTTCGCCTTCGGCGCCTGGGAGTATTTTGGCGACAGCTTGACTTCGGTGGACTGGTCGATTACCACCGGCGCGAACGGCGGAACGACGATTGGCTCCGGCACCGCCACTGCCAGCGGCGGCAAGGGCGGCACGCTGACCGACCAATTCCGCTTCCAAAATGACTATGGCTTCGACATCGATCTGGTCACGGTGACGGGGCTGAACGTCTCTACCACCAGCGGCACCACCTACTGGCTCAACCTGTTTAACGCGACCGTTCCCAGCGGCGACCCGGTCGCCTGGGATGAAAACAGCGGCACAGGTTGCGGCGGCAGCGGTGGCGGCGCCAACTGCCCGTCCTTGGCCTATGACATTGAGGTCGGCACAATCGCTTCGGAAGCATTCAGCATCAGCGGCAGCAATGGCACCGGAACCACGCCCGAGCCCGGCAGCATCATGCTGTTTGGTTCCGGCGTCCTCGGCCTGGCGGGTCTACTACGCCGCAAGCTGCTCTAACCTGGAATCGACCGAACCCGTTACGAGAGCTAATTTTGTGGTGCCCCACCCTTGTCGCCAGCCCGCGACAGGGTGGGCGCCGGCTCGTGACGAGTTTCTCCCAAAATGACGCCGACCCTGACGGTCCCATCCTAACCAAGCCACAGCGGAATACGCGAAGTTGCAATAGTGCCAGATTCGCACGACTGCTGATTGGGAAGTAAACAGGATGCTGCGCACGTAGTCGACTCCCAGGCGGTGATATGCTTTCGTTTCATCTGGCCGTAGAACGCCCAAACCGCCGAACTGGCTTCCTCGCTGTTGATTTTCGCGGGTTAGGAACGAGAAACGCCCGACTCGTACACGTGCTGCCGGGCAACGCTGTCCCGAAGTTCGCTTCGAGGAACTCTAGCAGGCCTTCTCCGCTTCGCTCTCAACATAACCGCGGAATTGTTTCACAGAGCCGGAGACATCCGAAGGATTGCGCCAACATTTCTTGACTACCGATCCTTCAATGGACTCCCCCGCGTTGGACGAGATCATGCGTCTCGGCTCGAGCCAAGAAGCCGTTCTGCTCCATGAAGCCAAAGTATCCGCCCTGAAAATAGGCTCTCACGCTGGCGGCGTCCGCCGCGGGAATGGCACTGAGGATGATGAAGAGCTTGCCCAAGGGCAGGACTATCCAGGAATGTTGTCCAGTCTGATGCGCCCGCGGCAAGGCTTCCAGCAAAGCTGCGATTGTAGGAGCCAAGATGGGAGGAGAGATAAGGCGCGTCCAGAGCGGAGCAGAACGGCGATAGTTGGGCTGCGGCCGGTATTGGGTTGAGACTCGTTCGAAATGGTCCGCCATTAACTCCTGCAGGAAATGGGCCGCTGAAGAGGGTTGACTGGTGAGTTCCCTTTTGAGGGCTGCGATGCGAAGGTCGAGCAGATTTTCAGGGGGAAGATCGAGAGCACGGAAGATGGCGACGCGAAGGCCATCATCGTCGGTGACGATTCCGCCGTTTTTCTCGAACGTGTCGGCCCTGAGGCGGCCGTTTTTCGCCAAATCGTCGAGCATTGAAAACCCGCGCGAGCTGACCGCTTCGGACCATGGTTCCACCGGCAACGCGATGACCTCAGAGCCAAGAGACAGCGGATCCGGATTCCATTTATCGAGCAGCTTGCGGGCGTAATCTTCGGAAGGCGGAATGGGACCCTCGCGGAACAACACAACGAGTTGCACGGGTGCACCGAAACGCTTCAATTGCCGTGTGAGCCGGCCGGTTGGATACACAGGTTTGCCATTTCCGATATGGCGGCACATTAGGCAGGCAAAAGTTCCGGAAGACTGGGAGGGGTTCTGCTCCAGGCATTTGCGGCACATGACGTAGCCGCACTCCTGGCATTGCAAACCGATCGGATTTTGGACCATGATTTTCTGAAAACCAAACAGGCATTCATCGGGCACCCAGGAACTTCGTCGGCAAGCGCTGCACACGGCAAACACGGAATCGAGACGACTATCGTAGAGATAGCGGTCAGTGAGAGCTTCCTCGGCATTCAGCATCTTAGTTTTGCCCAGGGCGCCGAAGATGACCATCGCCAAACCGAGCGCTTGCCGGTTGTCTGGATCGTAATCCAAAATGACGAAGATCTGGTCCATGGCACTGCGCAACTTGCGTTGCCTGATCAGTTCTTCGACGGAGTCTTGCAATCCCGGCGTGGGGACAAATTCACCTCCAGGGCGAAATGGATTTGGTATCAGGCAAAAGCGGTTTGGCGGAAATTTGGGAGTTGGGGTAGTGTCCTAATTTGCCTTTTTGGGGCGTATCTGCTTCTGGGGATTGGGGCTGCAGGGCATCCGCCGAAAATTCCAAGCCGTTTAACTGTAGGTGTTGTACTCGGGATGACGGGGGTCGGGGAACGGCATGGCGTCCTTGACGGGTATGAGCCAGTAAAGCCATTTGGTTTCATGCGGAACCGTGGATTCAGCGTCCAAGACATCAAAATATCTAATCCTTCCGAAGATATAAGCCGAAAAGAAGCCTCTGGAAAAGAGGCTCTGGTCTCCTTTTCCACCTCCCGAAGCCTTCTGAAAATCTGCCACTTTACATTGCCAAATAATCTGCTTGGCAGTTGGTGGAATCAAGCAAGGGGGAGACTGCACAAGCGATTCATTGGTTTTCTCGTCAGGTGGAATAGTCAATTTGTCGTCTCGCATCAAAGGGAGACTGCAAGACCATATCGAGATGACCTTTGCTGGCGTTCTCCCTTCATTCGTGGCCCAAAAACGGAACTCTCCGGGTACAGGGGAATCAACGCTTACAACGATCCACGGGCGCTCCGAGTTGATTACAGTTCGAAGCTGGCCTTCCATAATGCCCGCTTGACGCTCTATATGCGCAACGCTCTCTTGCGTGGCCTTTGTCGCTTTAGCGGTCTGTTTGGTCTGTTCGGTGATGGCCAGCAGAGTCAGGATAATGGCCCATGTTGTCGTCCCGTTTGGCCATCTAAAGAAGCCGTACCAACTTGGAGTGTTCCGTTCGGCCTGTTGTATGTTTTCTTGGGGATGATGTTCGTCCGCTTTAGTGGAAATAGCACCTTTGTCAGGGTTTGCGGTTATTTGTGCGCTCTCGCGGGCGGCGCGTTCATCTTGACGGGCTACGAAGACTGCCAATGCAAAGATCAGAGCGAATATCCCCAAATATTTCAGCATGATCCTGTAATTGTACCCCAAAAATATCTTGACATGCTGCAATTATTGGGGTACACTAATTCCAGTGAGGCAAGTATGGCAAACGTCCTACCGAAAGACAAGCAAATCGCAGCGATTAGCGCATTAGCCGAAGGCTCCAGCATCCGTTCAATCGAGCGCATGACGGGAGTGCACCGCGATACCATCATGCGGCTTGGTGTGAAGATCGGGCAGGGATGTACAGCCCTAATGGATGCCAAGATGCGCGATTTGTCATGCACCCGCTTGGAACTGGATGAGATTTGGGGTTTTGTTGGGAAGAAGGACAAAAACGTCCGATTGGATGAACCTCGGCCAGTCGGGAATGTCTGGACGTTTTGCGCGATTGATGCGGAAACCAAACTTGTGCCCGCATTCAGGGTCGGCGACCGCGACATTGCCACGGCAAAAGCCTTTGTCAGCGACATAGCGAGCAGGATGCGTACTCGCGTTCAAATCTCTACGGATGGGCTGAGGGCCTATGTGGAAGCCATAGAGAGTGCCTTTGGTTCGGAAGTGGACTTCGCGCAGATCGTTAAAACCTATGGGCACGAAGTGGTAACCGACAATCGGCGCTATAGCGCCCCTGAGTTCGTTTCTTCTGAGAAGAAAGTCATTACTGGGAACCCTAACGAGAGGCTAATCTCCACCAGCTACGTTGAGCGGCTAAACGCCACTACTCGGCTTCACATGCGCCGCTTGACGCGCCTGACTCTGGCATTCAGCAAGAAGCGTGAAAACTTTGAGGCAGCGGTTGGACTACACTTCGCCTATTACAACTTCGTGAAGCGGCACAATACACTCCGCTGCACTCCTGCAATGGCCGCTGGAATTGAGCGGGGCTTCTGGAGCGTGGGAGACCTCGTGGAGGCTGCTGCGTGAGATTGCGGATGGCCTTCGATATATCACTTGATTCGTATCGAGCACCGGATTTTGGAGGATTCGCTATGTCAGAAAATTGGGGCAGTGATGCGGCAATCAAGCTGCGCAAAGAGGTGCAGCGCAAGAATCAGGAGGCCGCTGTTCTACTAGAACACGGCAAGCTCCGACAGGAACAAGCGCCACATTTATGGCAGGAAGTACGTCAAGCCGTAAAGGCCATGTGTTCAAGTCTCAACGCCGAATACGGGGAAGAGGTTGCTATATTTCAGCCGGGGCAGGCGCGTGAGCTAAATGTTCGCCTAAGGAATCCCGCAGGCGGAGTCCATGAGTTGAAGGCGACATTTGAGCCATCGTCTTCCCCGTCGGCGTTGACTTGGAATACCTCAGGCCATGAGTCGAACGTGGCGCAGTCCGGGAAATATGCGCTTTCAATCGAGAACGGCAAGGTTGTTTTTGGTGGCACTACGCCTGATGCCATTGCTAAGAAAATGCTCGATAGTTTATTGCTGCCATGAGCACGACAGATTACATCGCGGAATTGCGAGCCGTGATTCGGCGCTTGCACGGTGTCGAATCGGAGCACGTCGAAAGCGTTCCGGTCAAAGAGACTTTTCAGGGTCAAACGGTTTGGGAAGGCATCGTAGAGGTATTTAACCTGAAAGATCACCCGACAGCGCACAGAGTATATGCGTGGGCGCACGATACGGGCGACCCTAGCAATCCGCGTCATCACGTCACGGTGTTGCATCTCCATCCAATCAAATCGGCTCAGGACGCTGTAAAAGCTGCAATCGTACAGGAGTTTAGGAACCTTGAAACGGCAGAGTAAAGTCAAGAAAGCGGGACGGCCGCCACTCCCCAAGGGTGACGCCAAGGTCGCAACCTTGCGCATCCGAGTGACACCCGAAGAACTACGCGCAATCGAATCGTCGGCCAAGGCTGCTAAGCAGTCGGTATCTGAATGGATTCGTGGCACGCTGAGGGCCAACGGTCATGCATGAGTGTTTCAAATTAGGACACTACCGGAGTTGGCGTGGGACTGGTCATGATGATTTCTAACTCCTGGTGGCCGGCCTGGCAAGGGCGCGCACCTGTGTTTCGAAGGCACGGGCGGCATCAGGCAAGCCGTTCAGTTTCAGGGTTTCCTCAGCCTCACGCAGGAATTCCAACCGTCTGGGATGATCGGGATACCTGGCCAGCAGCAGATTGAGTTGTGTGAGTGCCTCTTCATACTTGCCGAGACGGCGCAGATTCACAGCGATATTAAAGAGCTCTTCGGGGGTGGCGAGGCGGTCCGGACTTGAGTCTTGAGTGCGGTCCAACGCCCGGTTCATGAGCTTGAGAAGCTGAGCGAAATCGCGGGGGCGAGAGGGTGGTTCCGGAGCGAGGCACTGTTGCAGAATCTGGGCTACCGCGCGGTTCGAGCATTCCGGTATCGCCCCGCCTAAGCCGTCGGAAAAGCGGAATTCGCGCGAGCTGTAGAACTCAGCCAGTTGACCGAACCAGGCATTCCTATCCGGGCTTAGTTCGAACGCGAACGGCAACTGCCGGGTCAACATTGTGCGAGCGATCATTCCGAACGAATATATATCCGAGCGCGTGTCGGCGATTTCACGCCGCAGCATTTCGGGGGCGGCATACAACCACGTACCGGCGGTAACTTTCGGATAGGCGCCTTGAACCACTTTCAATTGCACCGCGGAGCCGAAGTCGGTCAGCTTCAAAAGCGACTCCCCGCTAATGAGCAGATTGTCGGGTTTGAGATCGCGATGCGCAATCTCCCCTCGCCGGTTTGCGAACTCCATGCCCACGCAAAGTTGATAAGCCAGATCTAGTGCTACGTTTTCCGGAATGCTCTCCGCCTCCAGTCGCTTGGCCAGACTGTTGTAAGAACTGCCGCCCACGTACTCCATGAAAAGAGCTGGACGTCCTTGGATTTCCGCCACGAAGTGCGCCTGCACGATGTTGGGATGGGCGGGCAAATGCAGCCAGAACTCCACTTCCGATTTGAATTGCTCAAGAATGAGCGCGCCGCGGTCGGCTCCAAGTTGCGGTACCTTGACGGCGAACGGCTGGCCGGTGGCATTTTCGACGACATGTAGAACCACGCCGAAGCCACCTCTGAAGAGTGCCAGCACTTCGTACTTGTCCAGGAGCGTTGTTCCCAGCGCGGAGGAGTCGGGCCAGGTTGAATCGTGCTCGCCGGTGGCCGGGACTGAGACGCTATCGGGAGTGGGTATTTTCTCGTTCCGCATGTTAAGCCTAGGGTTCCGGAGGAGGCGCAGTGGGCGAATATGTGGCGTCGACTCCAACCATATCGAATTGCAAAACGATCGTAGTGCCTCCAACTTTCACGCGATCGTTGTTATGCAGGAGGATCTCGCGTTCGTCTTTGGGTTTAATCATTAAATCGCAGTCCCGTTGGAGGATGAAAGTAGGACTGCGGTCGCTGAGGTGGCGATACCAGAACGCACCTTTCTTGCGAAAAATCGTTCCGTGTTCCCACGATACGCCAGAGTCGTTTACGCAGATGCAATTGTCTGGCCCCCTGCCCACGCTGAAAGCGGTGCCTTCGCACTTGGTCCATGAAGTTTCTTCAACCGGAGCAAGTTTGCGCCAGCGCACCGCGGATAATGCCTGTTCGAGCTGCCAGTTGGCTATGGCTTGTGTAACAAAGCCGGTAACCTCTTCCAGCCGCGAAAACCACTTGATGGTGCAGGTTTTTTCCAGCATGGCGCGAAAAGCTTGTTGCGCCTGCTCCGATTCGTCGCTTTGGCGCAGATTGGCAGGAAGGGAGAAATCGACACTCGTCATGAGCACAAGACAATGTTTGCCGCTTGCGACCGCCGCTTCGTATTCGCTTTGGGTGTAGGAGATTCCCTTCGGATTGCGGCTGCCGTAAAGCGGCCCAATCAGAAAGAAGGCCACGTTACACTCTCTCACCTTGCCGATGCAGACATCGTCGGCCTGCTCGGACCGTGCTCCGAAGTCTTCCATGCGAACGCAATGATAGCCATCCAGACTCTCAATAGCCCGGTAAGCGGCCTCCCGATGTTCCGCCAAGTCTTTCGCAGTGGAGCTCAGAAATACGGTACGCATTGAACGAAGTCAATTGAACACGAGGATTCTATCAAATTGTGTACGCCCTGGATGCCTTGCGCAGCGGATGGAGCTCTGCGCAAAGCGCATGTTCTGCTTGGTCACGGCTTCGGCGATTGCTTCCGCATCGAGAAAGTCGTTCTTATTCGATTTCCGATAGGGTTTGACGAACTGCGCAGGAATGAGCCGCACCTGGTGTCCTTGCTCCCTCAATGCGGCACCCAGGAGTGCGCTCCGGCACAGGCCTCCAGGCCGATGAGCGATGCGGGCAGATTCGCCGTATAAGCTAACAGCTGTGCACGGGAGAACTTCTTACGAACCAGAACCTTGTTCCGCTCTCCCAGTGCGACCAGATGAAAGGTGGTCTTCCCCAGATCGATGCCGATGGATGTGATGTGCATGCGATGATCCTCCTGTTGTGAATTGCCGAGCCGTTATCCTACTCGGCGGCGGACCATCTCATTAGTCTTGTTCCGGGAGATCTGGCCGGATTAAGAACGAGAAACGCCCTTGTCGACACTTTGTCCCGGTTCTTGTCGGCAGCTCTTCCCTAATTCGGTCAATCTCCGTTTTGCTCGTCCTCGCTTAATGGATGCCTATGGCCGGCGTAAGCGATGCCGCAAGGGGGCTTCCGTGGCCAACAGGAGGGCGCTACAGCCGTCCATGAGCCTGTCCTGGGCCTGTGGGAGTCGAGGAAATCGCCACAAGGCCAAACGGTGCGATTTTCCGTTCTGGGAGCGCGACGGGATCCGCCACAGCTGCCCGGGCGCGGTTTTCCACTTGCGCCGCAGGATGTCGGCCTGGTCCAGCTCGCCGGCCATGCCCTTGATGGCCTCGGGGTTCCACTCGAGGCTCAGATCGGTTGCGCTGTACCGCCACCCTCTTGTTACCGTCGATGATGCGGCCGGCGCCGTATGCGCGCAGGGCGGCCGCGCTTGATGCCCTTATTTGCGTTCTGGTCGTCGAGCACTGGGTCAGCGACGGTGTGCAGGGGCCTGATACCCCCTTGAGTTTCGCCGGCTTGTTAGCGGCTAAATTTTCACCCACGCCGAGTTTCCAGAGGCGTGCCGGCCCAAAAACTGCGGAAACCGCAGACGGGCACCCGAGGTCGAGTTTGCGCTTCGTCTCGGAGCGCGATGCCTTGACTACCCACACAGTTCCTTGCACTCGCGCAGCAACTGCCGAACTTGCCTTGCCTCCCGGTCCGCCGCTGCAGAATACAAGCCGTGCTTCCAGTGGGCCCGCCTTGAACGGGCAAGCCCTGCCGCGGTGCGTGGTCCTGTGCTTGCTCCGCCGTGCAGGCGACATCGCCGCTTGTCGCGCATGGCTGGGCAGCGACACGGCGTTCCTTTGCGCGTCTTAGCACCGCATCGGGGCGCGGCATTGAAGTCCCCCGGGGGGGTTGCCGTTCTTCAGCCATCCTCGCCGCTGTGCATGAGGTTCACTCGCGATCTTTTTTTTCATCCCCATCCCCGCCGGTTGAGTTGACATTTCCAACCACCGCTTGACCGCCGGCATTCACGGTCACGTGCTCAACGATCATTTTTTGTTGCCCGCCGCCTCGATGAGTCCTGAGCGTTTCCGCTACAGTTGCAAAAGTCCGTAAAAGACGAGTCGCACGGTTCACGTTTTGATCTACACCCTCGCTTGTCTGATCGGCCGCAGCCCGCCGCAGGCACTCCATTCCAAGGCTGTGAAGGCCGACACACTGAGAACAGAGCAATGCTTCTAGGCCGTCGCGCGGTTCGAGCACGCCCATTAGCTCGAGAGCGAAGTTCCATCTCTTGGGATCCGTTGCATCACTACCGAAGGGCAGGGCACCGCTCACCTGCTGCAAAAGAACAACGCCTAAGTCACGATTTGCGGTTGCAAACGACTTCGCCAATTTCTCGCTGGCCCCAAGATGGAAAATCAGCTCTCCGTTTTCATCCCGCGTAACCTCCTGTGGGGATCTTTCCTCTGTCAGTTCCCCCTGCTCCAATTGTGGCGTGCTCGCGACGGCCGTGTCGGCTGACCTGAGCCGCGGCTTCAAAAGCGCCGCGCGGAGCGGCTTTTTCTTGCGTCCCATTTGCTGACTGTGACCGTTACCTGCCTTCATCTGCACACAGCCCTGGCTGGGTTGCCTGACTCGCGCCCGGTCGCGCAATGCCGTTTTTCTGGCCGTCCACAAGCAGTCATCTGGCGTCACCTGCGGACATTTTCACGGCTTCCCCTCTGTCGGTTTTCTCTCCGTTTTCCCCTCCAATTGCTCCGGCGCCATTTCCTCTCTGACTGCCACTTGGTGTTGCTGCCTACCTGGAACGTCGTCGAGGGGCCTAGAAGGGGTCCTCGTCTCAATCCGCTGGGAGTGGCTGCCGCGTTGAGGGGGTTCGCCTATGTCGGCTGCGACGAAGGCACAGGTTCTGCGACTTCGCCTTTGGCGCCGCCCCCGTCGATTTCCGGCGATTCGTAAAACTTGCCAACAATCAACTCGACCCGCTTGGCTTCGCGATTCCATCTGGTCAGGTAGGACACGTCGGGGTCCACCTGCCCTTTATCTAGCGCTTCGCGTAACCACCGTGCGGCATCAAGCACCTGTTTCTCCGTATTGAGGCATTTGTCGCAAGAGCCTCCTCGACCGGTGCCGTAAGACAAAGCGCCAGCCCCTGTACCGACCTCGTGTTTCCATCCGCAATGGTTGCCGTCCTCGTCGAATTTCGGGTCCCACAGCTCGTAGTAGCCGCAACGCCTGCACATCGTGTACTCACGGCCCGCGCGTAAGGTGTATTCGTAAAAGGCGTATTTGTAGCCGCATTGTGGGCACTTAACATCAAGTTGGGCTGATGACATGTACCTTCTCCTCCTGTTCAACGCCAGAAATCTGGCTTTATTCAATCAAACGTAAGTCCTCGTACCGCCTCTTCCAGACCCCAGTCCTTGCTCTGTGTACCGTTTGCATGGTTTTTCCAACACGTTGGAAAAATATTGGCCTCCCCGCGATTTCCGCGATCCGGCCCAGTCATCCTCGTTGTCATCAAGCATGTTGTGCCGCGCGGCAAATGACTGCGCTTGCTACGTAGACATACTGTCCCCGTCTTTTCTCTCCGGTTCGAAACAGTTTTCCCTTCGCGACTAACAGATCCTGCACGAACCTAATCCGGCCCAAGAGGGTCCTGTGATCCCACTCCTGATAGTCTGTAAAATCATTCTTCCAGAGTCCGGACTCGTTCAGCCTCGCGGCGACCTGATCAACGAATTCCTGTGGATATCCCGCTAGTTGTGCGATTCTCTCGGCATCGGGCTTCACAACAAGAGCCGCGATCATAATTACGGCGTATTGAAGCGAATCTTCACCTTCGTCGACAAACTGACGGGCGATCATTTGAATGAGGCTCCAGTCAGAAATCTGTGTGTCTCGATTGACGATCATCACTGTACTCTCCCCTCTTGGCGCTGCTTGCTTGAAAGTTAGTCTCGTTCACCCCGTTCGTCGCTCGGCCCGACGCACTTTCGCCTCAGGCTTCATAGCCGCCCTTCCGCCGAGCGCGATAGCTGCGCCATCTGTCCCGCAATGGATACCACTTCCAAAACTGCGGCGACTCATGCTGCCAACCTCCAAGCGTGTATTTTGGTCTTTACGCCGTACCGCAGCGCATCGGGTTCATCATTTTTCACCTTGAGTGGTTGCTCCTCCCCGCGAAGTGCAGCCTTCTCATCCCAAGCATAAGTTTGCAACCGCTCGATCAAGCAGCAACACCGCCGATGGATTCGAATCAAACGCCGCTGCAACATCGTAGAAACCATGCGAATGCCGTCCATCACTTCATTGTCGGCGTCGATTTTCCAGATCCCACGCTGCGTGAGTTCCGCATCGAATGACGCTGCTTCTGGAGGGACTATGACTTGTGCGTCACAATTCGGGCCCATGAAGGCTATGAGATCGTCAACATATTGTTTGTCAGTTTTCTGAGCGCTCGTCTGCAAGATGTCGCTGGCGCCCGACATATCCGGCGTGCAGGTGATGCGCCCGAGTTCATCGACCTGGCGCTGCATCGTCGCCTGTGAATCCCACACGTACTCTCGTTCTACCCATAGCGTCTTGCCGTCGTCGTAGATGTCCAGGTACACATGCCGGTGAGTCGTACCGTAGTCGCAAGGGATAAAATGATCGGCATAGCCGCCACGCTGTAGCAGACCTGGCGGTCGGCTCTCATCGTCATAGAGAATTTCGTCCTCATTCCATGAATCGCGGTATATGCTGCCCTCCGCAACAACCCACTCGCCTAGAACGTAGCGCCGCTTGAAGATGCCGGTATATGCGTTGCTGATGAACGCCTTGTACTCGTCGCTGACGTTGGGATTATCAGCCAGGGTGAAGTGGGCACTCCAAACGTCGCCTCGCTCGCGCATGATCTTGTTGTCAAGCAAATCGGTCTTGACGAAATGGAAGGGATTGTCGGGATTGGTTGTCGCATATAACCTCGCGCCCGTTGGTGACATTCGGTTGAGGAGCATCATGACAAACGATTTGGGCAGTAAAGTGAGTTCGTCCACGTAAGCAATCCCGACTGTCTTGCCGCGAAGATACTTCTCGGAGCCCTCATCCTTGGCGCCCATTGCTAGCCACTTAGTGCCATAAAGTTCTACCTCTCCGCTCTGCCGGTTGTAGTGGTAATCCTTCGCATCAATCATGTCGAAGAGATCATTGAGTACGTTATCGTAAATAGTTTGCTTCGATACCCCACTGAACAAGCGCATGCCCCCGACATCGTACCGGCACAAGTACATGATCTTGGGAATCATCGACCACGTTTTGCTCGAGCGCACCGAGCCGTGCAGGATATTGATTCGAGCGTCTTTCTCAGGCGGGTTGTAGGCAAAGCGCTTTGCCTTAGGACCGAACTCTTTAAGTATCGCCATGGCCATCAGCAGTGTCGCGAGCATTGATAGCGCGAAATTCTTGCAAAAGCTCGTCCAGTTTGTCTGTCTCAACCGCAGTGCTTGGCTCGTTTCTCTGTCCCAAAATCTGCTTTCCGAGCCAGATTTGCATGGTGACGTTCTTGCCTTTGACAGCGGCATCGAACTGAGCCTTGCGAAGACTGAGCTTCATCTCGGCGTATCCTTTTTTTAAGGCTGTAGCAAAACGCCGCATCAGGGTGAAGCGAGAGCAGCCGAGAGCTTCGCCTATTTCAGCCTGGGAGCAACCCAACTTAGCCAATTTCTCGACTTGACCTGGGTTTATCGGTTTGCGAGGGCGCGCCATTCATGATCCCTCAACACTCGAATTCTGTGATCGTCAAGATGCCCGGCCGCATGCCAACGGGGAACCTGTGCTCGAACTCATCGGGCATATCTTCGGTATCACAACAGTGGGTTTGGATGTTGTCTAACAAGAGGTCCTTCTCGATTCCTTGGATTCCGAAGGTCAAGACCTCGGCGAACTCCCCGTCGTTGTATTCAACCTTACCTTCCACTCTTTTACGGATAACCATTTGGCGCCTCCCTTTTTATGTGTCTCAATCGGTGTGCGATCAAATGCGGCATTGATGCTCGTGACGGCCCTTGCTCACGGTGGTGGCCGATATCCGCCGTTTGATGTTCATGATCACCTGGCTTTCAATCGGTTGTGTTGAACCTCTCTGCTGAGTATGCGAGTCGGACCAGGCGCATCTCGGGTAATAACCGCCGAATTTTCAGGACTGCACCACCTCGATCCGTAGTGTCAACCCGACCTGCTCCAATCGTTCCAAAATCTCCCGAACACTTCGATTGCCACCAAGCCACTCTTTTCCCGCGAGTGTAGCCTCCAGTTCTCGCAGCGTCGCATAGATAAATTTGGGGACATCTACAACTACGGAGCATCGCGTCAGCACGACAGGCGCTTGCTTCGGAGCCCACTCGACGACCGAAACTCCGTTCGGGAGCGGTGGAATGACCGGCCGCTTTTTCAGAAGAACAAGCACCTCATTACGCAACCGGCGGAGCTCAGGAACTAGCGTTTCGGCCTCTTCGGGTAGCTCGTATCGAATGCGATCGCCTTTCAGATGTAGAGTTCCGCCGACTTCCTCAACCTGCCGAACCAGTTCCGTGGCGTTCATAACTCCCCCTCGATACGACTCTTGCGGGCCTGTTGCCCTAGAAGGGGGCTTTGACCAACAACACGGGCCACAGCAGGAACAGGTTCGGACTTATGAATCTTTGCGTCCGCATCGTCCACATCGTCCAACGCCCCATTCAGATCTTGGGTATCCGAGTAGTTTTGATGGATGGCGGTGTGGCCAGCTTCGTCCGACCTAGCGGCGTTTGTGTCCATCTGCGTCCGCCGGACGGAGCTCGAAGCCGATTCTTCGGACGCTATGGACGGTGCGGACGCAAAATCGCGGATCGTAATTAAGCGACGACGACGTCGATCAGTGTCGCGCGAGAACGAAACATCGATTCCTAACTTTCGCAGATTGGGCGCCAGGCGCCGCAGCGCGTTGGACAATCCCCGTCCGTTCGCCGGCCACGATCTTTGCGAACCGGCATCTTCGCCGGCGTAGGGCTTGAGAGCCTTTAGCAAGTCGGTAGCTGTTCCCTCAAACGTGCCGCCACGCACCAACGCCTGAATGGGCGCCGCTATTGGCGATGCTCCCAAGGCAAGGTCGTTCGCGGCCGACTGGTTCTGGAGATAGGCGTCCATAAACGCACCCTCTGACCAACCAAGTTGTGGTTCAGCGGCGGTTGCCCATATGGCGAAATCCGCCAACCTGGGTTTCTTGGACAACTCGACGTTGGGCAGGCGGACCAGGGCACCCGATAACACATCCAACAAGGCGCCCAGAAGGATGGGACGCGCAGTTTCGAAGTCAGCCCAAAACTTGCTTTCCGGTTCGCGTTTCTGTTCCGGTATCGATGGGAGGTAAAGAATGAGTGCCCGATCAAGCAAGTCACCACGGCTAGCTACTTTCCGGTGCAAAATAGCGCTTTCTAAGAAGCTAATTCGTGTGCAAGAAGCGATTCCTCGAGTCTGAAGCAGCGAGTTTCGGATCGCTCGTCCCATGATGGAGAGGAGCGCGCC
>Ga0181532_10001973_pt1 | contig 19391 bp, 15 predicted proteins | sample PEATcosm2014_Bin_33_FD_119768 | JGI IMG/M metagenome (GOLD analysis project Ga0181532, IMG submission 119768) | Peatland microbial communities from MTU Mesocosm Facility, Houghton, MI, USA - PEATcosm2014_Bin11_30_metaG | ecosystem: Environmental > Terrestrial > Soil > Wetlands > Peat | place... | reverse complement strand
TTCCAAAGACGGAACTGGTTTATTACTCGCACTCGCGTGCCTGCCTAAGAAGTATTCCATAAGAGCCGGGATATCCTCTTTTCGTTCTCGTAGCGGCGGCAGGCGAAGACATGCCCCGTTGATTCGGAAATAGAGTTCACGACGAAATCGACCAGCTTCTACATCTAGTTCGAGACTAGCATTGGTCGAAGAAACAATCCGTGGGCGCAAACCGAGACCATTTCCTTGCCCTTCATCGTCGGGCAGGTATGAGAGCAAAGCACGCTGATCATGCAGTTCCAAATCTTGCACACCGTCCAGGTAAACAGTCCCGCAAGCATTTTCACTGCGGCACTCCCGGGCCTGGTCATTAAGCCGATTAAAAAGGTCTGCTGATTGAAAAGCTGCGCAGTTAATCTTCTGGAACGCCGTTTCGCTCGTTTGAGAAAGACGATGGATAAGCCGAGCATAGGCATCTTTCCCGGTTCCGCATTCACCCATGATCAAAACCGGAATACCGGTGGGAGCAATTTCGACGACCATCGCATTCAGGCTCCGCATGGCAGACCCGTGCCCGTATATAAAGCCAGGGATGACTGTTGTTCGAGCCAAGCTACTCTCAGCGGGTTTCATCAGATTCGGCAAATTATTGGAGAGTCCAGTACCTTAGATTCCTGCCCCAGACAATATAAACACATACGGCCCCTGTAAACGGAGTGCAAGTCTTCTACCATGGAGAAGAAGAAATCAGAACACTTGTCCTTTCACCTAACCATATATTTTTGTTAGACTTGAGAACCACATTGACAGCAAGAGAGATGAATTGAGTTGTTCGGACTATCCGAGAATAGTTCCATTTTGTGGCAAACTATTGCCACAATTGTAACTTGGTTCTTCCGCCCGTGCCGACCTCTCCAGAGGTTTTCACAAACTCTCTGAGGAGAGGTGAACACAGTGGGTTCTGGGTTTTCGGTGGCTCTAGCCGCCCGTCTTCAGATTCGTGCGCGTTTGCGTTCACCACAACACCGTTGACATTCTCGCCTCTCGGTCGGAGAGGACTATGGTGCCCAGAAGCTGTTGCATAACCCAGTTCCTGTCCTTTGGAATCAGTGGCTTACAGAGGTTATGCAACAGGCTCTAGTGTGCTCTCTGGCATTGAAGCAGGGTCTTCCTGGTCCAGGGTAGAAGGCTAGTGTCGACTGCTCACTAATAATGCCGTCAACGCCACAATGCCCTTGGCAATAGGGTCGAGGTCTGGGCCGGTCCCGCAGGGTACACCTAAATGGGCTCCCCGTTTTTCATTAAGAAGAGAAAAATGTCGAAAGAGATTCTGCGTGCACCTGCTCCAGCAGGCTTGCTGGGCTTCTGTCGCGGCGTTGCCGCTCCGAACGGCTACTAAATCTGGACCAGAAAGTAGACGGGAGCATGCAAGCCGTTCAGCTGGGAGGTTCCAGCGGCGAGACAGACTGAGGGCGGGCAAAACTAACAAGCGTCCCTTCATTCAGAAAATTGGCCGTCTGGGCAATTTCTGTCAGCTCGGACGTGGTTTTTCCGCGGAACGCGATTTTTTAAGCAGGGCGAAGCATCTTTGGGTGAGGAATTTCACGAGCTTATGTCCCGCGTTGATGCAAATGGGGACGCAAGATAAAGGGAGCGCTTTAGAGAATCCGAAATGATTTCTCCTGAAGCCCAACCTGTACCTTCGTACACAGCAACGTTTCCCTTTTAGCCAGTTGCCCACCTCAGGTCTTCTTGCTACCTTGAAATCCAGGATGCACCAACTGAAGATCGCAACTTTTCGTTTCTTTTTGGCGACTCTGATCGCGAAGAGCACCTCTCTTATTGAAGAGTTCCACCCCTGAGCGAATTTTTTTCTGTTGCCCGGAGGCATCCATTGGGGTATTCGATGAAAGTATTAATTATTTTGTCTTGGATTTCCGTAATTTCCCCAGCAGTATTCGCACAGTCTGCGACGGTCACGTGGGAGACGACGCATCAGACGATGGATGGATGGGGTGGGGAGGACGCTAATCTATCTGCGTCAGGTTGCCGTACCGGAAATGTGGGGAATTGTTTCTACGCCTTTACCAGTGCCCAAGCTGCTGCATTCTTCTCGCCAACCAGCGGAATCGGATTAAACATCATTCGCACCGGGAACCTTGGGTGCCCGTTAACCGGTGCATGTGCGATCAATAGCACCACGATTCCTAACATTGGAAACCTGCAACTTGCCTACGCCAACGGAGCGCAAGTCCACGTAACTATAGCGCCTCCAGCAAATCTCAAATATAGCGGCAACTTCAGCACCAGCACGATCGGTGCCGACGGCGGCTGCGTGGATACCAGCAACTTCAGCGCCTATGCCACCTACATCGTAGAGTACATCGAATTTGTCCAAGGGTCTCCAAATAACGTGCCTGTTGCTGTGGTTTCACCATTCAACGAAGCTAACCTTACAGCTGGCCAATGCTATTGGACGGCCAGTTTAGAAGATACTTTCATCAAAAGTTATCTCGGCCCTGCCATCTCAACCGCAGGGCTGACGACAAAAATCATGATTTCGGACGATAGCCAGTCCAATGAGCTGACTTCGGGAACGTGTCTTGCGGACTCCGTCTGTGCGGCTTACGTTGGCAGTGTTTCCTTTCACGGCTACGGAAAGGGAAGCCAGGATGGGATGGGAACGGGTTATTGCTGCCTGACGGCACCTAGCCCACCGGCGAATACTACAGGAAAGCACATCTGGCAATCGGAAGTGAACGGGGGATTCAATTACAACAGCGCAGCAGAACTGTGGAGTTTGGATCCCAGCATTGCCGATGCCTTGGTGTGGGCGAGAAGTATCCACGACTACATGACGATTACCGAAGCGAGCGCGTGGGAATACTGGGAATTAGCCGACTGCTGCGCCACAGAATCTGGTGGCCCCTTTAATGATGCACTAACCGATGGGAGCTTCAATAACACAAAGCGGATGTATGCGATTGGGCAGTGGAGCAAGTATGTACGCTCGGGATGGATAAGAATAGACGCAACTGCGATTCCCTCGAATGGAGTGTATCTTACTGCCTTTAAGGACCCTTCATCGGACAATTTTGCCATCGTCGCGATCAATCAAAACTCATCTCCCGTTACTGTAAATTTCTCCCTCCCCGGATTTCCCTCGGTGGCTTCGGTCACGCCAACGGTTACCTCCGCGAGCGTGAGCCTTGCGGACCAGACAGACGTCATCGTAACTGCTGCTGCCTTCTCTTATTCACTTCCGAGTACAAGCGTCGTTACCTTTCACGCCACCCCTTCCTCTTCCAGCTCTAAGAACCCGGCTCCTCCCACGGCATTAAGTTTGACCATCAATTAACAACTTCAATTGATTAACCGAATCTGGCGCCTCAAACCCGACCGCCAGACAATAGTTCAGCTCGCCCTACACGCTTTTTCAAAACGCGTGCAAAGGCGTGTGTCGCCCGCACCAGCAAACTTCCCAAAGGCAATTTTGGTCCTTCTAAAGCAATGGCCAGGGCGCTCGTCGCAGGTGCCCTGGCCGAACAACTGCTGAATAAATCGACATACCCGATAAACAAGGAAGTACTTGATAAGCCTGTGGCCCACGGGGCAGTGTTTTAATCACGCTGATTCGCCCGAACTCCCTGACTTCGCAATCCCCTAAGGCCGGAATCCGCGATGCAAGCGATGCTTCCTGCCAGGCCGCCGAGACGACCCACAAGTGGTCGCTGGGTGGCACGCCTAGCGCACGTCCTGACTCGTTAACCTGGTCGAGCGCTTCATCGGCGCGAAATTTCTCCACGGACTCCTTCCCTGGTACGACTACAACGACGCGGTAACCGCCAATCCGTTCCTCAGTGTTCCATTGAGCACCCGGCCATGTATCCAAGTTCTTATCGTTTCGCGCGAGGTAGTACGTGAGTAAATTGAAAGTCTCGCCGTCTACGAAGAGCGGTGCTTCCTGGGGGACCATCCGAACCACGTAATCGATCGCAGCCGTCATATCTCCCATTGGCTGAACTCTCCTGTCATTGTCGGGCGCGGTGCGGGTGGCCCAGAGTGGTGCAATAATGACCCCTAGCAGTAACAGCGGTACCGCTCGCCCACGCGGCGGCCAGGCAAGCGCGGCCGCAATACCCGCCGCTAGGAAGGGCAGCAAATACATTTGGTGCCGGGACCCGGCGAAGGGGAACACGTGAAAGACGGCGGCGGCGAACCCCACAGCGAGCGGAGATAGGATCACGAGCGCCATTAATCTTCCTGCTTTCGTTCGGCCAGTCAGCAGCGCAGCGAGCCCGGCCAAGAATATCAACATGAAGAAAAACGTCAATCGGCCGGCACGGACTGCGTAATAGAAGGTCTCGTGCAGCGCCCTCCACGCAAATCCGAGCGGAGTCTCGCGCGTCGCCGTGTAATAGTATGGCTGGAGATAGTCCATGCTTGCGGCGGGACCGAATGGGATCGACCCGCGAACCTGTTCGAAATATAAGCAGCCTAATAACGTTCCGAGGACGAGATAGAACGCACCGATCGTGAAAAGAATGCTCCGAGGCACGCTGTCTAAGAGCGAGCGGAGTAAGACATACAGGCCGAGAGAGGCTATTACCACGATAGCAGTGTAGTGCGTTAGCAGGGCACTAATCAGGAATAGTCCTTGGATGATCGCCCAGATTGTCGAGCGCTCGGTGAGTGCGCGCTCCGTCGCGTAAAGAGAACCGCAAAGGAAAAATAGCAGAAGACCGTACTGACGGACTTCGGTCGAGGCAGAGATAGCCGCTGGGGATAGTGCCATGAATCCGAGGCCGGCAAGCGCCGGGATCTCCCCGAGGCAGCGCCGTATCCATAAAAACGTGAGCCAGAGCGCTGCAGTCCCGCCGACCAGGCTCGGCAGCCTAAGAATCAGCTCGGTCCGCCCGAAGAAGACAATCGCATGTAGGACTAGGATGAAGAGGGGAGGGTGCGCCAGCGTTCGAGATGCGTCGTAGGCTCCAAGCCAGCTACTTGGCCTGGCCATGCTGAAGTGAAGTGCTTCATCAGGGTTTAGGTAGCAGGAGTCAGCGTGGACAAGGCGTATCGCGAAAGCCGCAAAAACGATCCCTAGCGCTAACCAACTGGAGTTGTTGACGACCCAGGTCTCAAGCAGACCAAGCTTAGCATTGTATATCTTCGACACGGTGCTACTCCTTGCCTAAGAATTCCGGACCGCATCGGGAACGCTCAGTACTATGACTGACCTGCCGGAGGTTCTCTTGACTACGCTCCTTGCCACGTCGCACTGGGAATGTGCAGGATGAATGAATTCATCAGAGCCAGGCGCAAATCAGCACTACCGATTCCGAGAGCCAGCCATGTTCCCCCCGCCTGATCCTTTTAGGGAACCTCGAGCCGGCAAATAGTAGTCCAGAAGGAGTTTTCTGTCAGCACGACTTTACAGTCGGAAACGCACAATCCTTGACTGTTGCAATTGGCATTTCAGGTTGGTGCCAAGCACCGCGAAACGATATCTCCTACTGCGTGCAAAGTTAATGGAAGAAGCTTGTTTGGAGTATTTGGTTGGGCAGGAAATCTCGACTCTACGTTATCCGAATACGATGCACTCGAGAAGCATTTGATTGTCCAAAACAAAATCGTCTGAATTTTCGCGTAGCGGGAACTCCGTCGGTACCTGGGCAGAAATGGCTTGGAGTGCCGAGCGTGATTGAAAAAGGAAGGCTGCCCGAGAAAAAGGTTCTTGAAACCCATTTTGGGGCATCGCGATTTTTCCGAAAATGCAGAAAAGGCCAATGCAATCAAGCAGCTATCTGAGGCGTTGCAAACTCAGGGGGCCAAGTATACAGTCAGGGTCGGCTAGTAAGTCAAATCGGGAATTCCAGCTGATGTGTCTTCTATGCGAAACGTCCTAAACAAGCTTCTTCCCGCGTCAACCAAGCAAGCAATCAGAGCTTACATCCGAGGCGTAGTGAACAGTGATCCAGATCACGTCCCGCGCTCATATTACCAAAGTCACCCCGGTGAAAATGCTTACTGCGTTAAGCCCAATGTCTTTGTAGGTGAAGGCTTGCCGATTCCCCCAGAACAGCTGTGGGCCTACTATGGTCCAGATGCTCAGACCTATATTTCGCTTGGAAAACAGCAAGTCGCCGAAATGGTGAGGATAGTCGAAGGAAGTGGAGTTACTCTCACTAGCACTAAGCGAATCTTAGAGTTTGGTTGCGCCGCTGGTAGAATGCTTCGGCACCTCCCCGAGTTCGCACCAAAATCGGAGCTCTGGGGCGTGGACATCAGCGCGCAGCATATTCAATGGTGTGTTAGGAATCTCACTCCGGCCATGCCGACCATGCAGTTTGCCACCACGACTCTAATTCCTCATCTGCCCTTTGAGGATCGCTATTTCGATCTTGTGTTTAGTGGATCCGTGTTTACGCACATTGAAGATATTCAGCAAACATGGCTCCTTGAGTTGGGGCGCATCCTGCGTCCGTCAGGAAGGCTTTATATCACAGTTCACGATGAACACACCGTGATGCAATTTGATACATCATTCCGCAATCATTCGTTTGCTGACTTCATTCGGGAGCATCCGGTTTATGCCTCAAATAAGAATGACTTCAATATGATTGTTATCGGGAGAGGACCTGAATCCCAGGTTTTTCTTAACTCTCGCTATTTAAAGGCTATTCTGCCTCCTTTTTTGCGTTGGGTTTCACATACGCCTGGGGCTTACGGCTACCAATCCGCAGTCCTTCTAGAAAAGCTAGGAACCGACTGAGAGTGCAATCAAGAATTACTGAGGCCATTTTAGGCTTCTCCTCTGCGCTTCTATCCGCTGTCTTTGCGCGCGGGTTATGCATCATAACTGCTTAACAGCCTGTTGTGAAAGTCGGGCATTAAATTGTGTAACTTGAAGAAACTTGCTTTCGTCATTGTCAATCATGGATTGCCGATTTAGTTCAGCTCTACAGGAAATCGATCCGCGGAACTATGATTCATTTTCAGCTTGTGACACCCAAAACACTATCCGCTTGCCCGAGTTTCGGGGATCGAGTGAACAGCCCTATCCTGGGTTCCCCGGGCAAGACGGTAGTATTCTCTGATCTGCCCAGCAGTCAGCCAGACACGGCATTTGTTGTAGAATCGCTGTTGCGGATTCAGGGACAGTGCCCATCGTGCTATTTTTTGGGCTATCACCACAGTCCCGAGTCTTAGAATGTTGAAGTAAGGCCGCGGTATCCCCAAAACCGCGGGCTTTCGTCCCCACTCCCGCACGATTCCCCGGCCGTAGTCAAACCACCATTTCAGGAAATACTCCTTTGTGATCCTCGCCTCAGGCACAGGGTGCCAAACGACAGCTGACGGCTCATATCTTAAACGCTCGCCAGCCTTCATCAACCGGCGACCAAACTCAGTATCTCCGTTGCTCATCGTATCGTGCCCACAACGGTCTAAGTCGGTTCGAAATGCGCCATATTTTTCAAACATCGGTTTTCGAAAAGCCATATTGGTACCGTAAGGTGGCTCCTCGAGTTCGCACGGCTCGTCACCTAAGTTGAAGTAGGCACAAAGAACACCCAGCATATTATAGGGACCATCAGGAGCCAGCCAACGAGGCGGTGTGAAAGTCCCGAGTGGAAGCGTCATCCCGCCGCTGCCTGCCCATTCGCCTTTGCGCAATGGTGCCGTCAAGTTATCCAACCACCCTGGCTCAACCGTTACGTCGTCATCCACGAAGGCGAGGACGTCGCCACGCGCTTCTCGAACTCCGGAATTGCGTGCGTAATTTAGCCCTTGGTTTGCCTCGAACACGCAGCGGAAGCGTGGAGCGTGGAGACGGCAAAAGTCCTCCACAACATCACGCGTCTGATCGCGTGAGTTGTTGTCCACCACCAAGACCTCCCATTCCACCGACTCGGGAAGTGTTTGCGCAGCAACGCTTTCCAAAGCCTTTATAAGGCTTTGGGCGCGATTGTAAGTGCACAAAATTACGCTAATCCTCATTACTTCACTCCATTACTTCATCTTCTTTATCGGTTTCATCATTGGCCGTTGCGTCAAGTCGGCGGCGACCAAGCTTGACGGAGCTGATTACTCGAGATGACGCACGTGGCTCACGCGATAAAGCAAAGGCGGATCATGTGGGGAGCCGTTGGCGACAGCAATAGTATTCGCCTTTGGAGTATTTGAATGCTCTCAGCGCTGTATTCGGCCCTTATTGCCGTAAATCAGGTCGATTTCAGCCGCCGGAATGCTGCTTCCGGAAGACGTGCGGCTACAGCCGGCCACGTGATTATCGCGCGACCGATTGCAAGCAAGCTCTTCGCAAATCTTTTTTGCTTCCAACATAGCTTTGCCACGATCAAATAAAGGTCTGCGATTACCTTTCGGTCAACGTATTCCAAATCAGATTGCAAAGTCTCGAGTGCAGCCTGGAGGGCGGCCGAGTATTCGCCCGCCGAGGACATGTTTCGGACCCAATCTCTGCGGTAGGAAGCGAGTTTGTTCTGTTGCCTAGTCTTGGTTACACCCAAAGCGACAAGCGCTTCGCAAGTGATCGTCTTAGCCGAATTCAGCGGATCCGGGAGCCCGTTTCGCCGTGACGATGCAGCAACTTGAGCCCCGAGCATGCTGAGCGTCTGTTGTGCCGTCTTGCGGATTGATACCTGGGAGGGATGAATCCTGTACTTGAGCACTACGGCCTCGAGGTTAGCCAACTGGAAATGATCTGCTATTCTCAGCCACAGGTCGTAGTCCTCAGCGTCAACAACTACGCTTCTGTACCCGCCGGCCTGGACAAAGGCCTCTCTACGGAGCAGCACAGTAGGGTGCCACAACGCAGAGCCCTCGAGAAGAGTTGCTTTGATCTGGTGGTCCTCGGCGGGGTAACGACGGGTTCCCATCGAATTGCCGGAAGCGTCGATCCACTCGACAGCACCGCCAAGGACCCCGATCTCTGGATGAGCATCCATGAAGGCGACCTGCCTTTTCAGGCGGTCGTGATGAGCTATATCATCGGCGTCCATGCGCGCAATGTATTTGCTTTGAGCGAGCCAGCAACCTTGGTTCAAGGATTCGATCAAGCCACGATGCTCCTTGCGGTAAACCTTCACGCGAGGGTCATCAGCCTGATAAGAATCCAGTATTGTGGGGGATTGGTCCGTCGAACCGTCGTCAATGATAATGAACTCGAACTCGCGTAAACTCTGCTGAAGTATACTCTCGACAGCTTCACGCAAAAAGCGCTCGCCGTTGAAGACGCTCATCACCACTGAGACGATCGGAGTAGCCATGGTTCACGAACGTCCAGTCCGCGGGTGTGACTTATATCTTCCCACGATGCGCAAAGCTTTATCGGTAAGTCGAGGCAGCAAGGACATGGGTTGCCCCGAAGCGGTTGCAGCTCGTAGCGCCTGGTCGCGTGACGCAGAAGAGGCTCGACCCGAAAAGACATTATCGTAGGCGACTAGACTGAGCGCTTGCGCCTCGCGTTCAGCGCAGAGGGCGTGGACAATGGCGTCCGCGAAGGCCTGCGGTTCGTCGTGGGCTTGAATACCTGCCTGCTTCAAGCGTTCCATCGGCATGCCTCGAAACGCTTTAGAGGTCCCCACGAAAGGTTTGCCCAGTGCCAGCGCCTCGATGGTTTTGATGGAAATGCCCGAGCCTGAAACCAAGGGGGCAATTACACATCGAGCGGCACGATAGTAGGGGATCAAATCTGCGGTTTCCCCCACGAAGAACAGACGGAAGGTGTCGTACAGTTGCGGCAGTTCCTTCTGCATCAGCGGTCCAATCGGGCCAATGATCTTGAGGCGGTAGCGGCGATGAGCAATCAACGGCCATACCTTTTCGAGAAACCACTTAAGGGCAGCAAGATTGGGGCGATGCCATGATCCCACAAACAACAGATCAATGTCGTCGGCTCGCACGGCCGCCGCGTTCACGCTGGACCTGAATTTTTCGTCAATTGTCGGGAAAGCGAGAAACTGCGGCTTGGAAGGTAGCAATTTCTGAAAGAACTTGAAATCTTCCGTTGATAGATGAATGAGCGCATTAGCTTTTTCCAGCCAGCTGGTTTCAGATCTAATTAGTCGTTCCAAACGGTCCGGTCGGCGGGTCCAAGGGTTAAGGGTCCCGTTCTCTTGCAATAGGTGCGACTGGATATCATGCGTTTCGAGGATGATCGGGAGCCTGGAATAAGCACCAAAGAGTCGACTGCGGAAATCCAGCGCAAAGCCAAGCGTATAGACGTGATTAACGTGGAACAGGACGGTCCGCAGTCCACCTACGAAATCAATGGCTTCGTCGGGCAATCGAGCAGCTCTTCCCACTGTCACTTGCCAATCTAATGCGGTGCCGCGGAAGGCATGACGAATCGAGGCTTTGTATTTGGCAGTAGTGTATCCCTTGTGATCGAGGGTCGCGGTAAAGCTCCTATCGGCTCCAAGTTCATTAATGCCTTCCAGCAACTCTTTTGGATTCTGGGCCAGACCTATGAAATACCATAGGAAAGGAACTCCAACGAAGGCAGTAAAGAATCCACGTTCGCGATAGTATTGGATCTGATTCTGAATTACCCGTGCGGTGCCGCTCCTAGGCCAAGGGGGACCGACGATGATCACGGCCGGAGGTTCCAAGGACGGATTGGGTGCAGCAGTCTTCATTGTGTAGCAGCATTCATCAGCGGGGTCTTGTTCCGTTGGTGGATCAACCCGAAGGCTTTTGAAGCGGTCCTGCAGTCTTGCTTCCGGTCTTCGACCCCGCGCCGTAGTAGGAGCGATAGCCCTCCACGATTTCCCCAAAGGTGTGAAGGACCAGTAACTCGCAAAAGAACCACCCTTGCGTATTCAAGAACCAATGCCGATCCAAAGAAGATATCCATCGCAATTTGCTTCTAATTTCGCGGAGGCAGTATCGAGGGATCCTCCAAATCGAAAGCTTATTCCCGGTTTGGCGAACCACGGACCTGCCATGAGCAAAGTAATATGAACGGAAATATCCTTTCTTGAGGCGATCTTCGTGTACGGGATGGTTGACCACAGCCGAAGGTACATAGTACAGCCGTTCACCAGCGGCCATCAGTCTTCCAGCGAATTCGGTATCCTCATTGCCTATCAGGCTTTCGCCACAACGGCCCAAATCCGCTCGAAACCCCCCGTATTTTTCAAAGATGATTTTTCGAAACGCCATATTGGCCCCAAAGGGAGGTTGGTCGAGCGGCCCTTCCTGATCACCTCGATCGAATTGAACGAGAGATTCTCCCAAGTTAAATGGGCCCGTGATCGCCATCCACCTGGGAGGCCGGAACTCCGATTCGAGGCGAATGCGCCCCGCAGCACCGGCCCACTGGCCCATTAGCAAAGGCGCTGTGAGATTCTGTAGCCACAGGCGATCGACCGTTACATCGTCATCTGTAAAAACAAGGATCTGCCCTCCTGCCGCGCTAATTCCGGCGTTTCGAGCATTTGACAAGCCTTGCCTTGGCTCAAACAAGTAGCGAAAGCGGCCCGGGTAGTGACAGGAGATCTCTTCGACGACAGTTCGCGTTTGGTCGCGTGAGTTATTGTCCACTACAAGTACTTCCCACTCCACCGAATCAGGCAGAACGGAAGACGCGATGCTACGCAAAGCCTGAGCGAGGCTCTCACAACGGTTGTATGTGCAGACGATGACAGTGGCGTTCACGGTTTATCGATCATCAGACGACTAAATCCGTCAGTGTTTAAGGGCTTGCTCGCATGGCTCGAATCACGCACTAAAGTTCTCTTCCATTTAGTAACTCGCAGCCTTAGGCCGCTTCACCTCGCGTGTGAAGCGATAGTCCGAGGTAAGGTATCCTCATTGGGCGGATTCTGAGTCAGCAACCAACGAGAATTGAGCTAGCCGACTGTGCTTAGGCGGACGTTTCTGTTGCGCAAGCTTTCAATTGTTCACAGAACACTCCGATGGGATCTTTCGGCACCAGATTTTCGACTCGTGCCCGCGCTGCCTGGCCCATGCGCCTCCAATCCTCGCGCCGATCCCAAGCCCGTTGTAAGGCCTCGGCGACAAAAGTCACTTCCGGCGCAGCCGCAACAAATCCGGTCTCATTATCCAGGCATAATTCAGCGTTGCCTCCGATATCCGTCACGACCGACGGCCGCCCGCACCACATCGCTTCAACCAACGCGAGAGGCAGACCTTCACAGCGTGAGGGGAGAACCAGTAGATGGTTTTGCTCCCAGATCGCCCTGACCTCGGTCACGTGCCCGCGAAAACATATGTGATTCACTTGAAGCATCTCAGCCATTCGACGCAACGCCGGTTCATCAGAACCGGTTCCAAAGAAATTCAGTTCAATGGGTCGCGCCTGCCATTCCGGTCGCGCAAGGGTCTGCAGCAACAGATCCTGCCCCTTGTGCGCCGTGTTGATTCGTCCCACGCATGCCAACCGTAACCGTGCGCCCTCATCGGGCCAGGCCATAGGGCGTTCTGGTGAAACATTATACGGATTCCAGGCGATCTGGGCGTTTGGTAGTCGATCCCCCACCTGCAAGCGGAGCAGATCGAGATTCTTGCGGGAGACGCAGAAAACACTGCGGGCGGCACTGTAACTCGCCACGGCTTCCTCAAGTCGGTCTTGGAACCACCAAAGCTCGCTATTGCACTGGACAATCATCACATAAGGTATTGCAGCCGTCCGGCAGGCTTTCGCCCATTCAAAGCCTCCTGCATTGTACCCTTGTGAGAGGATGACGAGATTAGGATTGAATGCCTTTAACCACGCATAGTCGTTATGATTGTTGCGCGCAAGTCTGTCCCATATGCGCGGGAGACGTCGAGGCCGCGGAGAGGAGTGGGTTTCAAGCTTGATGCCTATTGCCGCCAGAGCGGTGACCTTGTCCGACAGCCGGGGCCAGTATTTGACCGATGCGCGTATGTCATGCCCGGCGTTCTTCAGTCGAGTCGCAGATTGGCTCCACAGTTCCTCGCTGCCACCCCAGGGCGAGCCATCCATCGTGCTGATAAAGGCAAACTTCATTGGTTCTGATGGTGCAGCGCTGGGCTGCTGACGGACTGGACCTGAAGAAGGCGTTCAAAGGCGGCGCCGCTGAAATCCAAATTTATTTGGTGGGTGTAGTATTTGGACCCGTTCCGGAGTGGTCGTGACCGGGCCCTAATGATCACCGCCGAACTGACTCGTTCTTTGCTGGATGGCACGCTTGCCCGTTCGTCTGTTTCAGCGAGGCGACTTTTCTTTCTGGAAATCTGAGTCATCCCAAGAGTTGTACTCCTGCAGAAGACACGTAGTCCGTGATCTTGTTTTACAGACGCACCGTAACCCATTAGGAAACCTCCATCTTCGGGAGAGAGATCTTGCGCCACGGGGGAGCCGAGTGACCAAGAGCCGCAGATCTGCGATTTATCCCCGATCCACGTCTTGCCAATCAAATCCTAGGATTTCGACCGAATTGCAAATCACCATGAAGACGGAAATTAGCGGTGGGTTGATTGTATCCATTAGTCTTTGGGTCGCGACGCTCGGTTTGACCTGAAAGTCGCTCAACAAGTTATGACGCTGACGAGTTCCGCCATTCTCTTCTCGAGGTCGAAGGCCCGTTTCACTTTCGCGGGCTTTGTTAGCCATGTCGAAACGCTTGTCAAGGGTAGTCGCAAGATAACGGACTGCATCGGCGGCCGCTTCCGCCGATGCGGGCGGGATGACCAGGCCGGTAGCTTGATCTTTGACGGCTTCAGGACTGCCACCTACGTTTGTGACAATGCATGGAAGGCCGCAGGCCATCGCCTCAGGAACAGATATCCGCAACCCAGATGGGAAGTGAGGATGAAGGCAGGACCAGCCTGCAAATGGGGCCGCACATCTGGCTGAAAACCCTCAAAAAATACATGGTCCCACAAGCCCTCGAACTTTACTTTCGGTGGTAACTTCTCCCTGAGCAGTCCATCGCCTAAAATTAGGTACTTGCAGGGCACGCCTTGGCGGACCACTTCAGATACCGCCAAATCAGAATATCGATTCCTTTGCCCTCAACTAGCCTTGCCACAGACACGAGAACAAATTCGTCAAGGTCTATGTCCAACAGTGCTCGCACGGTCGCCCCGTTCAATGTGGCAGCGGTGTCGGAATAAGATGCTGAATGGAAATGCGCCTCCGAATGCCAGCTAACACGCACGCGACCGGAGCTTGCCAGGGAAATGTTTCGATCCAGCTATAATGAAAAACTGCGGTATCTGGGTTATCTTTCCGTGTGATTTGAAGCCAATCCCACAAGGATCTTGGCTCTTTCATACATTTTACAACTGCTTGTCCCTGCTGCGCTTGATCCATGCGAGCAGTGATGATATCCGGGTCAAGGCAAACTACTATCGGAGGCAGTAGTGATTCCGGGAGCCTGTGCAGCAAGTCAAGCAGGTGCCGTTCATGACCGCCAAATTCGGTGCTTTTCGGAAGAACAAACATTATTCTTTTGCCTATTGGGTAAGGGTAGAGCCCGGGGTTTTTCATTTCCCAAGGGTGCAACCTTCATCTTGCTTCCCGGCGGAGTCAAAGTTTTTGGCCCTCAACAAGGGATGGAGCTTTCGATTTCTGACTTCTTGGGTTAGGTACGGGCGGCCTATTCATATCCCTCAACTAAGAATCACCCGCTTGATTTCTGACATACAGGCTTCGATATCAAACTCCTTGAGTACACGAGAGCGCGAGGCGTTTCCCATCCGCGTGCGCTCTTGTGGTTGCGTCAAAAGGTAAGAAATGGCTTGAACCACTTCTTCCGCCGACCCGGGGTTAACAACTAATCCATTTACATTATGGATTACGGCCTCGGAATTGCCGCCGACGTTTGTAACAATACAAGGAAGACCACAAGCCATCGCCTCGAGGACGGAAAATGGCAGTCCTTCGACGTGCGATGTGAGCACAAAGGCATCGGCAGCACACAGGTAGGGCCTAACATCGTCCTGAAAACCTTCCATGAAAACATTCTGGGATAGGTTCAGTTCCTCTATCTGTTCCATGAGCTTATCGTGGAGGTAGCCGTCACCGATAATGATCAGTTTGCAGGACAGATTCCCGTGCAAGATCATGCTGAACGCCTTAAGCAAGACATCAAGTCCCTTTTCTTGACTTAACCTTGAGGTGCAGACCAGCACGAGTTCATCCGGGCGAATTCCGAGCTTTGTCCTAATCGCCGTTCCATTGCTTCGGCCGGGAGCAAAATCAACCGACGATACTCCGTTATGAATCGTCAGCATTTTTCTTGCAGGGAACCTGTACTGGCGGATCAAGTTGTCACGAACGGCATCGCTTACACAAATCGTCTTATTGCAAAGATAGGGCGGTACTCTCGCGCTCAGCAGTCGGCGGGCCCTTTTGCCAAAGATCCGTCGCAAAACGTCTCGTGTCGACTTGATTTCCAGGATCAGCGGTTCCGGAGGAGGCGGGGTCGATTGGTGCTGGATTGCGTAAAGTCTTTGAACTCCGGCAACCCATCCGGCAGCAGCTGCAAGCCATGGCAGCATCCAGAGAGACCCGTAAACTAAGACCACTACGTCAGGCCTGATTTCCCGAAAAACTCGAGACCAATCCATGAACGACTTCAAGGAGTTTTCAGATCGGATGGAAACGCTTGAGTGACACCCATCTTTCAGGCGTTCCGTAAAAGGATCAGAATCTGTGGAGAGAACTATGGACTGGACATTGCAACCCTCAAGTCTTTCTATCAGTTCGAGAAGGTGCTTTTCAGATCCTCCATAACAAATGGAATTGATTACAAACAACAAGCTCCGTTTTCGCCGGATTGTATTGTTGTCGCCTAGCATACTATGTCTGAGTCGATTCTCGAACTTGATGTATTAACTTTCTGATCCAGATTCCAATTAGACCGGTTCTCATGAATAAATACTTTGCCAATGTCGCTGGATGAGAGGGACGGGCTTCCAGTGCCAACCAGTACGATTGAGTTGCCGCGACATATTCGCCTCTGCCGTACTGTTGCTCGGCCAGATCCCTATAGGTGAGTGCCCGGAGGTCCTTTACTGCTTCCATATCTGGGATCCGACCTTGAAGAATTTCGGCAAACTCCGCTCCGCGCAAGTTCGAATTTGTATTGAAGATCTCATTCTCTAGTCGGCAAGACAGTCTATGGGCGAGCACGAGCTTGCAAGCATTACTTAGGGAGGGCACACCTGCTAGCTCCGAACGGTGCCAGAGATCCCAGTAGGCACCGATTTCATCAGTGGGGTCAATCGGTGCGTCCTGGACGTGGTAGAAGGACCTCACATCGTCTGCGAGACTGCTGAACACGGACATCCGAATCTGCTGCAAATCATTCAAGTCTGGAATACGGCTCTTCAGGATATCCTCAAATTCACTGGCGCTTATGCGATGAGCCGTCCCCCACAATCCGGTCATCAAGTAGCGTTTGGCGCGATGGATGAGAGCGGCGCGGCAGGCATCACACAAGTAGGCATTTTGCGCTAGGTCTGCTTCCCGTCCTGCTCGCCAGAGAACACTGAACTCATCTCCGACGCAGATGCGTGCATATTCCCGGCCCTGCTGAGTCGTCAGACTGCCTTCATGAACCCGGCTAAAAACCATGGGCTCGGCGAGGTAGCTAATCCTGTAGTGCATGGCGAACTTGATCCACAAGTACCAATCCGCTGCATAGGGAAGGTCGATGGGAAACATGCCGACACGGTTCAAACACTCCTTGCGCAACATCACGCAAGAAAAGGCGATACAGCAGGACTCCATGAGACGCAAGACAAATGTTGAATCATTCCAAGTGCAATCCTGGTCGCCGCAATCGGCCCACTTGATGATACCTTTCTCCTGTTCTCCCTCGAGCTCGATACCACGACAAAACACGAGTCCCACATTTGGGTCTTGCTCCATCATGTTAACAAATCGTCCAAGCGCCGAAGGGCTACGCAGTAGATCGTCCGCGGACAATATCCAAACATACTCGCCGCGAGCCAGCTTGAGACCTTCATTGAAATTTTGCTCGGCCCCCAAATTCAATGCATTGCGGAAATGTTTGACTCTGGAATCCTGAAACGACCGCGCCACCTCTGGCGTGTTATCCGGCGAGCAATTATCCATTATGAGCACTTCAAAATTTCCATAGTCCTGGGCAAGAATCGAACTCACACATTTTCCCAACAGATGAGCGTAGTTATAACAGGGCACAACAAAAGTGACGAATGGCGCTGAACTCATTTGTTTCAAAGTCATTTCCATCCTTTTGTTATAAAGCGTTTTCAGAATAAGATATATCTCGGCAAGCGCGGAACAGCTCACGCAACATCGCTTAATTTGGCAATAGAATGCTTGCCGCCTTCACATTCTGAATTCTGCCTTTGTCTCTATTAACCTGTTGCTGCTCGCACCGCACTGCCAGCGGGATGATCTTCTCTGCTGTCCACATGGTAGAACGTGTCATATATTTGGAGGGTTGCCCTGTGCTCGCGCAATGTCGTTTGAGATCGTCTTATGGATCGCCGAGTCACTGTTGCCTTTGTTAATTTGGCGTTACTTCAAAGTCAAACCTACGGCACCTTCCACTCCGTTTTCACGCGTCCCAACGGCTGCACACTACTTCGAAGAGTATATTTGATCTGCTTGGCGGAAGAGCATCTGCGCCGCACCGTTGAGGAGAGTCATAGCGAGTGATAGAAACCCCAGAAATATGCACACTGTCAAACAGCAAGCGAAGAATGACAATCACGGTAATGTAGAAGGCAGTGTCACCCAGAATTTCACCAGTACAGCTGGTCGCCTGAGTGTTTTGAGGGTATGGTCGTAGTGCTTCCTAGTCAGTCCCTCTTGTAATTTGTGTGATTTGCGCGCTGTGAAAGAGTCGTCTGTATGCGTCAACTGCCGGAGGTCACAGGAAGTGTTTTTCTTGCCGTCCCGAGTTCCTAAGCTTAGCTGAATTTTCGGTGAGGCTAGAGTAAAGAAGCAGTGACACTCTCCGCCGGAGAGCGAAGCTCAGTTTAATTCAGAAGTGTGATGACGTAGTTCACAGTTCAAGTGGATTGGACCCGCTCGTCATCGTCGTACATCTTGATTACTCCTGACGACAAGTGGCGCAGGTCCATCACACGCGGGTACTCGCACACCGCGGTGTCCGTGCTTGGTGAATTTAACCTAGTGGCACCTACATGATTCAGCCTTTCGCCAAGGAGCACTGTTCGGTAACTAAAGCCGTTAGCAAGTGGGTGGCGACAAAGATAAACGGCCCGCCACGTTCACAGCTCTGGCACACTTGCGGTTGCCCCTGCAGAAACTCTTGGGGCTTGCGAAAAACCCGAAGGTCTACCATTGCGTGCGGCGCAAAACTCTAACGGGTCTCCAGATTTCCTTTGGTGAGATTATCCTCGCAGTAACGGTTTTTCACTAGATGGGCAGAATAGTAGGGATATAACGCCATACAGTTCTCGGAATCGAGTGCAAAGACCGGCATCCATTAGAAGATGATCCTTCAAGGTTGAAATCGGCTTCCGCGAACCCACTGTGGGTGAATTCTTTGGTCTCTACGTGATGAATGAATACTTGCTTAACTGCGGCCACTTTTTCCACAGAACGCTCGGTTGGTATGGTTTCGTGCGAGTTTAGAGGATCGAACGGTTGGATTGCCTCATCGATCATCTCTATTGCCAATTCACAGAGTTTTCGAGTATGCGAACAGGGAGACAAAATAAATAACGAACCTCTGTGTAGCTCTTCGCGGAACGCATAATCCGTTGTTTCTGAGTCTGCAAAGATATCCTTGGTTTGCTCCTTTTCGCGCCTCTCAGATTCCTAGACCCAGCCTATTCTTCACACTGAAAACATTTGGCGACGCTTGGAGGCGTTCCACGCAAACGCAAGGACCAGCTTAGCGAACCACTGTGTCTTCCGTTCCTCCCTCGAAAACAAGACTCTCGATGACTCGTGGAAAACAGTTCACAGCACCACGCACCGCCATCGAGGATCCTACAAATAAAGTGGCTGCAGGCACTCTTTCATCGTAGCTCTTCTCAAACTCGCAATGGAGGACATCAGCACAAAGTTCAAACTTTCCATGGGCGACATTCAGGGTGAGTTCGAAAGTGCACCGGAATGATTGTCCCGATTCCAGGGCAATTGGATCGCAGCCCAAACGTACGGTCGATGTATCGAAAATTTCATATTCGGCCTCGTCCCTCAACCAGATTGAGATGGCGAGTTTGTCAACGCGTTCGCGGGCGGCAATTTCGATGTCTACCCATGCAGTCCGCCCGGACTCAAAGGTGTTCTGCTCACCGGCGGCATCACGAACTCTCACACTTGTTAGAAAGACGGATTTGTTCTCATGCGGAGAGTTAACGTTGAGAGGAGAGTTCAAGTATTTCTGGATTACTGCATTGGTCTCGCCAATGAGAATCATTTTCCCGTG
>Ga0181532_10001972_pt1 | contig 19399 bp, 16 predicted proteins | sample PEATcosm2014_Bin_33_FD_119768 | JGI IMG/M metagenome (GOLD analysis project Ga0181532, IMG submission 119768) | Peatland microbial communities from MTU Mesocosm Facility, Houghton, MI, USA - PEATcosm2014_Bin11_30_metaG | ecosystem: Environmental > Terrestrial > Soil > Wetlands > Peat | place... | reverse complement strand
GGACCCAGATCGGTTTTCGGGGTCCTTTGTAAACCATTCAAAAGAATGGCGGGGACGACGGGACTCGAACCCGCGGCCTCTGCCGTGACAGGGCAGCGTTCTAACCAACTGAACTACGTCCCCGGTTTCTGTACGGCATGCCAGGATGGTGGGCAGTGCAGGACTCGAACCTGCGACCTCCTGCTTGTAAGGCAGGCGCTCTAACCAGCTGAGCTAACCGCCCCTCGTACCTTCGCGCGACCAGACAGCCGCGCCGCTCGATTTGAGGGGCATCCGCGCGAACCGCGCTTCAACGAGTATACGGGAGCCACGGAAGAACGGTCAAACAAGGAACGGTTTAACAAAATTACGCCCGCTGTGAATGATCAATGTCGATCGCTTGCTGCGCAGATATAAGGCGCGACCGCCTGTGCAACTCCCTGCCTGCTAGACTGACTGCGTGCGGCGTTTGATCGTCAACGCGGACGATTTTGGCTACACTTCGGGCGTGAACCGGGCCATCGTCGAGGCTCACTCGGGCGGCGTCGTAACTTCTTCGACGCTGATGGCCAACGGTGCGGCCTTCGCGGAAGCGGCACAACTGGCGAAGACGGTTCCGAAGCTGAGCGTCGGGTGCCACCTGGTACTCACCGACGGTGAGCCGGTTCTGGGTGCGCGGCAGCTTCCCTCTCTTACCACTGGCGCACACTTTCGCGACGGCATGATGGCATTCGCCGCGCGTGCGATCGCCGGCGGCATGGACGCCGGCGAAATCGCCGCCGAAGCCGCCGCACAGATTCGGAAGATTCAATCCGCTGGCATTACCGTTTCTCACATCGACACCCACAAGCACACGCACTTGTTTCCGCAGATTCTTCGTCCCCTGCTACGCGCGGCGGCCGATTGTGGGGTTCGCGCTGTACGCAATCCGTTTGGACCTCGACTGCCGATGCGATCCAGCCACCTTCTGACGCGGCCGAGTCTTTGGACACGCTATGTCGAGGTCCGCGTCCTGGGCGGCTTCGCTGGCAAGTTCCGCGAGGCCGTGGACCGGGAAGGGTTCACGACTCCCGACGGTACACTGGGGATTGTGGTCACCGGCGCCCTCGACGAAACGCTGTTCTACGCCATTGCCCGCAGCATTCCCGAAGGTACCTGGGAATTCGTTTGCCATCCCGGTTACAACGACGCGGATCTGCAGGCAGGCCAGACCCGGTTGCGCGAGTCGCGGGAGACGGAACTTCGCGTCCTCACTCTGCCAGCCGCCCGCGAGGTGCTTACCCAGCAAGGGATTGAGCTGATTTCGTACCGCGACCTGGCGGCGAAACCTGCCTCGCGGTAGGGCTCGCGAGGGATTCAGTTGAATATTCCAGTAGTTTCCGGGCCCCCCCTAGCACTCCGGGAGGGTTGGAATTCAGGTACTCTGGTAACCTACTGATTTAACTGCAAGTAGTATGATTGGGGATAGATCACCCTGTTGGATAGGTTTTTCTAATCTGGAGGTTCTTGGCTCATGTCGGCCCAAGGCTCGGCTCCGCGTGCCACGCTGGACTTAAAGGTCCGGGTGTGGGGCATGGGCTCTAATAATCAGCCTTTCTTTCAGAATGCCATGGCGCAAAATGTCAGCGCGACGGGCGCTTGCCTGTACGGCATTGAGCCTGAGTTGAAAGTAGGCGATGTCATCGGGGTGCAGTACGAGACCAAGAAAGCACGCTGCAAAGTGGTCTGGGTGGTCGATGCAGGAGCGCTGAAGAAAACCCAGGTCGGAGTGCAGCTCGTACTCGACCAGGACTGTCCGTGGGCGGCGGTTCTTCCAAAAGACATGCAGTTGGCAGAAGGGACCCAACAGCGTCAGGACAATCGCAGAAAATTCGTCCGCCACAAGATTTCTTATCCTCTGGAATTGCGCGACGAGCGGGTCAACACTCCGCTGCGCGTGAATGCCACAGACATCAGCGGTAATGGTTGTTATGTAGAGACCGTCATGCCGCTCGCCGTCGGCACCGCGCTTCGAGTGGACTTGTGGATCGAGCAGGAGCGCCTCTCACCCAGCGCGGTGGTTCGCACCCGCGATCCCGGTGTGGGGATGGGAATCGAGTTCACGGGATTGCCCGAAGACTCCAAGAAGCGGTTTCAGGCTCATCTCGACAAGCTCGACCCCGGGATGTCATTCGCCCAAAAAGAAGGCCAATAGCGGTGCCCGCTCGTGTCGTCTGTTCGCCACTCGTGTAAAATCTGCAACCACTGCCCATTCCAGCCATCGAATGACAGGAGCAACGAGAAGGCGATCGTTCGCACATGAAAATCGGAATCACCTGTTATCCGACATACGGCGGTAGTGGAGTCGTCGCCACGGAACTCGGCCTTGAGTTGGCGCAGCGCGGACACGAGATTCATTTCATTTCCTACGCGCAGCCGATCCGGCTGCGAGGCGAGGAACCCAACATTCACTATCACGAAGTGGAAGTTTCCCGGTACCCGCTGTTTGACTATCCCCCGTATGACCTGGCGCTGGCCACCCGCATGGCGGAAGTCGCGCAACTCTACGATCTCGATCTGTTGCACGTCCACTACGCGATCCCGCATTCGGTAAGCGCGCTGCTGGCGCGGCAGATGCTGGCCGACGGACCTCGCGGACGCCGCTTGCCGTTCGTTACAACGTTGCACGGCACCGACATTACTCTGGTCGGCCTTGACCGCTCGTACTTGCCGATCACGCGCTACTCCATCCAGCAGAGCGACGGCGTCACCGCGATTTCGAATTACCTGAAAGACCGCACCCAGCGCGTGTTTGACGTGAAGAACAGTATTGAGGTGATTTATAACTCGGTGAATTGCGATGTCTACCGCCGCAACCCTGAGACGTTCGCGCAAGTGCGAGCGGAGTATGCACCCAACGGTGAGCGCGTTCTGGTGCATCTTTCGAATTTTCGCCCGGTCAAACGTCTGACCGACGTGATTGAGATATTCGACCGGGTGCATAAGAAGATTCCGTCCAAGCTGTTGTTGATCGGAGATGGCCCGGACCGGTCCGTCGCCGAGTGGCTGGCCGTACAGAAGGGCATCCATGGTGATGTCCTGTTTCTGGGCAAGCAGGATCAGATCCAGGAGAAATTGTCGATCGCCGACATCATGCTGATTCCGAGCGAACTGGAATCATTCGGGCTCGCCGCGCTGGAGGCCATGGCGTGCGAGGTGGTTCCCATTTCTACGAGGGCCGGCGGCGTGCCCGAAGTCATCGAGCACGGCAAGAGCGGCTATCTCGCTGACGTCGGGGACGTGGACACGATGGCGCGTTACGCGATCGAACTGCTGAGCAACGACGATCTGCTGCGGGAAATGGGAAAGCAAGCTCGCGCGGCCGCCATGGATCGCTTCTGCTCCACCAAAATTGTGAAGCAGTACGAAGATTTCTACCGGCGCGTGCTGGAACGCTCGGCGTAGAATCCCTCCGGCACGGAACTCGCCGCTTCGACCAGCGGCAGACGGATTCGGATCAGAGTTCCCTTCCCTTCGTGGCTGTCGATGGTCATGCGCGCCGTGTCGCCGTAGAGCACCTGCAGCCGCTCAGAAATGTTCGCCATGCCGATGCCCATCCCTGACCAACTGCTGCTCTCTTCCAACTGAGCCGCGCCCATGCCGACACCGTCGTCCTCGACTTCAATGATCAGCCGCGAATCGATGAGGCGGCTGCGCAGGTAGATGCTACCACCTTCCACTTTTGGTCCCAGCCCGTGCTTGATGGAATTTTCGACCAGCGGCTGGAGCAGCATGCTGGGGACGACGACGTCGAGTGAGGCAGGGTCGAGTTCCTTGACCACTCGTAATTTGTCGCGCCCGAAGCGCACCACTTCAATATCCAGGTAGTTATCGATGAACTCAAATTCTTCCCGCAACGGCGCGAACGCTTCACTGCTGTTGAGCAGCCGCCGCAGGATCGTCGCGAGTTTGAAGATCACGTCCCGTGCCATGTCGGGGTCGAACCGTACCAGCGACGAGATCGAATTCAGGGTGTTGAACAGGAAGTGAGGATTGATCTGGTTCTGCAACGCCTCCATGCGCGCGTGCAGCAGAAGCCGTTCCTGTTCTTCCAGCTTGATCTGAATCCGGACGCTGTTGAAAATCTTCAGTTCGATTCCGATCGCGGTCACCGACGTGGCGTAGATCGCGCTATAGACCCAGTAGTTGTCGGGACTCTCGATGCTGAAGATGGAGTGCGGGAAGTATTGCACCAATTCCGTCTGCACGAAGCGCAAACCAATCACGGTACAGAAGAACATGATCTGCCAGTCGAACAGACGCGGACGCGGCAGATTGCGTCGAATAACACGAAAAATGCCTTCATCGATGAACGGCGAAAACGACCAGATGTCGTCCTTATCGACCGCCCAGGTGCGCAGCTGGCCGGCGAGAAAACCAGAAAGCACGTCGAAGGGCATCGCGGCCCACTCACCATGCAGCAAGGCGGGGATGGCGATCAGGACGCCGCCCAGCGATCCGGCCCAGCGTCCGCCGATCACCCCCAGCAGCAGCGCGGTTTCAAAGCTCAGGTCGCCTGCCGCAAAACTCTTCGAGAAAATTCGGGCCCAGACGCCAACCATGATCGGCAGGCCGAACCAAAGCACCAGATACAGCTTCTGCCGGAAAGTGCGCTCTTCGCGAAATAAGAGACGCTTGAATTCCTTGGAGCGCACCAAACTGCTGGACACGGCCGCAGCTACGCCGAGCTTGAACAACAGATTGAAGAGAATGAGCCGCTGTTCCATGAGTTCCAGTTCTAACGAAGTGCCTGAGTAAATCGGCGACCAAAAAAGCCGCTCAGCAAAACTGTAGCACGACGGACGCTCAATATCCCTTCTGCTTGTCCACCACAAACCGCAGGGGCTGGCGCGTCAAGTAGCGGCGAAGATTGTCGGAGAACAACTCGTAGTGCCGGTGCCAAATCTTTTCCGTGAGACCTGCGGTATGTGGAGTAATCAGCAGGTTCTCGAGGCACCAGAGCGGCGAATCCGGCGGCAGAGGTTCGTGCTCAAACACGTCGAGGGCCGCCCCGGCGATCCGTCGCGTGTGCAGCGCTTCGACCAACGCGGACTCGTCTACCTGCGCTCCGCGTCCAACATTGATCAGGCAGGCGTCGGGTTTCATCAGGGCAAGACGGGCGGCATTGATCAGCCCGTGAGTCGCGGCAATCAGAGGTGCGGCAAGAACAACGTAATCCGATTGCCCGAGCATCTGGTTGAGCGCCGAGGGCGCGAAGACCTCCTGCACGCCCTCGGGATTACCTTTCTCCACATGCTCGCGCACCGCAATCACGCGCATGCCCAGGGCCGAGGCCATCTGTGCCACGCGGCGTCCAATACTTCCCACCCCGATCAGACCCAGGGTCGCGCCAGCAATCTCGCGGGGATGCACGCCATCGTCCCAGATCGACTCCTGGCCCCAGACGTGCTTCTGCTGGAATCCCACGGCCTGAGGAATCTTCTTCGCCAGCGCGAAGATCAAGGCCATCACATGCTCGGCGACCACCGGACCGTGCACTTCCCGCGAGTTCGTCACCACGACGTCGCTGTTCACCAGTTCAGGAAACAGCAGTTGATGCACGGCCGCCGAGGGTGCGTGAATCCAGCGCAGGTTCCGCGTTGCCGCTAATTGCTCGGGGCGTAGCGAGATCGTGAAGATGATTTCCACATCACGCAGGTCTTCCTCGATGCCGGCGTAGCTGGTGCGGTGCGTGATCTGCAGTTGCGGAAACTCTTGCGACAAGCGCTCCCCAAACCAGGCCGGCACATTCCACAGGTCGAAATGATGATGCACAACAATCAGCAGGTTCATGGACGTGAAGATTTAACCACAAGGTGGGCGCGCACCAAAGCATGGGGCGGCAAGAGGTTCGATCGAACCGGGAACTTCGGTCCGACCTTCGGAGTCTTAAGCACTGTCAATTGAGGCGAGGGCCAAAGGCAAGCCCAGCGGAGGATACTGATGCGCACGCGCTTAATTATGCATTTCGCGGTGCTCGGGGCAATCGTTCCCCTGGCGGCTCAGACTCAGCCCGCACTGCCACAGACTGCCCGGCAGGCAGTGATCGAAATGTTTTTGGGCGACGGGACCGATGCGTTCGCCAAACACCTTCCCGACAGCGCGCGCAAACTTTTGCCGCAGAACGGCGAAGCACCTTATGCGTCCCCACTTTATCGCATCTCCACGCTCGGCCGCCAAATGGCGCGAGGCGAACACGTGGAGACCTTCGATTCCGGTCCAACGATCCTGATCAGCCAACAGAATCAGGGCCAAGACAAAGTTGAAGTGGCCGTCGAGCACGACAGTCTAGCCGGGGATACGGACGAGATTGAACTCTCCGTCCACGTCTACCACGACGGGCGAGAGCAATCGCTTTCCGTCATTCCTCGATTGACGTTCACTTTGAAGCAGGAAAAAGACATTTGGCGTCTAATCGATTTCACCGCGGCGGCGCGTGTGCCATTGACCGATCCGGATTATCTTCGCGGACTGCGCCAGCAGCTACAAGAAGCCAACGAGTCTGCGGCCCAAATGCGTGTGAACAGCATTGCCAGCGCCGAGTCCGGCTACTCCGAGCAGCATCCGGATCGCGGCTACACCTGCTCGATGCCGACTCTCTTTGCGCCGCGACCGGTGGACACTTCTTCGGAGGACAATCCCGATCCACCTCAGGTCTTTTACGATCCCGGCCAGGGCAACAGCGAATGGAGTGGATACCGCTTCGCGGTCACCGGCTGCGAAGGATCCCCAGGATCGAAGTATCAGATCACAGCCGTGCCTGTCGACTCAGACGCGGGTACTAAGACGTTTTGCGCTGACGAATCCGGAACGATGAAATCCGTGAAGGGGTCCCGAATCTCGGCCTGCTTCAGCCGTGGCGAAGTCGTGAGTTCCGCGAATGGCCCGGCGATGGAATCGGACCGGTGATTCGAATCTGCTATCCGTAGGCCAGTTCCTTCGCGCGCTGCGCCGCCTTCACCACGGCTTTGATCAGCGTGACGCGCAGCTTCCCTTCCTCGAGTTCCATGATGGCGTCGATGGTGCAGCCAGCCGGAGTAGTCACCGCATCCTTGAGCAACGCGGGATGATCGCCGGTCTCGAGCACAACCCGCGCCGCGCCTAGCGTAGTTTGGGCCGCCAGCAGCGTTGCAATGTCGCGCGGCAATCCCACCTTCACCCCGGCCTCTGCCAGCGATTCGAGGATGATGTAGATGTAAGCCGGGCCGCTGGCGGAAAGCGCCGTCACGGCGTCCATGTGTTTCTCATCGACCACGACCGTGCGTCCCACCACATCAAACATGTGGCAGGTCATGGCTACATCTTCCGCGCTGGCGTGCTTGCCCTTGCAAATCGCCGTCATGCCGGCTCCCTGCTGACATGGCGTATTGGGCATGGCGCGGATCACCGGAACATTGGGCGGCAGATTTTTTTCGATCATGGAGGTCGGCACCGATGCCGCCACCGACACAATCACCTGCTTCGCGGTGACGTGAGCGCTGATCTCGCGCACCACGTCCTCGACCACCTGCGGCTTCACTGCAATCACAATAATGTCGGCGTTCTTGACGGCTTCTGCATTGTTGGTCCCGACTTTCACTTTCAGTTTTGCGGCCAGGGCCCTGGCGCGCTCTTCGTGCGCCACAGTCGCGCATGTAGACTTCGTCGTCAGCAGGCCGTTCTTCAGCAAGGCATGCAAAATGATTCCGCCCATCTTGCCCGCACCCAGGAACGCCACTTTCTTTCCTGCCAGATCGTTTCCCATGATTTCCTCAGATTCTTGATCGTCAACAAATCTTTAACCACAGAGGACACAGAGCTCACAGAGGAACTTCGAATCCAAAGAAACCTCCTCTATGTTTTCTCTGTGTTTTCCGGGGTTCGACGTTATCTCGCCGCGGTCTCTCGCCGCCGCTCCATCCAATTCCACGCAGTCCGCACCACGTCGCGAAGCCCGCGCGTCGCTTTCCACTGCAGAAGTCCCTGCGCTTTTGCCGGATTCGCCACCAGTATCGGAGGATCTCCCGGGCGCCGCGGCACCATCTTGCGCGGCACGCGCTTCCCGGTTGCTTCCTCGACAGCGGTGATCACTTCCTGCACCGACGCTCCGGTTCCCGTGCCAACGTTGACGGCAAAACTATCTCTCCCTGCCGCCAGGTGGTCCAGCGCCTTCAAATGGGCGCTCGCCAGATCATTGACGTGGATGTAGTCGCGCACACAAGTTCCATCCGGCGTCGGATAGTCCGAGCCAAACACCTGCAACTCAGGACCAAGCCCCGCGGCCGTTCGCAGCGCCAGAGGAATCAAATGCGTCTCCGGTTCGTGCAATTCGCCGATCTCGCCGCTATCGTCGGCGCCCGCTGCATTGAAGTAGCGCAGACTGGCGAAGCGGAAACCGTAGGCGCGGTCATACGCTTCGAGCGCCTGCTCGAAGAACAACTTCGACACGCCATAGGGATTCACCGGCTGCCGCGGAATGTTCTCCTCGATCGGAACTTTCGCCGGTTCACCGTAAACAGCGCAGCTCGACGAGAAAATGATCCTCTTCACTCCGGCATCGAGCGCCGCGTTCAACAGAGAAAGGCCGCCCTCGACGTTGTTATGAAAATACTTCTTTGGATTCGTCACCGACTCGCCGACATAGGCGTAGGCCGCGAAATGCATGATGGCATCGGCCCGCGGCAGCACTCGCGCCAGCGCAGCCGGGTCCAGCACATCACCTTTGACCAGTTCAAAGCCCGCAGCCAGGAATTCATAGCCGGTGCTCAGATTGTCGAAAATGATGACTTCATGGCCCGCGCTCTTGAGTGCCCGGGCAGCATGACTTCCGATGTATCCGGCCCCACCAATGACCAAAACGACCACAAACTTTTCCTTTCCGTCCGCGTGTTTCGCCGCGACTGCCTGGCTCAGCGCCAAGGTCGAGCGCCGGCGTCCACAGCAATTTCCATGACTGTCATGGTTGCCGGAGTTAATTCCAGAACCGGGAGAAGAGCAGAGGAACATTGTACACAGAACAGAATCAAACAGCTTCTGCCGGGCGTGCGAGTGCATGCACATCTCTCATCTTCTCCACCGGCCTGCTAAGATTGTGCCTTCACCTGGGAGGTTTCGTGGAAACCGAACTGCCGCCAGATCCCGGACCAGCGCCCGAACCCCTACCCGAACCACCAGCGGCGATCGCGTCAGTCGTTCCCGTGGTTGCCGCTCCACCACCTCTGGAGGTACCCGCCCACCGCGACCGCGGCACCGGCTTGGTAATCTTCGGCGTGTTCCAGATCATCCTGGGATTGCTGGCCGCGCTCATGGTCCCCCTGGTCGCGCTGGGTGCGTTCATGTCCCGTCTCGCGCCCGGCGGCACGATGCGTCCCGGGCAGTTTCTCTCCGGAGCCGCCACTTATGGATTCGCCGCCGTAGCGCTGCTTGCTCTGGGTATTGGATCGGTGCAAATGAAGCGCTGGGCCCGCGCGCTCACGCTGGTGACTTCCTGGTACTGGCTGATTATGGGCGCACTCGTCACCGTCCTGTTGACCGCGGAGCTGCCCGTCACCATGAGAAGCGTGCTGGCACAGATGAAGCAGAGCGGCGCGGACGCTCCGTCGCCGGAAGCATCCACGGCGGTAATGGCCTTCGTCCTTACACTCGTGATTATTTTTCTGGCGTTCTTTCTGGTGGTAGTGCCGATCGCGTTTGTCATTTTCTACAGCCGCGACGATGTGGCCGAGACCTGCCGCCGTCGCGATCCCGTCGAGCGCTGGACCGACCGCACGCCTTTGCCGGTGCTCGGAGCCAGCGTCGTACTTTTCACCGGGGCCATGTACCTGTTGCTGACGGGCATCACGATGCCCCTGTTTCCCTTCTTCGGGCGATATCTCACTGGGGTCGCGGCCGCTGCCTGCTTTTTCCTGATGGCCGTGGTCGATGTGTATGTGGCCGTCGCACTATTCCGTTTGCAATCCTCCGGTTGGTGGATTGCGGCGGTAACCGTGCCCGTCCGCCTGCTGTCTATGGCAATTACCTACGCGCGGGCAGACATGATGCAGGCTTACTCGAAGATGGGAATGTCCGACGCTCAGCTCCAGATGCTCAACTCGAGTCCGATGCTTCGCGGCCACGTCCTGTTGTGGTGGAGTCTGCTCTCGATGGTATTTTTCTTCGGCTACCTCTTGTGGTTGAAGAAGTATTTCAAAACGCCATCCTCCACCCCAGCGGCAGCGCTGCCAGCGCAGGTCGGATGAACGACTGGGGGACAGTATGACCGAACATCTTGCCGACAAGAAGTGCGTGCCGTGCCGCGGCGGCGTTCCGGCACTCAAGGGGAACGAACTGGAAAAGCTGCACCGCATGGTTCCCCGGTGGACCGTCGCGAAAGATCATCACATTCACCGCGAGTTCAAGTTTCCCGACTTCCAGAAGGCGCTGGACTTCGTCAATCGCGTGGGAGCGCTGGCCGAGGAGCAGGGACACCATCCGGACATTTTGCTGGCGTGGGGCAAGGCCGAAATCACCCTGTGGACGCACAAAATTGATGGCCTGACCGAAAGCGATTTCATCATGGCGGCGAAGATTGACCGGCTGAGCGGGGACTAAGTTGCCGCGGTTCGTTCGCAAGCCTGCCTGAGGCGGAATCCGGCCACCGCTCCGAACCGGGTTTGAATTCCTTGAGCTGTTTTGCTTTTCTCAATCACCGGCAGCCCAGTTTGAGCTGCCGGTCCTGCTCGGGTTTACTGCCGTGCCATCGCCATGTTGATGGCTTCCTCCGGCGAGACGAGGTGATCGAGGCTCACGGCGTCCTCGGCAATGGCGAGTTGCACGCCCTTGACGCGACCCGTAAACTCGTTGCCCCGCGACCCGTAGTCCGGCGATACGGGAGAACCATTGTCCACTCCTACGTCACAGCCATCATCGGCAGAGAAGACCATGGCCGCCGTGGCCGCGACTTTGCCCTCGCCGACTTTCTTGCCATCCACGAACAGCGCCACCGCGCCACCCTTGCCCAGGCCGCCGCCGGCATATGCAAACTCCATGCGTACCTGGTGCTCCCCCTGAGGCAACACGCTGCTCGATTCGGCGTAAAACTGGTAAATACCAAGGAAGTTGTAACAGTACTTGAGTTTGCCTCCCTTGGCGTAGAGGCTCCAGCCGCCGATGTTGCCGCCTTGGGCGACGATCACGCCCTCGGCTCCGGTTGTGGGCACAACGATCTCCGCGGTGACGGCATGCGACTTGTTCTTCAGATTGAGCACCGAGTTTTCCGACAGACGGCCCATGCTGCCGAAGAGGATTTGGGATTTGCCCTTGATCAGCTGCGGACGGCCTGCCGTATCCGAGTTCAACCGTGCACCGAGGTTGTCATCAAGGGGTAGCACGTTATACTGTGTTGCCTCGATCAGCCACAGGCGCTGCAGTTCGTGCAGTTTTTCCGGCATCTGCTTGGACAAGTCGTTCGCCTGAGTCCAGTCCTCATGGGTGTCGTAGAGTTCCCAAACGTCATCGTCGAATGCCGGGGTTTTCTCGCCGATCAGGAGCCACGGCGTCTTGTGCCGCGTCACCGCGGTCCAACCGTTGTGATAGATCCCGCGGTTGCCGAACATCTCGAAGTACTGCGTCTCGTGCCGCTCGGCCGCCTTGGCATCGTTGAATGAGTACGCCATGCTGACGCCCTCAATCGGATGTTGCTGGATACCGTTCACGAAAAGCGGCTGGGGTAGACCCGCCACTTCAAGGATGGTCGGAGCGACGTCGATGCAGTGACAGAACTGGCTGCGGATTTCGCCTTTCCCCGCGATCCCCTTGGGCCAGTGCACGATCGTCCCGTTGCGCGTGCCGCCAAAGTGCGAAGCCACCTGCTTGGTCCACTGGTACGGTGTATCCATGGCGTGCGCCCAGCCCACAGCAAAGTGGTTGTAGGACTCGGGCCCGCCCAGCTTGTCGAGGTGAGCCATCAGGAACTCCGGCGTCTCCAGAGCCGAGGCCCCGTTGAAGTTGATCATCTCGTTGTAGGTACCGTGCAGCGTACCCTCGCCGGAGCCGCCGTTGTCGCCGATGATGTAATAGATCAATGTGTCATCGAGCAGACCGAGCTTTTTCACGGAATCCACTAATCGTCCGACATGGTAATCGGCATACTCCATGAACCCGGCATAGACTTCCATCTGCCGGATGAGCACGGGCTTGAGCGCAGCAGGCATTTCATTCCATGCCGGGATTTCTTTGTGCCGCTGCGTGAGCTGACAGTCTTGCGGAATAACCCCTAACTTTTTCTGGCGGGCGAAGGTTTCTTCGCGCAGTTTGTCCCAACCCTGATCGAACTTGCCTTTGTATTTGTCGGCCCATTCCTTCGGAACGTGGTGCGGGGCGTGGGTGGCACCCGGCGCGAAGTAGACGAAGAAGGGCTTATCGGGGATGAGCGCTTTCTGCTGCCCAATCCAGTTCATGGCCTTGTCGGTCATGTCTTCCATCAAGTGGTAGCCCTCTTCGGGCGTCTTCTTCACCTCGATTGGGGTGGTGCCTTCATAGAGCGATGGATACCACTGGTTCGCCTCACCGCCGATGAACCCATAGAAATATTCGAAGCCGCCTCCGCCAGTGGGCCAGGAATTAAACGGGCCGGCCGGACTGGTCTCCCAGACGGGCACTTCATGACATTTGCCGAACTGCGCAGTCGCATATCCGTTCAGTTTGAGGGTGAGGGCGAGGGGTGCGCAGTTATTCGGAAGAACTGAGTTATAACCGGGCGAACCGCTGGCGATCTCGGTAATCCCGCCCATGCCAACCGTGTGGTGGTTACGTCCGGTCAGCATAGCCTGGCGGGTGGGGGAGCATAGCGCGGTCGTGTGAAAGCGGTTGAACTTAAGGCCACCAGCCGCTAAGAGTTCCGCATTCGGCGTGTTGCATGGACCGCCGAAGGCGCTGGAGGAGCCAAAGCCAGCATCGTCAATCAGGATGAGCAGAACGTTTGGGGCGCCCTTAGGCGGACGCAACTGGGAGATCGCCGGGTACTTGTTTTCCGGATCCTTGGCGTCGTACAACATCAGACCGGTTCGTGGTGGATCGGGGATGGGAAGAACGGTTCGGGGAAGCTTGTCTTGATCAATCATGGGGAACTTCCTTCCTTCAGAAACTGAAGTGTTTGCGCGATGATGAAGAGAGAGGGGCCTACTCGTATCGATTCGATCACACGCTAGAAGCCTCTCCTCCGGAGGGGAACTGTCAAAACGTACAGTCTTGGGGGCTCGCCTGGCGCTCGCTTCATGGGGGTTGGTCCCTTCACCTGGAGCGACCAGCGACTTGGCGAATGGGCTTTTGGGGATGTGGCGATTAGGATGGAGGCTTAGGCGCGTGCTCGTCGCAAACGGCCGCCACAACGCCGACCTCTCTCACGTACCCGAGCACATGTGTAGCAATATTAGGACAACCAGGGTGGTCGCACAGATATTCAGTGAGTAGTTCTTCGCGTCCATCCGGAGTCGTAAGGCCCGTCTTGATCGTTACCTGAGGAATGGCACTCCCCTAACCGACCCTATATATGATTCGCAGAAGGGCTCCTTCCGCAAGTAAATTCTTCCTCCCGGCAAACTATGGATCCAAAGGCTGCGAAGTCGCCGGGAATGGGTTGGGCGAGGCGCGAAACGCGGCTTCGCCTTCCTTCCGCAGTTCCTCGAAAACCCCCTTCGTGGCCTTGGTGATGGCGGGGGCCAGGGCAAAACCCAAAGCGCGCGAAGGTGTGCCCACAAGATTCATGACCACGTTGATCGCAGCCTGACCGGCAGAAATGGGTGTGAAAGTGACGCGCGTCTCGCAAGTGATTCCAAAAACGTGGCTGAGATAGGACACGCTTTCGTTCGGAGAAAAATGCTGTACGACTTCATCGACGGTGCTCCGGATTGGAACGGGCGTCTCGATGCGCAGCCGGCTTCCCTCTTCCCAGGGCTTACCTTGCACCCAGCGGATTTCGCCAAACAGGTTGCGATTGCGCCACCGGTCAACATCGACATAAATCGAGAAAACCGTTTGTAGGGGCAGTTCAGGACGATTTGCAAATCAAACGACGGCATGGCGCCGGCAATGAAGAGCCATCAGCAGGGCGCAACGCTCCTCACGCCCGACTGGCAAAGTGGAGGAGAAAAACTCCCCGAGGGCAATCAGGAAACAGCGCGGGCTTTGCTCAACCTTCCAGCATGCAGGGCCCACGCGAGGATTGCAGCCGGAATAAGCATCAGCAGACCCGTGCCGACGGCGAGCGTGCGCGCCGAGATTCCGGCGTCCAGAAAACGGCCAGCCAGGTAAGCGGTGACGGCGAAGGTAAGGCTGCCCAGGCCAAGATCCGCGGCGAATACGCGTCCCCGGAAGCGATCTTCGGTATGAACTTGCAACAGCGTGGTCGAGAATACCCAGACCGTCGAGCCGCCCGCGTGCGCCAGCATGGCACAGGCGGCCGCCATCCACACGCTGCGGCTCACACCCAGCACTCCGTAGCCGACCGCGACCGTCAGATAACCAAACAAAATTCCGAGGCGGAGACGCTGGTCGCTCTCTCCCGCCCAGCGTGCCGCCACAAGTGGACCCACCATCGCACCCAGACCGCGCCCACCGAGCAGAATGCTCATGCCGAGCATGGCTCCGCCAGCCACATCGATGCCGCGCCCGTGCACGGCAAACTCGCGCGCTCCCATCACCGTAAAGATCACCCAGCTGGGCCCCACCATCAGTTCCCCGGCCTTGGCAAAGACTGCCGGTAACAAAGTCCGATGACTGCGGATGTAGCGGATCCCTTCCAGCACCGGAGAAAAGTCCACGAGATCACGCGGTCGGAGTGGCGCTGCGGATTCGGCATGTGGCTCGGCAAAACGCATTCTGCTGATCAGGAACGCCGACGTAAGAAACGACAGCGCATTGAGAATGAAGACTGTGTCACGTCCGAAAAACGCAGCAACCAGTCCGCCGACGGAGGCTCCGATCAGCAGGTTCACCGACCACGTCGCTGCCGATAGAGTATTGGCGACCAGAATTTCACCCTCGGCTGCGATATTGGGAATCACTGAACTGCGCGCCGGTTCGAAGAACGCAGCCATAGTGGTTTCCGCCAGCAGCAAGGGATACACCAGCCATACCATCGAGCGCGAACGCACCAACAACATGGCCAGCACCACCCCGAAGCGCACGAGGTCGGCTGCAATCATCACATGCTTGCGCTTCAGCCGGTCGTTCACCACGCCCGCCGTCGGACCCACAAAAGTCTGAGGCAGAACCTGCAGAACCAGAGCCAGCGCTACCGAGCCCGCGTGTCCGGTTAACTGCAAGAGCAGCGTATAAATCGACAGCGTGTAAAACCAGTCGCCGACCTCGCTGACGATCTGCGCCATCCAGAGACGGCGGAAATTGTGATTTCCGCGGAGCAGCCCCGTGTACGATGCGAGCGAGATCGATGGCGCGACGTGCTCCGGTTCGGGTTCCATGCGATTGCTTAATCTACAAGGTGGGGGCGTCCGTAGGCTACGGGCCTCGGGGACGGCGGCTCTACGGCCGCAGCTTGCGTTTCAGATCGTCGGCGATCTGCTTGCCGTGGAAGCGTCCGTTTTCGATGAAGATTTCGTTGGTGCGCGATCCCGCGACAATCACACCTGCGACATAGATTCCGCGGACGTTGCTTTCCAGCGAGACCGGATCGCACACCGGACGGCATTGCTGCTCCGACAATTCTATGCCCATGCTGCGCAGGAAATCGTAGTCGGGATGGTAGCCGATCAGCGCGAGCACGAAGTCGTTCTTCAGGCGCATCGGGCCACGTGGCGTGTTGATCACGACGTGGTCGATGCCAATTTCTTGCACCGAACTGTTGAAGTGTACCTCGATCTCCCCGTTCTTGATGCGGTTTTCAATGTCGGGCTTAATCCAGTACTTCACGTGATGGTGGAGTTGCGCTTCGCGGTGCACCAGCGTGACGCGGGCTCCGTGACGCCATAAATCGAGAGCAGCGATCGCGGCGGAATTCTTCCCCCCAATCACCAGCACATCCGTGTCGTAATAAGGATGAGGCTCGCCGTAATAGTGCGAGACCTTGGGGAGATCCTCGCCCGGAATGCCAAGCTGGTTCGCCAAATCGTAATAACCGGTCGAAACAATCACTTTTTTCGTCTTGTAATCATGCGGCCGGCCCGCGCGGTCGGTCGCGGTGATGCTGAAGTTTCCGTCCGCGCCCATCACCGTTTTGACCCACTCATATTGGCGGACATCGAGGTGGTAGTGCTCCGCAACCTTGCGGTAATACTCGAGAGCCTCCTCCCGCGTGGGTTTCTGCTGGGCCGTAGTGAACGGAATGTCGCCGATCTCGAGCAGCTCCGGCGTCGTGAAAAATGACATGTTCGCGGGATAGTGAAACAGCGAGTTGACCAAGCAGCCCTTGTCGAGGATGATGACCTTGAGCCCGATCTTCTGCGCTTCGATGGCGCACGCCAGCCCCGTCGGCCCGGCTCCAATGACCAACACGTCGCTGTGCATCTCAGGGCGAGCCTTGGCCTTGGTCTTGGGGAGGGGTTCGAGTTCTACGGCGGCGAGGAAATCAGGCATACGAACGGAGTCACCGGAAGCAACGAGGGTCGAACGCAACTCGGAAACGGATGATTCTAGCATGCGGAGGAACAGCCCCTCTGTCTGTCTCGATAAGCGAAGCCTCGTGACAGTCTGATCCGCGTTCCCGCGCTATAATTTCCGGTTGCATTCATCCATCCGCTCGCATCAGGAGCCGTCATGTCTACCCTTGCCGAACCTGCCACGCGCACTCGCATTGAATCTGACAGCATGGGGAAGATCGAAGTCCCGGCGAACGTTTACTGGGGCGCGCAGACGCAGCGCTCGCTGCTGCATTTCAACATTGGCCGCGACACCATGCCGCCGGAGTTGATCCGCGCCTTCGGCACGCTCAAGAAAGCTTGCGCGCTGGTGAATCAGGATCTGGGCAAACTTCCCGCGGACAAGGCGAAGCTCATCGTGCAAGCCGCCGACGAAGTCATCGCCGGCAAGCTCAACGACCAGTTCCCACTGCGTATCTGGCAGACGGGCAGCGGCACGCAGACCAACATGAACGTGAACGAGGTCATCTCCAACCGCGCCATCGAAATTGCGGGCGGCGAGATGGGGTCGAAGAAGCCGGTTCATCCCAACGATCACGTCAACATGTCACAGTCCTCGAACGACACGTTTCCGGCGGCCATGCACATCGCGGCCGCCGATCGCGTGAAGAGTGCGCTGATTCCTGCGATCAAGACCGTGCACCACGCCATCGCAGCTAAGGCCAAGGAATTCGACAGCGTCGTCAAGATCGGTCGCACCCACCTGCAGGACGCCGTGCCGTTAACCATCGGACAAGAATTCGGAGGCTGGGCCAGCCTGCTCGAAAGGGACATCCATCGACTGGAGCAGGTGCTGGAAGGACTCTACGATCTCGCAATCGGCGGCACCGCGGTAGGAACAGGGCTGAACACGCATCCCGAATTTGCCGAGCGTGCGGCGAAGAAGATCGCCGAACTCACGGGACTTCCCTTCCGCTCCCACGGCAACAAATTCGCTGCCCTTTCCGCGCATGATGAAATCGTTTTCGCGCAGGGCGCGATGGAAACGCTTGCCGCCTCGCTGATGAAGATTTCCAACGATATTCGCTGGCTGGCTTCTGGGCCGCGGTGTGGACTGGGTGAGTTGTCGATCCCCGAGAATGAGCCCGGATCGTCCATCATGCCCGGCAAAGTCAATCCCACGCAGTGCGAGGCCATGACCATGGTCTGCGTGCAAGTCCACGGCGCGACGGCCGCGGTCGGATTCGCCGGATCGCAAGGCAACTTCGAACTCAACGTGTACAAGCCGGTGATCATTTACAACTTCCTGCACTCAGTCACGCTCATCACCGACGCCTGCCATGGCTACGTCGAGTACATGCTCAACGGCATCGAGGTCGATCGCGCCAAAGTGGATTGGTATGTGAAGAACTCGCTGATGCTGGTCACCGCGCTCGCGCCGAAAGTCGGATACGACAAGGCAGCACAGATCGCGCACACCGCGCACGTCGAGCACTCCAGCCTGCGCGAGGCCGCGCTGAAGTTGGGATATCTTACAGGCGAAGAGTTCGATCAGTTGGTGCGTCCGGAGAAGATGACGCACCCGTAGTCCCCGCCATCCGGAACCCTTACGGCGTCATTCCTCGCCCCGCTGGAGAAAACGCGGGGCTTCGGGATGACGCCTCTTGGCGAGAAAACGACCTTAGTCTGCTTCGATTCCGAGAGGTTTACGTTCGCTTTTTGCTTTTGGCGTGGTCGTGATCACGACCACGCTGACCAGCACCAGCAGCGTCCCCACGATGGTGCGCGGGCCAATCGCTTCTCCGGCGAGAAAATGTCCCACCAGAACCGCGACCACCGGATTCACATACGCGTACGTGCCCACCTTGGTCGGTGATTCGTGGTGAATGAGCCAGACATAGGCCGTGAAGCCGACGATCGATCCGGCCACAATCAAATAGGCCAAGGCGAGCCAAGCCCCACGCGAAACCGCCTGCACGTGGAAGCCACGGAATTCCCCCAGCAGCGCCGCCGTCAGCGTGAGCAGCACGCCTCCCGCAAGCATCTGCGCTCCTGAACTCATGGCTTTGGCTGCCGGCAGCGGCAGCCTGCGACTGAGCGACGCTGCCACCGACCAACTGACGGCCGCGACGATCAAAGCACAGGCGCCAGCCGTGTCGACGGGAGCCCCGCCCAAACTGATCGAGTGTCCAACGAGAACGGCGACCCCGCTCATCCCCACAAGCAGTGCGAGACCTAATCGGAACGTCAGGCGCTGGGTGCGAAAAACAACGATCTCTCCCAACGCCATGAATACGGGGATCGTCGCCATCATGACCGCCGCGATTCCCGAGGGCACACGCCGCTCCGCCCAAAACAGCAATCCGTAGTCGAAAACGAAAATCAAAATCGCGAGAAACGAGGCCGCGCTCCACTCGCGCGCGGTCGGAGACGGTGTGCCCCGGGCGCGCATCCAGCCGTAGAGGACAATCCCGGCCGCCAGGAAGCGCATGCCCGCGAGCAGAAACGGCTGCACCTCGCGTACCCCTACGCGAATCGCCAGGAAGGTCGAGCCCCAAACGAAGTAAATGATGGCAAAGGCCAGCAGAACTTTCCAGGCACGAGGTGGGGAAGCAGCATCCATGGTCTTAGGTGCTCGGTGTTAGGTGATAGGTCTTTGTATTCGGCCAACCGCCGATCCCTACGACCTAAGACCAGACGCCCAAGACCTAAGGAACTGTTAATAAATAACATTTCCATTCTGAAATGTCTTGAGCTATTCTGGAGTGGATGGAAGACTCAGCTGGAGTCCGCGATCGTTTCAGGTTCTTGGAGGCGGTGCTGGACGAGAG
>Ga0181532_10001970_pt1 | contig 19401 bp, 15 predicted proteins | sample PEATcosm2014_Bin_33_FD_119768 | JGI IMG/M metagenome (GOLD analysis project Ga0181532, IMG submission 119768) | Peatland microbial communities from MTU Mesocosm Facility, Houghton, MI, USA - PEATcosm2014_Bin11_30_metaG | ecosystem: Environmental > Terrestrial > Soil > Wetlands > Peat | place... | reverse complement strand
TTGCTGGCCAATCGACTGCAAATGAGATGCATCCAGTGCAAATGAGAACCGCTAACTCGAACAAAATACGTGTACAGCAGCGAGCAAGGACAGGGTTGGTAAAATTAGCAAACCGCCGCCTTCGTTTCACGCAACCTATCCCAGAGTTAGCTTACTTTTGCCCCGACTTGCTACTAACTTCTGCTGATTTGGCATGGCTCTTGGAGTTGGCAAATGCAAAATGCAACAGACTGCTTGGAACGTTATGGAATCGAGGTTCCAAGCGCAGCTAGCCGATCATCAGACCTTCGGCGTGGGCTTGGAGTCCATGTGGCGTCTGATTTAGGAACGTGATCAACCCGCTGTGGCGCCATTGCATCATGCAGCGGCGAGGCTGGAAATAATAGCGCACCCCGATTTGAATCTCGCAGTTGGGGTGCTTCTCCTGGATAAGCCCATCGTAGGCAATCGCCTCGTAGTAGCCGATGTTTTTTGGATTGCCCTGTCGCGCCGTGAGTGGCCCGGTGATAAACCAATCGATCACGCCGTTCACTGCATCCACGCGTTCAGCGATGCCGACATGGGTCAGCGGGCAACCACAGGACATGCCCGAAGGCCGGCCAAGTAGCAAATCGCCGGGCTGAATTTCAAGTTCACGCGTGCGCAGCGGATTTCGAGGGATGATGGTTTCGCGGGGCCCTTTGTCGCCGGGAAAAACGTCCATATAGAACTCGAAAGGACGGCCGAGGCGATCACACCAGGGATCTTTGCCGTTCGATACGGACGGCTTATTATGCACGACCGGCAAAGTCGTCGGTGAATCGGGAACTGGCACCTTTCCGGTGAACGTCTGTTTGTTTGCTGAGCGCATGGTGCAGCGCTCCAGCAATTGCGGTTTGAGTTGAAGCGCGCCGGCAAAAGCATCACACGTGGGATAACCGCACAAGCCGCAATCGAGGCCCGGCAATTCTGCCCTGTAGTCGATCTGCATTTGGTCTAGCTCCTCCCTGCGCATGAGGCAATAGGTTGTAAGTCACGTACAGCGAGTGGCAGAACTTCGAGTAGATAGTCGACCTGCGCTGAGGTCGTAAAGCGGCCCAGCGTGATGCGAACTGATCCCCGCGCCCGAAACGCGTCGAAGCCCATCGCCAGGAGCACGTGCGATGGCTCGCCGGCATGATGTGAGCTGCACGCACTGCCAGTCGAGACAGCGATCCCGGCCTGGTTCAAAGCCAATAGGAGCTTCACGGTTTCACCTTCTAGCCCTGAGATTCCTAGACAGATATGTCCGGGCAGACGACGAAAGCGGTGCCCTATGACATAAGCGTTTGGAATACGCTCTTCGATGCCATCGATGAGTTGGTCGCGCAAACTTACCAGGCGCACGGAGTCTTGAGCCATCTCGGCGCGGGCAATCTCTGCAGCACGGCCTAAACCCACGATGCCGGCAACGTTCTCTGTGCCGGAGCGTATACCCCGCTCTTGGCCGCCCCCTAAGATGAGAGGCTGTAGTTCCAATCCGTGGCGAACGATTAGTGCGCCCACACCCTTTGGACCGTGGATCTTGTGTGCTGAGAATGATAGAAGATCGATACCATCGCGACCAATATCGATCGGGAGTTTGCCGGCTGCCTGTACCGCATCGGTGTGGAACAAAGCTCCATGTTCATGCGCAACACTGGCAAGCTCAGCGACCGGCTGAATCGTGCCGACTACATTATTCGCGGCCATGATGGAGACCAGTTTGGTATTCGGCCGCATCGCTCGCCGCAATTCCTGCGGGTCCACAAAACCGTCGTTGCCGACAGAAAGGAAAGTGATGGAGACGCCGTGTTTCTCCAAGTAGCGACAGACTTCCAATATTGCGGGATGCTCGAAGGCAGCAGTGATCAGGTGCGTCGGTTCGGTCACGGGAGTCGGAATCGCACCTCGTAATGCCAGATTGTCCGCTTCGGTGCCGCTGGCGGTAAAAACAACTTCGCCGGGTCGAGCGCCAAATAGTGCGGCCGCTTTTTCTCGGGCCTCTTCCAGCGCCTGGTGTGCTTCGACTCCTTCCTGATACATGCTGGATGGGTTGCCGAATCCGTCGTGCAGAAAGGGCTCCATCGCCCCGATCACGCGCGGATCAACTGGCGTCGTCGCAGAATGATCGAAATAGCACCGGGCAGTAGAATTCATCTCATTGCCCCATATTGACCAGTCCGCCGTTCAGAGGACGTACTACGCCGAAGTGGTGTTCCCAGCCAATGGCTTTGCTGCCCGCACAGATCGTACAGGTGCCAATGGGGGGGCTGCCCCGCAGAAGGAGGTGGTCGGGAGCGTCAGCCGTTGTGTTGATTTTGTGCACCAGTGGGTCGCTTCCGATCCCCTTCAAGGCATTCATTTCGCGGATCAGCACGGCGGGCGCGGCCTCGTGAATCCCCGCACGAAAGACTTCACGCTCGGCCTGGGACACTAGATCAATCTTCGTCACGACAGCCACATCGGCCAGGCTCAGCATCGGCCCAATCTTGCGCGGCAGGTTCATCCCGCTGGTGGCTTCAAGCACCACCACGCCTAATCCACCATCGACGTACGGCGAACAACGCAGACATAGGCCAGCCGTCTCGACAAAAAAGATAGTGCAACCTGTGCTTTGCGCCCATTGCATCGCTTCGCCCAGCACCAGCACACTACAGTGATCGGGACACAGTTCGCCTGAATAGGCCTTCTTCGTGGGAATGTGAAATTCAGCGGCCAACTCTTCGTCCTCGGTGGCGAATTGCACATCCAGTTTGAAGAACGCGACCTTCGCCCCCAATTTTATGGACTTACGAATGGCGTGGCGGATCACCGAAGTCTTACCAACGGTAGCGGAACCTGCGAATATCACCAGCTTCATAGCACCTTTTCCATTTCATCGGCAGTAAGATGCTCGCCGCGGCGAATCCTATCGCGAATGTTCGACCGGTATTGTTCGATGTTGTTTAGCCGTTCCAGAAGGCGCTGTTCATGGGCGCTTGTTTTCAGAAGTTCAACCATGGCGCCGTCGCGCATAACCAGCCGAAAGTCCGACATCAACGAGATGTAAGGTTCGTGTGTGACAAAGACATAGATCTTTCGGGATTGCCGCAGCAACTCAATCGCCCGAGCGCAATTGATGCCAGCGTTTTCAATCTCGTCGAGAAGAATGATGGGAGCGTTGCTGATGACTGCGGCGTCCGCGATAAGCAGCGCCCGCGTCTGCCCACCGGAAAGCTCGGTCATGCGGCACTGCGGCATTACAGGTTCGCCGGTCAACTGGTTGGCAAAGTCGAGGGTACGATTGACCATCTTCTTCGTTTCCAGGTCGTCCGGATTGCGAATCTGGGCGTGGATGGAAAGGAACTCGCGCACGGGAAGGTCCGACAAAAAATTGGTGTGCTGCGTGATCAGGGCGATCGGATTGTGCGAGGGATCTTCGCGGTACTCCGTGGCCGGCTCGGCACCGTCGATCAGAATCCGGCGACGAGTCGGAGTGGTGTCGTTCGCGAACAACTCCATGTCATTGATAAGGGTGGTTTTTCCAGAGCCGGTGGGTCCCACAATGCTGACAACATCGCCCATCGCGAGTTCAACCTCGCGAATCGGCTCCAGCGAGCCGGTGCGACCACATCCGCCCAGAATGGAAATACGCTCAATCACGTTTGGCCAAAAGTACAAGACCCGCAGTGCAAGAAGTGCTCTCGCACCCGTTCAAGAGCGATTTCCGATGAGGAACTGAACAGTGCCTGTTGATTATTCCATCGGTGCCGGTAAGAGCGCAAATCGAATTTTAGATTTATAACAGAAAATGGATCGAAGGTTGGTAATCAGAAGCCGAGAAGAGTTCCAAATCGGATCCAACCGGTCCAAGAGCCAGTGTGCTTCTGCTTGACGGCGGATCTGACAATCATTAGGCTATTGTCCGTGGACGCCATTTCCCTATCCTCGTCGTTAAGCCTTTGCTGTTGTTGTCGCCGCTAGTTCCTGCCGGTAGCCCTTTTTCATTTGGAATCCAAAATATTTTCTCTTTGTTTGGTGAGGGAATGAAGCGATTGACTCTTCTCCTGATTATGGTGGTCGGCGGAATCGCAGCGCAAGCTCGCCACACAATTTCCGGAGTGGTCGTGAGCAATGACAAAACCCGGGACTTGTTGGTCAAGGCCCATGGGGACCAAGAAAACGACAAGCCTGCTTCAATTATTTATTGCCTTGCGAACGCGAAGCGAATCGATAGAATTCTAGGAAACCGCACCAAGGTCTACCGCGCTTCCGTTGCCGACGTGGCACTGTCGCTGTCTTATTGTGCCGAGACATTCAAGCTGTCGCTGTGAAATGCAAAAGGAGAGTCGGTCGTGCCAGAAAATACATCGCATCACTCGTTGAATGACCGTGCAGCATTTCAACTTGCCAATGTCACCAAGACACCGCCCCAATATGGCGCGATTACTCCGCGCTGGCTGGTGCGCTTCTTGGACTGGAAGCCTTTGGAGGCTGGAACGCTACGCGTAAACCGAGTTGTTGAGGATAAAGAACTCCGAGTGGTCTGTGGTCAGAAAGACGAAAGTCCGCTTCCCGAGAGCTACCTTCCTTACGAAGAGAAGCCGCGTGAATATACATTGTGCGCGATTTCGGTAGTTGTGGACGTTCACACTCGCGTCTCCGATTTGTACAGCAACCCTTATGATCAGGTTCGGGAACAGTTGCGGTTATCGGTTGAAAATGTGAAAGAGCGGCAAGAAGGCGAGCTGATCAACAACGACGATTACGGCTTGCTCAAAAATGTTCCGACCCACCAGCGAATCAAGACACGCAAGGGCGCGCCCACACCGGATGACCTCGATGAATTGCTGACCAAGGTGTGGAAAGAGCCTTCATTCTTTCTAGCGCATCCGAAAGCAGTTGCCGCGTTTGGAAGAGAGTGCACGCGGCGCGGGGTTCCTCCACCAACGGCGACCCTATTCGGTACGCCCTTTCTCACTTGGCGAGGGGTACCGATCGTTCCGACGGACAAACTTTACGTGGATGGGCATGCGAAGCCCAAGGGTGACGGCGGCAAAACCAGCATCCTCCTGCTACGCGTAGGCGAAAAGAAACAGGGAGTGATCGGTTTGTTTCAACCGGGTCTGCCGGGCGAACAAACACCTGGTCTTTCCGTGCGCTTCATGGGCATCAGCAACAAAGCGCTCGCGTCCTACCTGATCTCGCTGTATTGCTCGGCGGCTGTCCTAGTCGATGATGCGATTGCGGCACTCGATGATGTCGAGGTCGGACACTACCATGAGTACAAGTGATCCTGGGAAAGGAGTGCCGGCGGGCCTTCCAGATCCTGAGATACTGGCCCGCATGGCCAATCAGTTTTTCACGGTGCTGCCGGAATTTGCACCGCTTGCGGAGAACGTGTTGGTGGAAGCGCAGCGCGGTGTCGACTTATCGAAGGCTTCCCAAGTTGGAAATTCGATAAGTACGCCTTCGACCGCTGCTTTTGCCTCAACACCAACGGTGAATATTCCTTCGGAAACTCAATTTCGGGGGCTCCCAGCGAACTCGGCGATTCCGCCCGTGCAGGCTCAGATTCCGGCGATACCCGGAACTGCGATCCCCGAAGTGCCGGGTGGGGTCACAGAAACCCGCTATGGGGGCGTCTCGTCGTTTGCATTCCTCGATGGAATTCGTCCCCTTTTCTCCTATCCCTCCGGAGTCGCGTTGCCGGTGGCTCCACAATCAGCGACGATTGCAATTCCGACCGAGACCGAATTGCAGGAACTCGCGGATGACTTCGCCGGTTCTGCAGCCCCACAAGTCTCAGAGACTTTCAGAGCACCATCGACACCACAGATTCCGGGCGCTCCGCTACCACGAGAGACAGCGGACTTCTCGATTGGCTATTCGTTTCTGAACGATATCCGAGCGTTGGCTCCTGCCGGCACCGGTCTCGATGATTACCTCGTCGAACCTTCACATGCATTGCCCGGCCTGAATCTCTCATCGACGGGATTTGATGTGCAAGCGATTCGACGAGATTTTCCAATCCTTCAGGAGCGCGTCCAAGGCAAGCCTCTGATTTGGTTGGATAATGCTGCGACGACACAAAAACCGCAGAGCGTCATCGACCGGTTGAGCTATTTCTATGCGCACGAAAACTCGAATATCCACCGTGCTGCCCACGAGCTAGCTGCACGTGCAACCGACGCGTACGAATCTGCACGGGAAAAAGTCGGACGCTTCATCAATGCCCCGAGCGTCAGCGAAATCATTTTCGTGCGCGGTGCTACTGAAGGTATCAATCTGGTCGCGCAGAGCTGGGGGCGCCAGCACATCCAGAAGGACGATGAAATCATCGTGACCTGGCTGGAGCATCACGCAAATATCGTTCCCTGGCAAATGCTGTGCGCGGAAAAGGGCGCTAAGCTTCGCGTCGTTCCGGTGGACAACACCGGCCAAGTGCTGCTCGATGAATACCAGCGTCTACTTGGCCAGAAGACCCGGCTCGTGGCATTTGCGCAAGTGTCCAACGCGCTCGGGACGGTCACGCCAGCGAACGACATGATCGAGATGGCACATCGCTATGGCGCAAAAGTCCTGTTGGATGGCGCGCAAGCGGTATCCCATATGCCAACCGACGTGCAGGCGCTCGACTGCGACTTTTACGTCTTCTCAGGACACAAGATGTTCGCGCCAACAGGAATTGGTGTCGTCTACGGGAAATCGGATGTTCTGGAAAGTTCTCCACCTTGGCAAGGTGGCGGAAACATGATCCAGGACGTTACCTTCGAAAAAACGACTTACCAGCCACCCCCAGGCCGTTTCGAAGCGGGCACAGGCAATATTGCCGACGCAGTAGGGCTCGGTGCGGCGATCGATTATTTGGATCGCATCGGAATGGTGAACGTCTCCCGTTACGAGCACGATCTGTTGCTCTATGCGACGGAGCAGCTCCAACGAATCCCCGGTCTTCGCCTGATTGGAACGGCAAAGGAAAAAGCTGGAGTCCTTTCGTTTGTTTTAGACGAGTATCGAACTGAGGATGTAGGCGTAGCGCTAAATCGCCAAGGTATCGCGGTCCGGGCGGGCCATCACTGCGCACAACCCATCCTGAGGCGCTTCGGTGTGGAAAGTACCGTGCGTCCCTCGCTCGCGTTTTACAACACTTGCGAAGAGATCGATGCGCTTGTAGCAGCGCTTTGGAATCTGAAACTGGGCCACCATTCTATCTGAGAGGTTTGAGATTGCGAGGAGCTCGCGAGTCATGCTGTTGTCGCACCGAAATACCGGCCCGATGTACCTCTACATCTAACCGTAAGTGGAAGCGACCGGGAGAGGGCGGAAGTGGCAGATCGCGAGCTACGAGCAACGGCGATTCAACCATCGGCGACAGTCGAGTCGACCAACGCTGGGCGCGTACGGCATTCGTTGCTGGACCAGATCGGTAACACACCTCTCCTTCATTTAGCCAACATCGGGCGGGAATTCCCGAACACAGACTTTTACGCGAAGGCCGAGTGGTTCAATCCGGGAGGCTCAGTAAAGGACCGTCCGGCGCTCAGTATGGTCGAGGCGGGGCTGACGAGTGGCGTTCTTCGCCCAGGAAAAACGATCATCGATGCGACTAGCGGAAACACTGGCATCGCCTACGCGATGATCGGCGCGGCCCTCGGTTTCGCCGTCACGCTGTGCCTACCGGACAGCGCGTCACACGAGCGAAAGCGAATCCTCACGGCTTACGGTGCTCAACTGGTGATCACACCAGGTGAGGCGGGAACGGATGGCGCCATTCGGCGCGTGCGCGAGATCGTGGCAGAACATCCGGAGTCTTACTACTACCCCGATCAATATAGCAATCCAGCGAACTGGCAAGCACACCTTCGCACGACCGCGCCCGAGATATGGGACCAGACCGCGGGTTCGCTCACTCACTTCGTCGCCGGTTTGGGTACGAGTGGAACCTTCGTCGGGACCACGCGCCGCTTGCGAGAATTGAATCCGAAGATACGGTGCATCAGCTTACAGCCAGATTCGTCATTTCATGGATTGGAAGGCTGGAAGCACATGCCGAGCGCGATTCGTCCGTCGATTTATGACCAGACCCTTGCGGACGAAAACGTGGAAGTGGGGACCGAAGATGCCTATCGCCTCGTAAAGCGCCTTGCGCGGGAGGAGGGCCTTCTGGTCAGCCCAAGTTCGGCTGCGGCATTACACGGCTGTTTCGAGGTTGCCAGGCGAATCCCCGCAGGAGAACGGGCGGTCATTGTGACGGTATTCCCAGACTCCGCAGCAAAATATTTAAGCGAACGTTTCTGGGATGAGATCTGATGAACGGCGCGGACAAACTTCGGATTGGCCCCGATCTCGTGGCGAGGATTCGGCAGCATGGAGTAGCAACTTACCCGCACGAATGTTGTGGAGCCTTACTGGGGCGGGATTCAATTGGAGAGACAGGACCTGGGCCGAGGGAGATTGTTGATTTGTTCCCATTGGTTAATCGTCGAGACGACTCCCCACACAATCGTTTTTCGGTGACGCCACAAGACGTGATGGACGCGGACCGCAAGGCGCAAGAGCGTGGCCTGGAGGTCGTAGGCTGGTATCATTCGCATCCCGATCACCCCGCGAAACCAAGTGAATACGATCGAGAGCATGCGTGGCCCTGGTATAGCTACATCATCGTGAGCGTGCAGCAGCGGGTTCCGGATGAGATGACTTCGTGGAGATTGAAAGAAGATCGAACTGGATACGCTCAAGAAGTCATCGAAATCCACGGAGCGACCACCGCTCAACCCTGAGTTTCAAGGAGAGAAAGCAATGCCCGTCAAAGTCCTGATTCCGACGCCGCTTCGCCCACATGCCGGTGGGAAAACCGCCGCGGAGTTTCCAGCGAATACGGTCGCCGAAGCGCTCCACGGCCTCACAACGGAGCATTCGGAATTGAAGAAGCATCTCTTTACCGCTGAGGGTAAGTTACGGAGCTTCGTGAATGTCTACTTGAACGGCGAAGACATTCGCTACCTCTCTCAGGAAAACACGCCTACAAAGGATGGCGACACCATCAACATCATTCCGTCTATTGCTGGTGGGGCACCAAGCCCAACGACTGCGGGGTCGAAGCCCAATGAGAAGTTGAGTAATGAGGAAATTCTCCGCTACAGCCGCCACCTGATCATGCCGGAAGTTGGCATGGACGGGCAGCTCAAGTTAAAGAAGGCGAAAGTCCTCTTGATCGGCACGGGCGGACTTGGTGCGCCATTGGGGCTCTATTTGGCTGCGGCAGGCGTCGGCAAGCTTGGATTGGTAGATTTCGACAAGGTTGATTTCACCAACCTGCAACGGCAAGTTACGTTTGGGACAAGCGATGTCGGCAAACCCAAGAGTGAGGCTGCTCGTGCACGGCTTTCGAATCTGAACCCGGATATCGAAGTCGAAGCCTTCGAGACGAAGCTAACCAGCGAAAACGCGCTCGACCTTTTCAAGGACTTCGACATCATCGTGGACGGGACCGATAACTTTCCTACGCGCTATTTGGTCAACGACGCCTGCATTCTCCTCGGTAAACCGAACGTCTACGGCTCCATCTTTCGCTTTGAAGGTCAGATTACGGTTTTCGGAATGCCACAAGGGCCGTGTTATCGGTGTTTATATCCGGAACCACCGCCTCCTGGATTGGTGCCGTCGTGTGCTGAAGGAGGTGTGTTAGGTGTGCTGCCTGGGATCGTGGGCTCCGTACAGGCCATGGAGACAATCAAGCTAATTCTGGGTAGTGGTCGCAATCTCACCGGCCGATTGCTGCTCTTCGACGCCCTCGAAATGGAATTCCGCGAATTCAAGTTGCGCAAGAATCCCAATTGTCCGATATGCAGTGAACACCGGACGATCCATAAGCTCATTGATTACGAAGAATTCTGTGGCATCCGAGGTGAAGAAGCACCTGCTCCTGACTTGAAGGTGCCGGAGATCACCCCAACAGGGTTAAAATCCCGCCAAGATCGTGGCGACGAGTTGTTTCTCGTCGATGTACGCGAGCCTCACGAATACCAGATCTGCAATCTCGAAGGGCACTTGATTCCGCTCGGCGAGTTACCCCGTAGGCTCCATGAACTCGACACTTCACAAGAAACGGTTATTTATTGTCGCAGTGGTAGACGATCAGCGGAGGCGGTTGATTTCCTTCGCAAGGCAGGGTTTCGGAAAGTGATGAATCTAAAGGGTGGAATTCTGGCTTGGTCCGACGAGGTTGATCCGAGAGTTCCGAAATACTAAGAATCGAATACAACCCATGCAAACTTTGCATTTGGCGGAAAGCGCAGAGAGGACTAAGCTGTCGTGCATGTTAGTTCGCCTCACACCGACGATTATGTGTTGCTGTTGCGCATGTATCGGTACTGGTGTGGGGAGGCATAGAGACTAAACTCTAGCTTAATCGGATTTCCGTAGTACCGACCCACCACCAGTCGAACTGGTAGGTGGGTTTTCTGTTTTATCTATCGATTCATGAGCAGCAGAGGAGACGCAATGTCTGGATACAAACACCCCGAGGTCTTGGTTTCCACCGATTGGGTTGCACAAAACCTGAACCATCCAGGGGTGCGCCTGGTGGAAGTTGACGTGGACACCACCGCATATGACAAGGGGCACATTCCCGGAGCTGTCGGGTGGAACTGGCAAACGCAACTACAGGACAACGTCCGTAGGGATCTGATAGCGAAGCCAGTGCTCGAAGCGCTCTTGGGGAAATCCGGCATTTCAAACGAGACCACAATTCTTCTTTACGGCGACAACAACAACTGGTTCGCGGCCTATGCTTTTTGGCAGTTGAAATATCACGGCCACAAGGATGTGCGGCTGATTGACGGAGGCCGCAAGAAGTGGATCGCAGATGGGTTAGTCTTCACGACCGAACCGACAACCGTGCCGCAGACCACCTATACCGCGGCTGATCCCGATGAATCGATCCGCGCACGAAAAGAAGATATATACGCCGTACAGCAAAAAACGAAGCGTGCCGAGCTTGTTGACGTCCGTTCACCAGACGAATTTACGGGGAAGATTCTGGCACCTCCAGGGCTTTCTGAAACTGCGTTGCGTGCTGGCCACATCCCTGGCGCTGCAAACATTCCGTGGGGCCAAGCAGCTAACGAAAATGGCACCTTTAAGTCTTACGACGAGCTAAAACAGCTTTATGAATCGAAAGGCATCCTCGGGTGGAACGAGGTCATCGCCTATTGCCGGATTGGTGAGCGCAGCTCGCATACCTGGTTCGTTCTGAAGTACCTGCTCGGTTACGACAACGTGCGAAATTATGACGGTTCCTGGACGGAGTGGGGCAACTTGGTCGGTGCTCCAATCGTGAATCTGAGCGCGACGCCCCCGCAGGCAGTTGCGGTGTGCCAGGGCGATTAGCCCAAATTAGGGCAACAGGGGCGGTAGGGACCAGCAAAGTCGAGGTTGGTCCCTGCCGTAGCAGTTTCGAGTAGCACAAGGGGCGCGGTAGCCAAGTGGCAAGGCAAAGGTCTGCAAAACCTTTATCGGCGGTTCGATTCCGCCTCGCGCCTCCAAGGGATTGGGTCCAGAGGATCGGTTCTCTCTTAGGGAGTTGAGCATGCGGTCGGCAAATGAAAAGTGGGTTTCGTTCACAAATGGCTGTTGTTGTCATCGCCATGGGCATGTGTGGAATTTTGGCTCGGAGGAGGCAGGAAGAACCACCAGCTAAAATTACATACACTAGTTAGCAGTCTGGCCCGCAACTCAAACGTTGCGGGCTTTCTGTTTTTTGGGACCACGCTGTTCAGTCCATGCACTTGAAAGAGCGAACTCGGAGGATGCTGATGCAAGGTCAGTTTGCGTGGTGGAAATATAGCTTTTTGTTGTTGCTCTTGGCGGTCGCTGGAAAAGGGGTCGAAGCCCAGACCTTTCGAGGTGGAATTCGAGGCACCATCTTCGATGCGGCCGGGGCGCTCGTTTCTGGCGCGTCGGTTAAGGCTGAAAAAAATGCAACCGGGGTCGCGTACTCGACACAGTCTTCGGGTGCCGGTGAGTTTGCGTTTGAGGATCTTCCTGTCGGTGCATACACCGTAACGATTCACAAGGACGGTTTTCAGGATGCAGTGGCGTCGCACGTCCAGACAGAAGCCGGTGTTGTGTATAGCTTGCCGGTTCATCTGACTTTAGCGACGACGCAAACCGCAATTGAAGTGCAATCGAATGTGCTGGCGCTCGAGACTTCCACAGTCACGCAAGCGAATATTCTGGATACGACGACGGTTCAGAATATCCCACTGAACGGAAAAGACTTCACACAGCTCCTCGCACTTAGTCCGGGTTATGCCGGTTACACGGTTGGATTTATGGGGGCAATTAACGGGACGCAAGCAACCCAAATCAACTGGCAAATCGAGGGGGCGGACAACAACGATCTGTGGAATAACACCTCAGCGGTAAACCAAGGAGGGGTTTACGGAGTTCCGGGAGTGCTACTGCCACTGGACTCGGTCGCTGAGTTTTCGCTTGTGACGCAAGGGAGCGCGGAAGCGGGACGCAATCCCGGAGGCGTTGCGAACCTGCTATTCAAATCGGGTACTAACGACTTTCACGGCTCGGTGTACTACTACAATCGCAATGAAGCGTTGGCTGCGATCTCGCCGTTTGCAATAGATGGCAGCGAGAAGCAGGAGATTCGAGATCAGTTATACGGAGGCTCAATTGGTGGGCCAATCCGTCGTGATAAAACCTTCTTTAACCTCAGCTATGAGCGGCAGAGCTTCATCATCGGTTTACCAGAACATCCCACGGAACCGTCGACCGCTTATCAGAATGAGGCGCTTCAATTGCTCAACAATCCAGGTGGAGTCTATGGAAACTACGCACCGATTCCAGTAAACCCGGTATCGCTGAACCTATTGCAGAACCTATGGCCGGCGAGCGCGTTAACAGGGCCTGCCAGTCCGAACAATTACTTCAACCCTGGGAACGAAACGGGATACAGCAACAACGGTGTTGCGAAACTCGATCACTCTTTCAACGAAAAGAATCAAATTTCATTGAGCGTGTTTGTGGGGCAGGGAACACAAACGGCCCCAACCAGTTCGTACCTCACTCCGTATTTTGAAGTGGCTCCCTTGCAGACCCAGAACTGGGCGCTAGTTTATAACGCGCTGATATCGCCGAGATTCACGAGCCAGCTTACGTTCGGCTTCAACTATTTCCACCAAACATTTGCGGACCTGAACAACAGCTACAACCCTGTGGCGCTTGGGTTCAATACAGGTGTGACGAGTCCGGAACTGTCGGGGGCACCCAGCATCACAATTGGCGGCTTCGATCCGATTGGCCCCACCCCCAATTCGGGCCGCGAAGACACAACAGGGCACATCACCGAAGCGCTGACCTATATAACCGGAAGGCATCAGCTGCGATTCGGGGGAGAGATTCGGCGGGGAGCAGTGTATGCCGATTATCATACGGGCCAACGGGGCGTTTTCAGTTACCAACAACTTCCGACCGACCCATGGGCGAATTCACCGCTTGTGACGGATGGCAATGTGGGGGCACTAGCAGACTTTCTCGCTGGAGAAGTTTACAGCGCGAGCATTGTGCAGGGGAACCCGACGCGGAAGGTCTATCAGAACAGCTTCTCATTGTTCGGACAAGACAACTGGCAGGTCACATCAAAATTGAATCTGAATCTCGGGCTCCGTTACGATTACATCGGACCGATTTACGACAACAAGAATGATCTGTCTACGTTTCTTCCGACACAGGGACTGGTGCTGGTAGGAAGAGGCCTCAACTCTCTGTATCCCCAAACATGGACGAATTTTGGACCAAGGGTAGGATTCGCTTACCAGCCGACGAATGCTGGCGGCTTTGTGATTCGAGGGGGATTCGGAATTTACTATGACACTGTCAACGTATCACCGTTCCTCGGAAACAGCTTTGTATATAACGGCGGGCCAAGCGGAGTCCAAGACAATCCCATAGGCACGAGCCCAGCAATTCAAGTCTCACTGCCGCCGGGCTCATTGCTACCCTCGGATGGATCGCCGATTTTCGCCACCGGCGGCGCGGCAGGTTTCGCGAATATCTACTCGGTGAGTCAGAACTTCCGGACTCCGTACACATACAACTACAGCCTGAACCTGCAAAAAAGCTTGGGCAGAAATGCAATTCTGCAAGTCGGCTATGTCGGAAGTGTGAGTCACCACTTGCTGCAACTGATCGACACCAATCAGGCGGGGCTCGGCAGTGACTTCAATCCAGGCGATTTCGATGTGAACGGTAACAACATTACCAGGCCGTATTATGGGCGGTTTCCCCAGTACGGAGTTATCGATGAAATGCAAACGAGAGCCAATGCTAACTACAATTCTCTGCAGGCAACACTGCGGACATCCAACTGGCACGGAATCGTTTCGCAATTCCACTATACGTTTGCGCACACGCTCGATGTATCGAGTTTTGGTGGAGCTCCTCAGAACAGCAATGATCCCAACGCAGACTACGGAAATAGCGACTTTGATACCCGTCACAACTTCACCGCGTTCATCCAATACGCGATACCTGGGGGCGAGCGCGGACCGAAGTGGCTGACTACCGGCTGGACAGTCAACTCAACGTTGAGTTTCCGAAGCGGATTGCCATTCAACCTCGTGGCGATTGGCGACTGGAGCGGTACTGGGGAGAATCTCGACCGTCCGAATTTGGTTGGGCAGCCTTACTCCGGCGTTTCACACAAAGTCACAAACAGTGGCGTCTATTGGTTCAACGCCAATGCGTTTGCCTTTCCGGAACCGGGGCAGTTCGGTACGTATGGTCGCAACCAGTTATTCGGTCCCAGCTTCAGCAATGTCGATGTTTCGGTGAATAAAGCATTTCAAATCACGGAGCGGTCGCAGCTTCAGTTTGTGGCCGAGCTCTTTAACATCTTTAACCACGCGAATCTCGGCAACCCAACATTCCTTGGCGCAAATTTGCTGATTCCTGCCGGACCCGGGGCGCCGTTTACACTCCCGATTACCTCTACGAATGGAGCACAGTTTGGCCTTCCCGGCATCGGTCCGGGTGAACCCTTCAACGCGCAACTCGCATTAAAGCTGCTCTTCTAATTCAAAACAGGGAGAAATCCAATGAAATTCCAGGACACGAGAAATTCTGATTGGAGACAGATAGGTTACCTAGCCAAGGCGTTCCGTCTTGGATTGTGCACTGCCGCACTGCTGGGCGGACGGTTTGTAAACGGGCAGACATCGTCGTCGCCATCGTCCACACAGAGCGCACCGACGGTGACGGAAGGACACGAACTCCCCGTTCATCGCATTCCGAACGTGGGTCGGGGAGCGGAATTCTATTTTTCGCCAGATGGAACGCACATTATCGGAAACGCGAAGTTCCCTCAAGACGGCAGCTACCAGGTTTACACGCTGAAGATCGATGGCACCGAGATACATCGCGTGAATGACCACGGTGACGATGCCTGTTCGTTCTTTTTCCCGGACGGGAAACGGGTCATCTGGACTTCAACCAAAGATCACCCGGAACTCGCCAAGTCGAACTACTCAGACCCGAGCGATTATCCGCAGGGATCGGAACTCTACACCTCTAACGTTGATGGAACGGATGTAAAACGACTGACCTTCAATACGGTTTACGATGCCGAGGTCTCGGTCGCGCCAAATGGGAAATGGATTCTTTTTGGAAGCCAGCGTTCTGGAAAGATGGAGCTGTGGAAAATGAACGCTGACGGCAGCGACCCGACGCAAATTACTCACCTAGATGGTTGGGAACCTGGCGGATCTTTTTTGTTCCCCGATGGAAAAACGATCGTCTTCCGTGCTTGGCGCAGCGAAGACGCAAAAGCTCACAAACACCCGTTGCCAATGACGCTGTTCACCATCCGAGCGGACGGTTCCGGGCTGCACCCCTTAACGCACGACCAGGGAACCAACTGGTCGCCTTATCCCGCCCCTGATGGTCATCATTATGTGTTCGTTAAGGTTGTGCCTCCCAATAACTATGAGATTTTCCTCGGGGATCTAAATAGTGATGAACAAGTTCGCTTGACTTACAACGACGCATTTGACGGTTATCCTTCCATCTCTCCCGATGGGCACTGGCTATTGTTCACTTCGACGAGGGAATCGGCGCCTGGGGAACACGCAACCGGAATCTACTTGCAGGACATTTCGAGCTTGAACATCGGTCCCGCGACTACACAGAACGGCGCGATCGCTAAGGCGAACACTCAATAAATAATGGGAGAGTGTAATGGGAATCTTTTCGAAGATCTGTTTCGCGATACTTTTGTTTGGCGTAAGTACTCCACTTGCGCACGGGGATACTACCGCTGGACCGGACGGCCTCTGGAGCGCCGTCATCGTCGTCGGTAAGGCGGAGGTTTCTTTCCAGTTCGAAGTTAGGCATACCGCAAACAACTGGCAAGGATTTTTCTTTGAAGGGGATCGCAGAATCGGTTCCACGTCGGGCGAATACAGCGAGGGCACGCTTCGACTGCAGTATGAGTATCTTAATACAACCCTGACGGCCAAATTCGACGGGAGTGAGTGGAACGGTACCTATCGTTACAACCGTAAAAACGGAAAACAGTACGCATTTCATGCGCGGCCGTATATCGCTCCAAGTGTAGAGCCAACCAAGTCTCTCAAGATTGACGGCGAGTGGGAGATGAAACTGGTAGGCGAGGACCAAAGCTCCACCAAGGACCCACGCACAGCACTTTCCTGGAGACTTTTCCTCCGCCAATCAGGAGTCGAAGTAACTGGTTCGATTCTCCGCGTGGACGGGGATACCGGAACGCTAACGGGGAGATGGCAGGGCGAGAAGCTGATCCTGAGTCACTTCGCGGGTGAGCGGCCAATTCTCTTTGAAGCCACACTTCAACCCGACGGCACGTTGGATATCCTACTGAACCAGCAGAACCGATATATTGCCGCGCCTGTCTCTGTTGCCCGCGCCAAAGGAATTCCTGATCCTGTTGATCCGACCCAATACACGCACGTAAAGAATCCCGACGAACCTTTTCAATTCCGTTTCCCCGATATCAATGGGCAAATCGTTTCAAATACCGACGCTCGGTTCCAGGGCAAAGTGGTGATTCTGGCAATCGGGGGAACCTGGTGCCCGAATTGCCGGGACGAGGCGCCGTTTCTGGTGGACTTGTATCAACGATTTCACAACCAAGGTCTTGAAATTGTCGGACTGAACTTCGAGGCTAACGGCAGCTTGGACGATGACAAGCCTCGCATCGAATCGTTCATTAAGGAATTCTCCGTTCCGTATCCGGTGCTCGAAGCTGGAGCAATCGGGGAGGTGCCCAATAAACTGCCACAAATCCAAGATTTTGGAGCATATCCGACAACGATCTATCTGGGACGCGATGGGCGTGTAGCCAGCATTCACGCGGGTTTTGCCAGTACTGCCACGGGTAAAGCTCACAGCGAACTTCAGCAAGATGTTGTCGCTCTTGTCGAGAATCTACTCGAACAGAAAGAGCAGTAGGTTTGACGACTCCCTGCCAGTTTGGCGCCAGGATCGAGGCGTGAGGCTTTTTCTCAAGATATACTTGATGATGATTTTGACGGAGGAATTTCATGGCTAGTCCGCAGGTTCGTGAGCAGCTATCCATTCAAGACTGGATAACGGGCCTTACTGCAATCCCTACGGCGGAGTTCACAAGGGACAATGTGTATCACTATCTGGTGCGGAACGCGATAGACCGCGCGACTCTTCAACCGTATGCTTTCTTCTCTCCAAAGCGTTATGCGCGGAATCTCATCTTCAAGAACGATGTTTTCGAATGCCTTGCCATGTGCTGGGATACAGGGCAAGGAAGCTCGATTCACGACCACAACGATAAATTAGGCTGGATTTATCTCGCCGAGGGCCAGTTATTTGTTCAGAACTTCAAGATCGAAGCGAGAGACCCTTCGAACCATACATGTCGGGTGGTACCGACTAACTCGGCCCAACTGTCTGCCAACAATACCGCGTATGTTGACCACGACGAGGCCGTCCACAAAGTATCCAATTTGACCGAGTACCGCCAACGCGCCATCAGCATTCACGTCTATCAACAACCAATGTCGCAGTGCGAGGTCTACTCCCTCGAAACCGGTACCTACCAGGTAATCCAACTTGCATACACAAGTGAGTACGGAAAGCTGATTCCGACCGCGTAGCCTGGACCCAGGACCTCAGTGCACCAGATCGAAGCGAGTTCAATCGTTGCCGGATTTCAGGTGCGATTCTCACTCTTAAGAAGCCTCTGAAGGGACCAGAGTATCTGTCCGGAGACCGCATTCGCCTTAAACCAGCCGCTTTCCTTGCCTCTACTTGCTACTACTTTTGGCTGATTTGACCTTCCGGGAAACCCTTACGGAAGCAATAGCTTCCACCGCCTCGAAATTCGTTGTTGAAAACAAGAGACATACCAGCGCTCACCAACCTCTCACCTCCCACTCAGCAACGTAGGCTTCAATCCCCCCCTCTCCGCCATCGCAAAAACACCCAATGTTTATGCGGGTCTCCGAGGCCTTGCTACTATTTTATGCTGATTTGAGATAACCTGTCAGTACATAGTAGGGCGCTCCTAAAGTGGGCTATCTCACGGGCTTGCCGTCATCGAGCAACCTCAGTGAAAAGCCTAGTTCGTTGCAAAGCGTTCGGCTTGAAGCAAACACAACTCTCCTGTCAGCTTGAAGCTGCGGCAGACAATCTGCCTGATTTTTATCGAAGGATATTAACCGAGTGACCTTTCCTACTGTCGTCCACCCGTGTTTTTCAGATGCTTCCTCGGGCCGTTTCTGGGAGATGTGTCCAAACACATGCTTCATTCCACTCACTGCTCAGGGACGCGAACTAATCGGAACTTGAGCGAGCCCCACATTGGAGGTTTGTGCTGGCAATAAATATTCCGCGCTTTCATCGCAGGGGAAATCGGTTTGGTCGGAGGAGCCATGGTTTCTGAGTTGACGCTCTGACACTGGCTAACGGTAGGATGAATTTCGCAGCTGCCACACCAAACGAACCACCGATTAATGTTTCCCAAGCTCGTGCTGCCAAGACGGAAATGGAAGTTTCTCCGTTCACGGCTAGTGTCACCATAAGGGTAAACGCGTACGCCGCGCACGCGACATCATAACGGTCGGGCAACGCGATGGCGTAAATGATCATTGCCGAAGCGGCGAGCATCCAAGCTAACGGGGGCAAGTGCAGGCAAATCGGCAGACAGAGGATTCCGAGTGGCACACCGGTCAAGGTTCCAAAAATTCGCCGACGAACGCGATCTGCAGTTCCAGCGGCGGACCCAACTATGACATAGGTGCTCGCAGTGATTGCCCAGGCTGACTGTTGCAGGTGGATGACGCTGCTAAGAAGGACGATGACAAGAGCGGCAACAGCGGACTGAAGCGCCAT
>Ga0181532_10001969_pt1 | contig 19406 bp, 13 predicted proteins | sample PEATcosm2014_Bin_33_FD_119768 | JGI IMG/M metagenome (GOLD analysis project Ga0181532, IMG submission 119768) | Peatland microbial communities from MTU Mesocosm Facility, Houghton, MI, USA - PEATcosm2014_Bin11_30_metaG | ecosystem: Environmental > Terrestrial > Soil > Wetlands > Peat | place... | reverse complement strand
CGCCGCCGCGAAAGTACAGCAGGCGCTGGCCGCGGAACGCGCTCCCGTTTTGACGCCTGATCAGGAAGCGGCCATTGACGAGGTCGTGCAAGAGGCGGCCATGGATTACAAAGTGCGATACCCGGCTTAGGTGTAATCCGCTGCCTCTTTCACCGCCAGGAGAACTATCGAGAATACGGCCATGTCAACGAATCTACTTCCAAAGTGGTTGCTTTATGCCATCCTTGCGCTCCTCTGGTGGGGGGTCTTCGGATTTCTGGGAAAGGTTGGGTCGGACCGGATCAGCCCATCTCAGATGCAGTTCTTCTTCACGATCGGGATGCTCCCGGTAGCCTTTGCATGCGCTTGTCGGCTCAAATTCAAGATCGCCTCGAATAAGCGAGGAGTGTCCTACTCTCTCCTGATGGGAATTCTGGCGGCGCTGGGAAGTCTTGCCTTCTTCGCCGCCCTGAAGATCGGCAGGGCCTCGCTAATCGCTCCGGCCACATCTCTTTATCCCGCTTTGACAGTGGCGCTCGCAGTCCTGTTTCTTCGCGAGCGTCTGAACAAAGTTCAGATTCTGGGCCTGTTTGCAGCGCTGGCGTCGATCGTCATCTTATCTCAATAAGGAATCGTCATGACAGGATGGTTGTGGCTCGCACTGATTGCAGTAGTGCTCTGGGGTGTGGTGGGTCTATTGCAGAAAGTAACCACGAATCACATCTCCGCCGACGCCGTGCTCATTTGGGACAGGATCGGGTACGTCGTCGTTCTTCCCTTCCTCCTGATCGGATTTCGTCTGAGCCAATTGGGCACGAGGGACATCGTGATCGGCACACTCGACGGCGTCGCCAATAGCCTCGGCGCACTCTGCCTCTACAAATCCTTGCAGAGCGGCGCGCAAGCTTCCATTGCCGTGCCGTTGACGGCGCTTTATCCGCTCATTACGGTAGTGCTTGCGGTGGCATTCCTAGGCGAGAGGCTCGACCGGTTGCACTGGTTCGGCGTAATCTTGGCGCTGGTAGCCAGTGTGCTCATGTCGATTGAAAGCCCGCACCAGAGCCAGGCACAGGCGGAGGCGTAAGGGCCTCGGGGCGCGGGGAAATCCACTCCCGAGGGCAGTAAGAAGAATAATGATACGGAAGAGCCCACATGCTCGCTAAAGAGCACAGTTCCAACGAGACACCTGCGGGGCGCCGGGCGCTTGGCGTCGGGATCATCGGTGGGGGCAGCGTAATGTGGGCATATCTCGACGCGCTCGATCGATTGGTAGCGCGTGGTCACTGTGTTGCCGGTCCGGTTTGCGCCCGCCGCCGCGAGAACTGGCCCAATCTCCTAGCGCGACGGCCCGGTCTGAAACTTGTCGCGGACGTGGCAGCCGTCGTCGAGTCGGACGTGAAGATTGTGCTCATCCTCACTCCCCCACACAGTCACCCGGGACTGATACGACTGGCTCTCGAGCAGGGGAAGCACGTCGTGGTAGAAAAACCCTTTGCACCCAGTCCTGCGGTGGGGCGGGAGTTAGCTGACCTGGCAGCGGCAAAAGGATTGCTTCTTCTCTGTGCTCCCTTCGTGCAGCTTGCGCCGACCTTTCGTGCTCTTTGGCGCCGCATCCAACACGGCGAGATCGGACAGATCCACTCAGCCCGAGGACTGTATGGGAACGCGGGCTCTCGGGTGCTTTGGCACCATCAGGGCGAAGGCCCTCCACTTTCGGAAAAGGGCATCTACAATCTCAAGAGCCTCACCACCTTGCTCGGCCCGGCGGTTGAAATCCTTGCCGCGGAAGCTACGGCAGTGGTGCCCCGCAGGGTGGGCGAAACGGTGATCGATAAGCCCGATCATGATGTTTCGCACATTATCCTACGCCATGAGTCAGGGGCCCTCTCCTCTATTGTGTCGAGCAATGCCATCCAGAAATACCGGCGGCCGGGTCTGGAGATTTATGGAACGCAGGGCACTGCCAATCTCCTCGGCGATGACTGGGATCCAAGGGGATTCCAAATCTGGCGCAACCAAAGTCAACGCTGGGAGGAGTACGAGCCGGTTGAAGGCACTTGGCATTGGACTGATGGCCTGCGAGAAGCAGTCTTGGCTCTTTCCGAAGACCGGGCCCCGCTTGCCGACATCGGCCAGGACATTCATATTCTCGAGCTCATAGAGGCTGCGCACGAAGCTGCCGTGAATCGCGTCGCGGTCTGCGTTACCTCACGTTTTCAGCCGCTCGAGCGGGGATGGCGGGAGTTCGGGGGCCAACCGGCGCACGCCCACGTGCATGACCATACTCGACCGGAGGATGAGCAGTAGGGCTGCTGTTGAGGGCGCTGTCACCGGCCACAGTAGCAGCAATGAAGTCGCGAGTGGTATGGGCTGAACCAAGTTTCTTTGTACGACTATCCTGGCAACCCTGTGGGTTCGCGAGCAGGTTAAACAGAAGACCCGGAGGTTTTTCATGCGTTCTCTTGAGAGAGTCCGAGGGCTCATCGCGGGCCAACCCGTTGATCATCTTCCTGTCCAGCCCGTCATTATGATGTTCGCAGCGCAGCACATGGGCATTCCCTTTATCGATTACACTCGCGACGGGCGACAAATGGCCGCCGCGCAGAGCAAGCTCATTCATGACTTTGCCATCGATTGCCTGCTGACTTGTTCCGACCCGGCGCGCGAGGTGATCGACATCGCCGGGGAGGGCAGCGTCAACTGGTACCAGGATCAGGGCCCGGCGATTTGCGAAGCACGAGCCGCGCTGCTGGAAAAGTCGAGGTTAAGAAGCTTCAGCATTCCCGACCCGCTGGGCGGGGGCCGAATGCACGATCGGATCAAGGCCATTGAGATCATGCACCAGGAGTTCGGCGGCGAAGTCTCGATCGTGGGCTGGGTAGAAGGTCCGCTGGCGCTTGCCGCGGAGCTGCGCGGATTGACTCGCGCCATGTTGGATTTCCTGGACGACCCCGCTTTCATGAAGGACTTGCTCGATTTCACGGCGGAAGTGGCCGTGCATTATGCGGAGGCGCAGATTCAGGCCGGCGCTGACACGATCGGGATGAGTGACGCCGCGGCCAGTATGATGGGGCCGCGGCACTACAGCGAGTTTCTGTTTCCGCGCCAACTGCGCGTCGTGGAATCCATTCGCCAGACCCATCCGGAAGTCATCGTCCGGCTGCACATGTGTGGAAACACCGATCCCTTGATTTCCCAGATGAAGCAACTCCCGGTGCAGATCTTCGAACTGGATTCGCCCACAAACCTGGCTGCTGCCCGTGCATGCCTAGGGCCCGACCGCGTAATTCTGGGCAACGTCTCAACTATCACGGACATGTTGGAAGGAAGTCCAGATCAAGTTTATCAGGCATCCCGCCGATGCCATGAAATCGCCGGGAAGGCGCACATTGTCGGCACGGGCTGCGAGGTGCCGCCCGCGACCCCGCCCGAGAATTTGCACGCGATGGTCCGTTATTCGCGAGAGCATTCGCCCGTGCAGTTCGACACCAAGGCCGCCGCTTGAGCAGATTCCGATTCACGCCCAGTGCGCCTCGCAAGTATTGAGGCACGATGGTTTCGCACGTGCCCGGTTTCATTCCAGAGGCGGCCCTCAATGGGCCTGTCGACCGAGCGCCCATAATCATCTGATTGTGGGCCGCCCAGTCTGCACAAACCGGCTTCAGTTAATCAAGCACTTGCAGCGAGCAGACGATTAGGGTTTTTGGGCAAGTGGTTCGCCGCAGGCGTCGGGACGCTCAATCGGGCGCGGGCGCGGATTGTCATTTAATCTAGCAACCCCGCACCTGGCGGGTCCCCGCCCGAACATAGCTCGACGCTGGGGGCATCGCTGCGTGATTCCGCAACTACTTTCCGAGGTGCGTTTCACGTCACCGGTATGCCTACACTGCCAAGTGATTGGGCATCGGTAAACAGTACGCAGTCAGGCGGGACCGATCACCTTCAGTTCCGCGGGGGATTGTCGCCGCGAGCCCCTGCGGGACAACTTCCGAATCGGGCGTTATTCGCCCGAAATTCTGGATGGGATGCCCGAAAAACCCGCCACTCCAGACACGCGTCCGAACGGGCTCGAAGTCGGCGCTCCTCTCTACTCGATCAACGACAAAATGCTCGGCGCGGGGGAACCCCTCCGCGTGCAATCGGGGCAGCGCATCCTGATGCGCCTGCTCAATGCCAGCGCTTCACAAATTCATCGACTGGCTTTGCCCGCCCACAAGTTTCTGGTGGTCGCTCTCGACGGGAACCCCGTGCCTTCGCCTCAGTTGGTCAGCGTGATTGAGATCGCCCCCGGTGAGCGCGTGGATGCGATCGTGGAGGTGAATCAGCCGGGCGTCTGGATTTTAGGCGAGCTGCGCGACGTGGCGCGGACATCCGGCATGGGCATCGTGGTGGAGTATGCCAATCAGAAGCAGCAGCGCCCGACTTGGCTTCCGCGTCCGAACGCGCATTGGGACTATACGATCTTCGGCACGTCCGCGCCGCATCCCTCGCCAGACCAGACGATCGACATGGTCTTTGAAAAAGTGCCTGGCGGGCCCCATGGGATCAATCACTGGCTCGTCAACGGCAAAGAATATCCGCATGAACGGGAATTCGTGTTGCGGCACGGGAATCGCTATCGGCTGGTGTTCCACAATCGCAGTGACGATTCTCACCCGCTGCACCTGCACCGGCACCTGTTCGAGCTTGTCGAGCTCAACGGCAAGCCCACTGCCGGCATCAAGAAGGATACGGTGATCGTTCCCGCCTTTGGACGCGCCGCGGTGGATCTGGTGGCCGACCAGCCCGGCCTCACGCTGTTTCACTGTCATATTCAGCAGCACATGGACTTCGGGTTCATGGCACTGTTTCGTTACGCCTGAGCCGCGGCAGGGCGGAGTGAATTCCGCAATCCCGACGGCGAATCTGCTTACCGCAACCTGCCCCTGTTCTTGCTGGATTATTGGCCAGCCGAGATTCTCCGACGCCCCTGACCTTTTCTCCCTACTGTCCAAAATAGCTGAGCGTTGCGGCTCCGCCGCGTTAGCACCGGGATAATAGGGTGCCATTTCCCCCGGCTTGGAGGGAGCCACATAGCTGAGAACGGTGCTTTCGGGCACACTAGCGCTCCTGCGGGACGGACGTGTGATCGTCCCCACACTCGAAGCCCGAGAAGTATCGGGCGATCATCAGCGCAAGCAAATACCCTCCGGCGCACCCATCAGGAGAGGCAATGTTGAAACGCAGCGCACGCGGTGGCTATCGCGGGTCAATCCCATGGCCGGGCCGTGGTCGCTCGCAGCGCACCCGAGATCCTATCGGCCGCTGAACCCCAGCGAACAGCGACCAACATTTCGCCGCATTCCTTCGGTAGGAGCACACGCAGAATTCGGCGCCTCGGCGATTTTGCGCGGATGATGATCAAGCGGCAGGAGAATCATATCGGGCGGAACTGCACGCTGTCGGATGATTACCAGAGGGTTTAGCCAAATGCGCCCTTACGCGTGGGTGATGGCCCATGACCGGCCGATCCTTCGTTACTGGCACGGACGCAACCCACTTCACGTGTTGGGGCGTTTACCGGCCAAGGTGGATTGGCATGTAACCACCATCGCGCGCCCGCGTGAATCATCACGGGTGCTAAGGTGTTACCTTGGGTGGGGAGACCCGTGTGGCGGATAGGTCCCCGCCTCCAGAGTTTTATTTTACACGGAGTTTTATTGGACTTGAAAGCGTAAGATGGCAGACATACAATGCCCGTGCGGAACAAATAGGCCAAGGTTCGTGAGCTGGAGACTCAGGCCACAGCTTTGAAGGGCGTGATATGAGCCGACCATGGGAGCAGTGGATTCCAGGCGTCTTGAACGACACGCAATTTGACGAGCTCATCAAAAACAGCATGATCACGGGCGACGCCGAGCTCAAATCCGACGAAATAGAGTCTGCCATTGACTTGACTCTCGCAGACGAATGCTACGAGATGACATTGGGCTCAGTTAAGCCGATGGGAGCTCGCTACAAGGCTTTCGTGACCAGCCAGCAATATGCCGTTCGAAAACCGTCAAAGGAAGGCTGCTACGAGCTAGAGCCGAAGCATACATACCTCTTTCATCTGCAAGAGTGTTTGAGCCAGCGTCTAGTTGAGGGGCGAATTCACGGGATGGCGACCGCAAAGAGCTCTGTGGGCCGAGTCGATGTTCTAGCAAGGCTCATCGTAGATGGTATGGATCGATATGAATGTTTCGATCCCGACGGTCTGAGCAACGGGAACGGGGAGATGTATCTCGAGGTAACTCCTATGACTTTTCCTGTCTTGGCTAGGCCTGGGAAATCCCTTTCTCAATTGAGGCTGTTCTACGGCAAGCCAGAGGATGCTCTTATCACAGACAGCGAGGAATTGCATCGGACAGTGTTGCACGGCTCTGGCGCCTCTGACGGAAGTCTTTCGGTGGATCTAACCCCAGAACCAATAGGCGGATTATGTGTTGCCGCCTTTTGCGCGGACGACGTGAAAGAGGACTGCGCGCCGGTTCCTCTCTGGAAAGACGGGGACGAAGGAAACAGGCCTCGACCCGAAAAATACTGGCGCTTCGTGGCGCCGCCCCCCGGGGACAAGCGCATCAAAATCGAGCAGACAAAGTTCTATCTGTTGAGGTCAAAGGAACTGATTTCAGTTCACCCTGGGGTCGCTGTATATTGTCGTGCCAGCGATGAAACTATAGGTGAAATGCGCATCCACTACGCGGGGTTTGCACATCCAGGGTTTGGATGGCAACGCGATGACGGGGTTGAGGGCACTCCGCTGATCTTTGAGGTTCGCGGGCATGACGTGCACGTGAGCCTTGCGGACGGCGAAAAGATGGCAAGGCTGAGTTTCTATAGGATGTCCATAGAGGCGAAACAGAAGAATAGGGACTATAATAAACAGAAGCTTCAGCTTTCTGGCTACTTTGGGGCGTGGCCCACGAAATTGAAGTATGTCGATAAAAATCAAGGGCGGGTTGCGCCCGACGAGGAGTTATAGCCATGGACACGCTATTCCCGCTAAAGGGCGATTTTAGAATTGTGAGGCTTCGAGAATCCGACGTCATTGGGGAGAGCGATCACCTCAGGACGTTCAGCAAACTGGTCCTAGAGAGTTCGCCAATGTACCCGGGCATCCGAGATTGGCTTGGGGAGAAGGTCATTCCCGGGCTGGGTTCCAACGAACGCGTCGCATATATCGGATTCGAGGGGGAGCGCCCGATCGTTAGTGCAGTCTTGAGGCGCGGCCAAAACGCTAAGTTTTGTCACCTTCGAATTCAAGAGGACTTCCAAGATATCCACCTCGGGCAGATATTTTTCACCCAGATGGCTTTTGAGATCCGACGGTCAGCTAAAGAGGTTCATTTCACGCTTCCTGAGAGCTTGTGGAGCGCCAAGCGTGAGTTCTTCACGTCTTTCGGATTCGAAAACGTCGCTAAGGCGACCCGTCAGTACCGTCCCGGTGACACCGAGATGATTTGCTCCGCGCCCTTCACCAAGGTCTGGTCCTGTGTTATTGAAAAGCTGCCAAGCCTATCCAAAATGTTCTCAGTGGCGGGCTATTCCATCGAGAATACATTACTTCTCAGTGTGAAGCCGTCTTACGCAGAAAAGATCATCCAGAACAAGAAAACCGTCGAGGTCCGGAGAAAATTCTCAGAGAAGTGGATAGGCCATCGACTCTCTGTTTACGCCTCTAAGCCAGTAGGTGCGTTGGTCGGCGAGGCCACGGTAGAGGGTGTGGTGGCCGGGAAGCCCGACGACATTTGGTGCAGATTCGGGTGGGGCATGCAGTGCTCGAAGGAGGAGTTCGAAGGATACGTGGGCGGTTCAGGTAAAATTTTCGCGATAACGCTGGGGAGCGCCATTCCCTACGCCAGTCCAATTCCGCTTGACCAAGTCACCCATATTCTAGGAAACGAGCTCACGCCCCCCCAATCCTACCTTGCTCTGGAAAATAACCAGGGATGGGCTTCCGCCGTCTCCGTCGCTGCGTTTCTCCATGGGACCTTCAGACTCAAATGTACATCTCGTGCACTGTCAACGGTCAATCAAATCGGCCTGCCCACAGGAAACACCATTAATGTTTCGCAAGTCCTCTAGTCTGTGGACCGAACGAGCCCGGAGCGGTTTCTATCTGACGGCGACCCACCCTCGACGGGGACGATAATGACCCGGCCCCTTCATCGATTTTCAGCAAAGAGCTAGAACGCCCTCGCGTGGCCGTTATGTTCCGCCAACGGCTTCGACCAGCCGTGCATAGAGACGCGCAGCCTTGGCGCACCTCCGCCGAGTGCGGCTACTTGGACGCCACCTTACATCTCTTCCAGATCTCAGGTTCGTGCACCAAATGGTATCGGAACCTGTTTCATCTTGGGCACGAGTGACGTTTCTTCACGCGTTTGGAACAACAGCGTAACATTGGACGGTCAAAATGTCTGAGTAACCCCAAAATTCTCCAAAATCCAAAGGAGGGATCACATGAATATGATCCAGGGAAGCTTCCGAGCGGCGGTGCTCATGGCAGCGGCCGCCTCGGTGCTGGCACTTGCAAGTGGAGCAAAGGCACAGAATTCAAACACCAATACGTGGCCGTACGCACCGGCGCATCAATCGCCCGTGCTGGCTGTGGTCGGCGACATCGCCTGCCAGCCAGGCGAGACGGAACCGGAAGGGGAGAAGGGGAATGAAGCTTGCAACAACCCCAAGTCCCCCTACAACAGCACCTCTCTGTGGCAATCCCAGGAGGCCACTGCGAATCAGATTGAGGCCATGCAGCCTGATGCCGTCGCGCTCCTCAGAAATCTGCAATACCAGGTAGGCCAGTATCAAGACTTTGAACAATCGTTCGATTTGACGTATGGCGCTTTCAAATTTCTCCAGCGGCCCGCCCCCCGGCAACCACGAGTTTTATGACGAACATAGTGCGACGGGCGTTGCCGGCTACGGCTACTTCTCCTACTTCAACGGCTTCCAGGTGGATGCCAACGGGAACCCGATCACGGTTACGCTCGGGGATCCGTGCCCATCAACGATGACGGGGTGCGGCTACCCGGGCCTTACCACTTCCAACCCCCAACCCGTGCCGCGGTCGGATGGACAGGCGGGGCACTTCGAGCCAACGGGCGGAGTTGGAGGCACCATACCGTCGGGGGGAACAGTCGGAGTCGGAGATGGCTGGTACTCCTATAATGTAGGCTCCTGGCACCTGATCTCGCTCAATATCGAGTGCGAGACACAGCCGGGCGGCTGCAGTTACTCCTCCGGCACCTGGCTTTCCGCCGAAACCGCATGGCTGAAAAAGGATCTTGAGGAGAATCGTTCCGCGTGCACAGCCGCCTACTGGCACCAGCCCACGTTCAGCTCTGCCGACAGCCTCACCGAAGAGGGCATCACCGCTGGAACCTGGTGGCAAATGCTCTACGACGCTGGAGCCGACCTGGTGCTGAACGGACACGACCACCTCTATGCTCGTTACGCCCCGATTAGGCCCTACTTCGATGCTTCCGACACTTCTGTCACCGGTGTCACCGGCACCTGGCTTGGGACTTCCGATCCCAACAGTGGCATACGGGAATTCATCGTGGGCACCGGCGGCGAGACACTCGATACGGTCGTCTCAGCACCGACCTCCCCCACAGACTGGGACGGGCAGTTCAACCAACAGTTTCTCGAGGCGGCAACCGGGAACTACTGGGGAGTGATGGCCCTCACGCTCGGTGAGCATGGCTACCAGTGGGATTACGAGTCGGCACTGGAAGCCCCTGTGGCACCCGCAGGCACTCCTGCTAGTTACAGCGACAAGGGCTCCGCGACCTGCCACGGTGGCCACAACTGATTATTGCCTGTTCGCCTTCGCCACGTTAGTCAATTTCCCCCACCCTTCGCGAAACCTCGCGGAGGGTGGGTATTCTCTTCATCTCGCCTGCTACCGATTTTCCGTTCTTCGTTTGGGTGACTACTCTCGATTCGGCCGCGATCTCTGATTCGGGACGCCTCCGCTTAAAGCAAGCAGGGAAGGCGTTTTTCGAGCACAATCCGGGGAAGTGCCCACTCAGCATAGTTTCCGAGGTCGCTATCGCCCAGCGAGAACTGCGGATTTCCCCGGTGTAGCCCCGTAGTATGTTTTACCCTGCCGCCTCTCCGTGGCCGGCGGCGATTACTCAGGTGATTGATAATGGGAACTGCTCTCGGGCATAGGCACGGAGCCCTTGCGATCCCGCCAGAGAATCGCGTTGAGGACTTTCGCGTCGGCGGCATCGGCGTGGGAAAAATCCATCTTGGCGGAAGCGGCGGCGCCGGGGGAGTGCGAGGTGTTCATCTTGTAGATCAAGCCGTTCCGCCGGTTTGCGTAGTCGACATCGAATGGTAACTGGTCGCCGGCGCCATCGAAGAGCGGCGACATGATCGGAGCATGGGCGTCATTGACGTTCATCGGCGGCAGGCCCAGCAGCACTTCAATGGTATGGATCGTGCTTACGGTGGTGTAGAACGTGTCGTCGACGAAGGGCTGGTCGGCATTTCCTGGCGAGTATTTGCTGATCACCAGCGTGGGACTCCGGTGCGCGTCCACGTGGTCAGGCCCGTCTTGAGCGTCATCCTCGAGAATCATGATCGCCGTATCCTGCCAATAGGGACTATGGGAGACGGCCTCGACCAGACGCCCCACCGCCAAGTCGTTTTCCGCCACCGAGGCCGAAGGTGTGGGAAAGCCCGGCTTGGTTCCTGCGGTGTGATCGTTGGGCAGGCGCATCAGCACGAACTGGGGCAGTGCGTCGCCCTTTCCCGATTCCCGGGCTTTTACAAATTCCTCGAATTCGTTCAGAAACTCGTCCACCCGAAGCTGATCGGGGTAGTCGATGCGAAAATCCGGGAAGCGAGGGTCGTAGTGGCCCTCGATTTCGGGTTTCGTGGGAATATCGCGGAACATCATCGGCACCGGCCACGGCCAGGGGCTCGGGGACCCGTGGGGCTCGCCGACGTTTGCGGGCAACCGCTCACCGGTCAGCACAAAACTCTGTGAGCAGCTTGCCCCCGGCGGCAGCGGATGGTTCTCCTTGGCATCCTTGACCACGAACCCCGTGTCGCACCATTGAGTTTCGATAAACTCGGAGTAGTTTCGGTGGGTCAGGCCGTGCCGGTCGACATTCGCCCAGAGATATCCGGTGGCGGGCTCATCCACGTCGGGAACTCCTTCAAGCATGGGATACTCGTGGCTGACATCCCCCTCGTAGTCGTACGTTCGCTCATCGGCGCGCTGCATGACCTGCCAGGTTCTCTCGGTATAGTCGCTGCTGGTCGCGGCGGTGGACCAGACGTGGCCGTCGCCCGAAACGTTTCCGCTGCAATAGAAATTGTCCAGAATTCCGAACTGGCGCGCCAGTTTGTGCGCGTTGGGCGTAATGTCCTCACCGTAAAGGCACAGCGAGGGGTCGGCGTTTCCCGGCTTCAGGTCACCGAACACCTGATCGTAGGAGCGATTCTCTCTGATGATGTAGACCACGTGACGGATGGGATTGCCCGGAGTGCGGAAGTGCAGGGTGAAATCCACGTTCTGCATCAAATTGCTCCGCTTCGCTTCCTGGGTGAGGCTCTCGAGATGCTGGCGGACTTCGGAGATTCGCAGGCAGGCCACTGAGCCGTGCAGCAGTTCCATAACATAGGGATGCTTTTCGTAATGGGCCATCATCGGCGACAAGGGTGGGCCACTGTTCGGGCCGGAGCCGCGCCCCTTCCCGGAAGTTACGATCAGGTCATCCCTCCTTACCGCCAAAGCAGCGGGATACCACTCGGTGGGAACAAACCCGCGAGCGTGGACCGCAGCAGGAAGATTACTGACGTCAAACATCGCCACGGCATCAACGCCTGAATCCGCGACAAAGAGTGTTTGGCCGTCCTCGCTAAGCGCCAGTGCGCTGGGGAAACTGCCCCCAAACTTTTGATCGGGCAAGAGCGTGGAGAGGGTCGCAATCACACTGCCGGTGGCGGTATCTACCACCGCTACGGCATCCGCATTCGAGAGAGCGACGTACAGACGCTTCTCATCAGGGCTCAAAAGAAGCGCGGTTGGGTGCGAGCCGGCCGCCATGACTTGGGACGGCGCGAGCAGCTTGATCCGCCTTGTCACCGCGCCCTTGGACAAATCAAGTTCCGCCACCTCCGAGGCATTCCAGAGGCTGCAATACCCCCGGCTGCCATCGCGAGTGGCGACAACGGCGTAGGGGTAGGATGCGGGGATATGCTCTCCCGAGGAAAAGTCGAAGGTTTTGAGGACCTTGCCGCTGGCCGAATCCAGCAAAATGGCGTTGTCAGAGAGATTGTTGACAACCAGAAGCTGGTCGCTTCCCGCGGCGTTGCGGACCATAGCCAGTCCCGCGGGATAGGGAATCGACTTCCCCTCCGGCAACACCGGCAAGGCGGCGTTCCGCTTCTTGCCCGGAGCAACATTCTGCAAGGGAATGCTCAGGAACTTCGCCGGGCTCAGGCTGCCGGTTTGAAAGTTGTAAACGGCAATGCCGTTGCCCGTGTCACCGGGCCGCTGGCCGGCGGGATCCGTGTAAGAGGCAATGGAAGCGTAGAGCAGGGCGCCATCGGTCGAAAACGCCAATCCGCAGAAATAGACCTGGTGGGCATTGAGCCTAAGACGGGGATCCGGAAAGTCCCGCAGTTGATGGGTTTCCAGGTCCAGAATTCCGATCGACTGGCTGTAACCGGATTGGGGCGTCCCCCAGCCGTCGTTAAGGATGGCCAAATAACGGCCATCCGGGCTGAGGATCACGGTTCCAGGAAAGCTGTTCGTGGGCATTGGCTTTCCCGGAACCGGATCGTAAATAACTTTTCCCGAGGGCAACGGGAGGGGATTTCGCTCTCGCGGGCTCTGTGCTGGGAAGCGCGTCCCACCCAGCAAGAAAATTAGGGTGGTCGAGGCAACAACCGTGAGTTTTATCAGGCGCATTCAGAAGATCCATTTCAGCGCGAACTGAATCTCCCGCTGATTATTCTGTAGAGTGGAGGAGATGGAAACTCCTCCCGGCGCATCCGGATTGTTTGCCGGAAAAGCAACTTTCGAACGTTCAGAACCGCGAGACGGGGAGTGCGTTGCGGCGTCAACACTCCCCTCGCCGGAGATTCAGAAGATGAACTTGACCGCGAGTTGCCCAATGCGCGGCGATTGGGCCCTCGTGACCAGTCCGAAAGTCGAACCTGAGTCCAAGAATTCGCCATCGGGGTTATTGAAGTTGGCGTGGTTGAAGATGTTGAAAAATTCCGCCCGGAATTCAAAAGACTTCGATTCGGTAAGGTGAAGGTCTTTCAGCAGCGCCATGTCAAAATTGTTGATACCCGGCCCGTGAAAGAATCGGCGGTTCGCGTTCCCGAGTTGGCCTAAGGCCTCCTGGCTGAAGAGCGAAATATTGAAATAGGGCAACCCGGATCGAGGGTTCGTGTTGGCGAAAATCTTCCCGGGCACGATGTTCGGCTCGTCTGTGGTGGAGCCGGTATTCCCTACATTGTTGTTGCCAATCAGAGCGAGATCACTCGTGTCTTGAATGGTCACTGGCAGGCCGGTGGTGAACCGGGTAATGCCGGAGAGAATCCATCCGCGCGTGGCGCGGTCCCTCCCGAACAGTTTGTCGAAAGGGAGGTCATAGCTGTAACTGAACACGAAGTTGTGCGTCATGTCGTACGCGGAAAGTCCCTTGCTCACCCTGTAATTGAGAGGGTTGACTTGATCGACCTCTGAAGAACCATCGTCCAGAGCCTTGCTATAAGTATAGGAGGCAAGAAATGTCAACCGCCCGCTCTGATGTTTTAGGCTAGCCTCGAGGGCATTGTAGCTGGAATTCCCCATGGTCGTGTAAAGCCCGTCGCTCCCGAGGCCCGGCGCGAGTGGACGAACCGTCAAGTTTTGCCCGCTCGCAGTAGTGAAAACGCCGTCTTCCGCATAAGGCCCGCAGGTGGCAGTACCAGGCGCCACTTCGCTTGGCTGACTAAGACCAAGGCAGAGTGCGGGATTGCTGGGGTTGGACTCGACAGTAACCAAAAGGTGATGGCCTTCACTACCTGCATACGCCAGGGTGACCAACGAGTTCGACCCTAGCTGGCGCTCAATTGAAAAGGCGTAGTTCTCGGAATACGGCGTGACGTTCCCGTGGTACCAACCCGGCGAGCTCGAAATAGGCTCAAAGTTTGCCCAATTGATGCTGGTGTCGGGGTTGGACGCGGACACGTTTCCGGGCGGGAGTGCGACTGGAAAGCGCTGGGTCTCCGACGTCTGCGTGGCCCGAGCCAAGAAAGGTTCATCGAACACGGGCGGAGCCTCGCTCACCCAGAAGAACCCAAACGGCGCATCGCCGATAGCCGGAGCATCCCCCAACTCGCCCATCTGGGAATAGAATAAACCCCAGGAAGCACGAATGCTGCTTTTTCCTTTCCCGCCCAAGAGAGCCTTCAAGAATCCATCCTGCGGATTGGGCGCATAGGCAATCCCGAAACGCGGAGCAAAGTCATCCCACCGCACCGGAGAAGTCGTCTTGGGCACGAATGGATCATCGCCCGGAATCACCCAACCCGGAGGTGCGCCCGGAAACGCAACGGATTGTTTGCCCGGCCAGACAGTCTCCAGATTGTTGTTCTTCTGGTACCAGGGATAACTAACTTCCCAGCGCAAGCCGTAATTGACCGTCAGATTCGAATTGGCACGCCAGGCGTCTTGCGCAAATAGCCCGTAATAACGCGACCGGTTGTAGGAATTAAGCGATATGCCCTGGTCGTACACGATGGGCGCGCCGAGCAGAAAGTCTGTGAAATCAGAGCCGGTCTCGCCCCCATCGAAATCAAACGCGCCGTTGGCATTATTGACATGGTACTCAGTGAGTTGATCAATATGGAACTCGCCGCCAAATATCAAAGTATGCTTCCCCACGACCTTTGAGAAGTTGTCCACAACCTGGTACGTGTTCTGAATGAAAGTGGCATCATGATGGGCAATGCCGATGTTGAAGTGGTTGAAGCCAATTGGCGGGACACCTTCGAACTGCGGCAGGAGAACGCATATTCCCAAGGTTTGGCAGCCCTCGGTAATCCCCAACGAGCTAAGCTTGGGTCCCAAGCCGCCTACCGGGACGAAAGAGCTGTTGTAGACCCGAAGAAAGTCCAAGTGCAATTCGTTCACCATGGTGGATCCGAGGCTCTTCGTGTCACCGAACGTAGCCAGTTGCGCATCCTGGGCGCCTAGCCCGTTAAAGCCTGGGACATTATCCTCGGCGTAGGGGTTATTCAGGCTGTTTTTGTCATAATAAAAGTAGCCCGAAAGCATTCCCCATCCGGACTGCCCATCCACTCGGTAGGAGGTTTCGTTGTCGTCGAACGTTTGCTTGTTGGCGGATGTCGAAAAGAAATTCCCGGTCAGGTTGGGGGTAGGGATATAGCCCATAAGTTTCGAGGCCGGCGCGTCCCATGCCGTCATGGGGATGATCGCGCCTGGGAACACGCACTGCGTCGTGCAGCCCGGAGTGTAATACGCCTCTCCGTCGGTGACGGTGTAGCCGAGCCGCTGGGAGAGGACGCCGGCCCACCCCGCGCCGTTTACCGTCCCTTTAAGCGAGCTGGCGATGTCAGAAAGGTTGCCAGTTCGGTCTTGCACGGAGGGAACTGCAATTTCCCCGGTGTCCACGCCGATCACTTGTCGCGTTCCCTGATAATCCCCGAAGAAAAACAGCTTGTCATGCAGAATGGGCCCTCCGAAGGTGCCTCCAAACTGATTCTGATGATAGGCGCCGATCGCCGATCCGGGAATTACCTGCCCCGTAAGGGCATTGGTTTGGTTGTAGGAGTAGAAGTTCCTGCTGTCCAAGGAAGTATTGCGCACGAACTCGAAAACATCGCCATGAAACTGGTTTGTGCCGCTCTTTGTGACGATATTGATCTGCCCGCCGCCGTAATTTCCATATTGCGCTTCATAGCCGTTCGTCAGGATCCGGAATTCGGCGATGGAATCGAGGTTGGGAACAATCGTGGTCCCCTGCTGCACCACGTCGTCCACCAGAGCTCCATTCACCATGAAGGCGTTCGACGTCTCCTGATTGCCGTTGATCGCCAAGTTGCCGGCGGAGCTAACGCTACTGCTCTGGAACGGGGCGCTGGTCTCACCGTACCCCGCAACCTCACCGAACTCCGGAGATCCTTGAGTCGAAGCCTGCGGCGTCACCCCTGGCTGGAGAGCCAGCAGGTCAACGTAGCTGCGCCCGTTCAGGGGCACCGCGGTCATCGTCGCTCCGGTGATCACTTCTCCCATTCGGGTGCTCGTGGTGTCGACATGGACAGCCGCACTGGAGACGCGTACCTGCTGCCTGATCTCTCCCACCTCCAGCCGGGCGTCCACGACCAAGGCCGAATTGACGTTTACCACGAGCCCGGTTTCCCGATACCTCTTGAACCCGGCCTTGTTCACCTCCACTTCGTAGATTCCCAACGGGAGCGCCTCAAACAAATAAAAACCTTCCGCATTGGTTGACACGGTCCGCTTGATGCCCGTCCCCGTGTTCAAAGCCACCACCTCACATCCCGGGACGGCCGCATTGGAGGGATCGCGCACCACGCCGGAAATGCTGCCGGTGGCAGAGCACCAGGCAAGCTCAGCACAAACAAAAATCATCGCAACGCCCATGAAAAAGGGCATCCCCAGATTTCGGAAGAATGGCTTTCGGGCCCTGCTCGTCCCCTTTAGGCTCATATAATCCTCCTTGAAAACTCTGAGTGTTAAATGGGGTCACCGATCGTCTGAACACCACAATCCGGTTAATAACTGCAAGCCCGACTGATTTGGATTTCTCCTGCTCGAATGCATCAACATCTATCTGCGCATCAGGGATGGCCGCTGACAGTCGCACCGGCACACCCGCCAAGTGAGCCCATAACCTGAGCACTCTTGAAAGCGTTTGAGTACTTTCGCTTCGATTAATTTCCTGCCCTTGCGTATTTTCTCGCGCAGACTTTACCTAAGTGTTGCAATGAAGTTAAATGAAATTAAATTCGGAAAGAGGCGAAGCATCACGGATAGGCTTGGCGAAGGGGATTAGACGCTCGGATGCTGAGGCTATAATTTACGGATGCGAGGTTCACCCCGCAACGCCAGCCCGCTGGCCTTGGAGGTATTTTCCGTTTGGTCGCAGAGGAAATATTGGCTGGTTTCACTGCAAGCTGCGGCAGCTAAGATATTTCCTCCGATTTTATGGATCCGGCATGAAAAGTCGGCTTCAAATCTAGAACGCGCCGGTTCGCTCACCAATGTGGCCCGCTCGGCATCCTCGGGCAGTCCAGCCCGCGAGAGCCGTCGAGACCACTTTCGGAATCAGTGAATTGAGGGCACCACACTCTCTCGCAGGCCGTGGAACGCCTGCTGTGCGGTGCCCTTGGCGAAGCCCGTTTCTTGGTGGATCACACTCCAAGAATGCCCTCGCAGTGTTGGGCTGCCCGCGAGTAACGGCGTGAGTTTACCAACCGTCTCCACCGCCCATTCCAGGCGAAATCCTATAGGACCGGGAAATCTCGGTTGGATACTTGGCCTGTTGTCGGGCGTTACAAGTTCCATCAGCTTCGGCGAGCAGCCAAGCAGTTTGGCTAATGGCTGGTGGCCCCGCTATTATTACTGACCATGAGGCTCGAGACGTTCACAGGCTCGAAGTCCGATAAGATGAGACTAGTGAGGCACGCAAGATCGTTATCGTCCCACCGAGCGTCGGGCGTGCCGATCAGCCCCCCGCTGTCTCCGTTGTCGGCCAGGATGATTCCATAGTCTCGGAATGCGGTGATGATAATCGCCGCTTGTGGACTGGTAGAGGCACAAGCGGGAGTCGCAACTGAAGCCTTGAGCCGATAGATCTCGCCAGCGGCTCCGGACATGGTGCAGCTTGCGGGAGGGGAAGATTGCGAAATCTCAGATTCCACGGGAATGGAACCCCCTTGCGCAGCCGTGCAGCTTCCCACGCCCGCCGTTTGCGTAGCGGGCCATACCCAGTAGTTCAACATATGGTTGAGAGTGAATCGGATGGGATGCCGAATCGTACCGTTGGGTGAACTGGGTGTGCCCGTGCCGATTACCTCGTCGGCATTGGCGAGCAGCGGCGCTACTGGAAGTCCCGCGGCATCGGATGTTCCCTGGCCTTGCGGTGTCAGGGCATTCGAAGATACGTTGGGCCAAAGCGCGTTCGAGGAATCGGTCCAGGGACCGTTTTCGTATATTCCCTGCCACATTTCGTAAAGGGCGGGGACGTTTCCACCGCCTGCCTCCAAGTAGACCAGAACGTGTCGATCTCCCGCCGAATTGCTGGTGCCTTCTACCGGAGCGTAGGCTGGAATTGGACCAGAGGTAAAATAGGATTGATATACAGTGGTTGTAACCGATACATCTGCTTGGTTGTAAGGAACTTCGATGGCTGGTATTCCATTGGGAAAGGGAGCAGCCGAATTGTTGCCGAAGAAAGGCTTAACCGTCTCTGGCAAATAGCCGCTGTACATAGGCGCTGCGGGGGAAGTATCTACGGGTAAGCTTGTCGTGGCTGCGTCCACGCGGTGGTGAAAAATGGAAGTTGCCGGAAAGATGTTTGCGAGGAAGGCGTTATTGCCGTTGATGGCGAAGCTGATGTTCTGAGTCGCCTGCGCACTGGTTGAGTCCGTAACTACAAACTCGGGCGTGTAAGTTCCTTGACCGCCGATCAGTGCGCTGCTGATGGCGCCTGTTGTGGCATCGAGAGACATTCCCTCAGGCAATGGAGGAAGGCTGGAATTCGCGGCTACGGAAAAGGCGTAAGGTGGAGAGCCGCCGGTAGCGACTATTGTGCAGCCTTCATACGCTGCGCCTTGTGTTCCGCCTGGGCATGAAGTGGTCGTTATCGCCAGCGGACCGCCGGACGCTGTTACAGTGACTGTTGCCGTGGATGTAGTCGAGCCCGCGGCGTTGGAAGCCGTCAGTGTGTAGGTAGTCGTCGCCGTTGGGCTCACGCTCGTCGAACCGGCCGCGGATGTGGACGTGAATGTCCCCGGCGTGATGGCGATGCTCGTCGCCCCAGTCGTCGCCCAACTCAGTGTACTGCTGGAACCCGCAGTGATACTTGCGGGGCTCGCTGAGAAGGAGTTGATTGTTGGTTTGCTTGTGTTTACGGTAACGGTTAGCGTAGAGGTGGTCGAGCCCGCGGCATTGGTAGCCGTCAGTGTGTAGGTGGTCGTCGCCGTCGGGCTCACGCTCGTCGAACCAGTCGCGGATGTGGACGTGAATGCCCCCGGCGTGATGGCAATACTCGCCGCCCCGGTCGTCGCCCAACTCAGTGTACTGCTGGAACCCGCAGTGATACTTGCGGGGCTCGCTGAGAAGGAGTTGATTGTTGGTTTGCTTGTGTTTACGGTAACGGTTAGCGTAGAAGTGGTCG
>Ga0181532_10001968_pt1 | contig 19416 bp, 18 predicted proteins | sample PEATcosm2014_Bin_33_FD_119768 | JGI IMG/M metagenome (GOLD analysis project Ga0181532, IMG submission 119768) | Peatland microbial communities from MTU Mesocosm Facility, Houghton, MI, USA - PEATcosm2014_Bin11_30_metaG | ecosystem: Environmental > Terrestrial > Soil > Wetlands > Peat | place... | reverse complement strand
CCTCATGGATGTCGGTCTCGATGTCAAACTCCGCTTCGGAACCCGGCGCATGTTACTGCGCGATGTTCTCGCCCTCAGCGCCGGAGTCGTCGTCGAACTCGATAACACTCTCCATTCTCCCGTGGAGCTGCTGCTCGACGGTCGCCTCATCGCTCAAGGCGAAGTCGTTATCGTCGACGGCAAATACGGATTGCGGGTCACCGACGTAGTCGATCCCCCACCCGCCGCAGGATCAGTCTGAAGTTCTTTCGAAAGGACTCTTAGTTCAAAGCGCCATTCGTCGTTCGCTGTTCACTCTTCGCAAAACAAATCGTCTTTGCGAACAGCGAACGGCCAACAGCGGCAAACAGCCAAAAGCGTTACGGAGGACTATCCCATGCCAAACTTTCTCAAGCCGCTAACCTGGCCCGCCAACTGGATCAAACGCCGCAACCTCAAATCGTCCGAGCCCCCTTGTGCGCTCGCCTCCTGCTCCGGCCCGCAATCCTTGTGGCAGCGTCTCCGCAAACGTCACCGCCCCAGCGGAACCTTCCTCCAGGGCGTCTTCTATTGCCAGCCCCAATGCCTGGAGACCGCGCTCATCGGCCAACTCTCCCGCCTGCGCGTAATGGCGCCCTCGACGCAGCCTCCCAACCGCATTCCCCTAGGCCTCCTCATGGTCGCCCGCGGCAAACTCACCTACCTCGAAGTCCGCGCCGCCCTCGAAGCCCAGCGCCGCGCCCGCTACGGAAAGATCGGTGAGTGGATCGAGAAACTCGGCTTTGCCACCGAACAGGAAGTCACCTCCGCCCTGGCCCTGCAATGGGGATGTCCCGTCGCCTCATCCTTGGATCCCTCCACTATCCCTTCTCCCGGCAGCATCCCGCTTCCCATCCTCGAAGCTTTCCAAATGCTGCCTCTCAACTATGCGGCCTCCACCAATACCCTCTACCTCGCCTTCGGAGAGCGCGTCGACCATGCCGCTCTCTATGCCATCGAAAAGATTCTTGACTGCCGCACCCAGCCCTGCGTTGCCGGACGCAAGAGCATCGCTCGCCAACTCGACTTCATGCGCCAGCTTCCACGTCCCAACGACGTAGAATTCGGACCGATGAACGACCTCGCAGAAATGGGACGCATCGCCTCCAGCTACACCGCTCGGTTGACCCCCGAACAAGTCCGCCTGAGCCGCATCGGCCGTTTCATCTGGCTTCGCCTCGATGTGAATCGCGATCTCCGCTCCAGAACCCGCTCCGTCGCCACCAACCTGGTCTTCCGCCTGTCCACCGACTCACCCCGTTCCCTCCCATTCACCCGCAACGAGCGACCCCTGAGAGCGGCACAAACTCCGTAGGGCCGATGCCTGTGAAGATAATTGATGCACTCGAAAATCTTTATGGAACTGTCATCCTGAGCGGAGCATGGACTTCACGAAGTGAAGCCCGTGCGTAGTCGAAGGACCCCTACGCTCACCACCAGGCGGTTCGCCAGAGCAGGAGCTGTAACTTAGGGATTGTCATCTGAGCGGGTCGCGGTCCTCAGCGTGGTTCAAGCGCAGAAAGCCCAGCGCCCTTCCCGATCCGGGGTGAATGAGCGTAATCGGGATATTACGTCAACTGACTTTGTGGCATGATCTCTAGTTGAGCAAGTCCAATTGGCTGTGGCTCCACATAGGCTGTGATGATGTGGCAATGTGACAGGTTTTCGGTAAAGCGAAAGTTAACTTTCTCCCAGCGACTCTGGCGTATTGCTGTCTTCTGGGGGGTGCCGATGGTATGCCTCGAATTGATCGGCATTCCACGCTATTCGTGGGCCACGGTTCTGCTTCTTGCGGTACCAGCCACCGTCGTTGGCGTGTTTGCGGGGGCCACCGCTGCGACAGTTCACTGCCTTTAGCCGCACGACATACTGGCTGCCCAGACTGGAAATCGAGCCTTCGATGGTGGCGGCGCTGGCCGTTGCTACCACATCGTCGCGCCGAGCGATCTGCGCGATGCTGCGCACAAACTGGAAGTGAACCGGCGGCAAGAGCAAGAAGCTGTCCGAAACTCCAGCGCTCCGGAGTTTGGCACAGTTTGGGCATAGTCCTCGAAAACAGCACCAAAAATGGAGCAGCGAAGCAACTGAATTTTGCTGCTGCCGTTCTGCCTAACTAGCTTTATTGTGAATGGGTTGGGTTACACTGCTCTCGTCAGAGCGCCAGCAGCTCGACCAGACAGAGCATAGGATTTACAATCCCCAGTTCCCTCTCAGGAGAAATCTCCGTGATCCCACGCTATACCCGGCCCGAGATGGCCCGCATCTGGAGCGACGAGAACCGCTTCCGCACCTGGCTGGCGGTTGAAGTGGCCGCGACCGAAACGCTCGCCGCGGCCGGCATCGTACCCAAGGAAGCGGCTAAAGCGATTCACGCGCGCGCCGACTTCAGCGTTGACCGCATCTTCCAGATTGAAGCCGAGGTCAAACACGACGTCATCGCCTTCACTACCGCGGTGGCCGAGATTGTTGGACCGCACGCCCGTTGGTTCCACTATGGACTCACCTCGAACGATGTGGTTGATACGGCGCAGGCGCTGCTCATCCAGCAAGCCTCGTCGCTGATCGCCGGCGACTTGGAACGTTTCGCCCAGGTGCTCGAGCGCCGGGCATGGGAGTTCAAGGATACGCCAATGATCGGGCGGACCCACGGCATCCACGCCGAACCCATCACTTTTGGATTCAAGATTGCCAACTGGTACTCGGAGACGCAGCGCAACATCGCGCGCTTCAAGGCTGCCGCCGAAGATCTGCGTGTGGGCAAGTTTTCGGGTGCCGTGGGAACGTTTGCCCACCTCACACCCGAACTCGAGGAGAAAATCTGCGAGCGCCTGGGATTGAAGGCTGCCGCAGTGTCGTCGCAGGTGATTCAGCGCGACCGCCATGCCCACTACCTGGCAACGCTGGCCACGATCGCGTCCACACTCGACAAGATCGCCACCGAAATCCGCCACCTGCAGCGCACCGAAGTTCGCGAGGCCGAAGAGTATTTCAGCGAAAAGCAGAAGGGCTCATCGGCCATGCCGCACAAGCGTAATCCCGTCACTTGCGAACAGATCAGCGGATTATCGCGCGTGGTGCGATCGAACGCGCAGGCCGGATTCGAGAACGTCGCGCTCTGGCATGAGCGCGATATTTCGCATTCATCGGCCGAGCGCATCATCATCCCCGATTCGACGACGCTCGCCGACTATCTGTTGAACAAGACGGCGAACCTGATCGAGACCATGTTCGTCTATCCCGAACGCATGTTGGCGAATCTCGAAAGCACGCGCGGCCTGGTTTTCAGCGGGCAGTTGTTGTTAGATCTGGTCGAGACCGGTGTTTCCCGCGAGGACGCCTATCGCCTGGTGCAGAGTCACGCCATGCACGCGTGGAAAGAGAATCTCGATTTCCACGAGCTGATCGTTCACGATCCTGAAATTAGCCGACGAGTGCCGCGTGCGAAGATTGAGCGCGCGTTTGACCTGAAACGGCAGCTCAAGAACATCGACAAGATTTTTGCGCGGGTATTTCCGAGCCAGGCTGCCGACAAGAAGGGTGCTCCATTGCCAAAGAAGAAAGTTGCTAAGCGAAAGAAATAGTGCTGAAGGTTTTACTCGGCGTTGCCGCGGTGAAGAGCCTTCCCACTCCTCACCTGTTCCAGCAACTCAATCAACAGCTTCAACCTCTCCTGTCCGACGTGGCAAAGTATCTCCCGCCCGTGCTTTTCGATCGGATCGTCCATTTCGTGCAGAAGCTTCATCCCGGCGGCTGTGATCTTCCCGTAGATGACGCGGCGATCGTGCCGGGCGCGCATGCGCTCGACGAAGCCGCGATCTTCCAGGCGATTGAGCAGGCGCGTGATGTCGGGATCGTGCGTTATCATGCGTTCGCCGATCTCCCGGCACGGCAAGCCTTCCGGCCCAGCGCCGCGCAAGATGCGCAGCGCATTGTACTGCGTGCCGGTGAGTCCGAACTTTCTGAGCCATGCCTCAACCTCCGTCTGCAGCGTATCGGCCGTCCGCAACAAAGAAAGATAGACTTCCTGTTCCCGGCTGGTGAATGGAGTTTTCTGTTTGAGTTCCGCTTGCAGACCTTTTGCTTGCAAACCACGAGGCATGCGCCGAGATTAGTCGTCATGACAACTATCTGTCAAACATCTGCAAACATTGGTCAAACTCCTCCCTTGTAATAGTTTGTAAAAGCGCCCGGCAGGCGCATCCCTCAAGGGCCGCCGCGCATCTATTTAACTAACCGGTTAATACTGTGGGGAACCGGAATTCCAGTAAGGATGGCAACCATGAAAAAGCAACTATTTGCGGTGACTCTGGCGTTGCTCGTCCTGCTGAGTATGACTGCCATGGCCGCCACCGGCCGGTATGACGAGCAGATTCAGCAGGCGGCCAGCCAGAAGATTCATAACGCGAAGCAACTGCAAAGCGTCAGCTCCAGCGTCGAAGATGGCATCGTGACCCTGACCGGCACGGTCAGCCTTTATCAGGACAAACTCGACGCCGCCAAGAAAGTGAAGAAGCTGGCAAACGTCACCGGTGTCCGCAATGACATCGCGGTCGCGGGAGCAACCGTGCCCGATGGCCAGCTTCAGCAGAAACTGGCGAAGAAGCTAGCCTATGACCGCGTCGGATACCGCGACAATGCGTTCAACTACCTTGCGCTCACTGTGAAGGATGGCGTGGTCACGCTGAGCGGCGACACCGTGTGGGATGTACCGAAAGACTCGGCGCTCGCCATCGTGGCGCGCACGCCCGGCGTCAAGGACGTGGTGAACGACGTAACGGTTCTGCCGGTGTCGAATTTTGACGATTCGATCCGGGTGCGCACGGCCCGCGCGATTTATCGCGACTCGGTGCTTGGCCGCTACGCTAGCGACCCGGTCGACCCGATCCGAATCGTGGTGGACAACGGACACGTGACGCTATACGGAACCGTCCAGAGTTCGATGGACAAAACCATTGCCGGAATACGAGCGAGTTCGGTGCCCGGCGCCTTCAGCGTCGAGAACAAGCTGGTGGTGGATTAACTTGTGGTAGGTTACCTTGCGGTGGTTTGGGGGCGCGGCACAAGCCGCGCCCTTTTTTTGCCGTGCACTTTCTCGCGCACTCTGCCGCATACTCTGCCGTGCACTCTGGATGATTCAGAATCTCACTGGCTCTGCGCGCCGGGTTTCCACTTGTTTAGGAATGCCAGGAAATCTTCCGGGGCGAGCGCTCGCGCATTCTCGAATTCCCCGTTCTTCTGGCTATAAACCAGCTTTCCATCGGCATCGAGCACGGCCAGCCCGGGAATGCCGCGCTTCATCGGAACCTCGTACTTCGTCATCAGATCCTGGTTCTTTTCTCCCTTACCTATGTCCACGTGCACAACTTCATAGTTGGCCGCCAGAATCGGCACCAGGTCCGAAGAATGAAAAGCCTTATCGAGCACGTGGCAGTCGTAGCACCAGTTGGCTCCAAACACAACAATGACGCGCTTGTGCCCCGCTGCAGCCTTGGCCAGAGCCTCTTTGATTTCGGCGTGCGCATCGGCGCTTTCGTTGTAAATTTGTTTCTCTTTCTTAACCGACTGGCTAAAGCAGACCACGCTGGACGCGGCCACAGCGGTCGTGAGAGTCAGCATCAAAATCCGCCGATAGAGGTTCATCCATCGTCTCCAACACCTAATTAGGTGAAGACTGAGTATAACGCTGGAAACAACTCTCCCCGAGCCGCGGCAAAGCCCGTGCGTTACATAGCCTTTTTCAGGTAGCCTTGCGGGAGTGCACCAGCTTCAGGCTGTCGCCCTGCAGAATGCGTTGGATCTGATGTTTGGCGTGGACGGTCCACGGCCCGGTGGTGTCGAGCTTCACATAAGCGCGCCAGTGTTGCAGTGCTTTACGGGGCTCGCGTATCTTCTCATAAGCCAGCGCGATATTGTAGTGCGCGTCCGCGTAGGTGGGCGCGAGCTGAATCGCGGTCTTATAAGTGTTGATGGCTTCCTCGACGCGTCCCGTCTCGTCGAGCACGTTGCCCAGGTCGAAATAGGCGAGCGCGTAGCGCGGATCAATCTGAATCGCCGAACGATAGTGTCTTTCGGCGAGCGCATATTCCTGACGGTTGTAATACAGCGTGCCCAGATTGATGTGCGCGGCGGCGTGAATGGGATCCATTTCGAGAACCTTCAAATAGGTTGTGATCGCCTCGCTCTGCGTCGAGGGATCTTCTTCCAGCACGATCCCGCGCGCAAACAAGTCGGCAACGTCGGTAACCACCAGTTCCAGTCCGTTTCGCGGCGGGCTAGTCACGACTCTACTCTCTTCGGACGAGAAATCGAACATGAACTGCCCCGCAATCGGCTCCAGCAGCCGACCCTGGTGCCGGAAAGCGATGCGGTGTCCGCTCTGGTACGCACCCGCCTCCAGCAGCGGATTTTCCATGCCGGCAACCTGTTTCTGCATGGCTTCGAGCGATTGCCGGATGACGGCCGGACGAACGCGCTGCGCACAGAGGTCACGTACTTTCTTGATTTGCACCAGATCGAAAAAAGAATATTCCTCGCTCGCCGTCACCAGTCCGGCCTTCTCCCAGGTTTGAAGCTGGCGAGGAGCGAGCCGGAGAATGCGCAACAAGTCGGCGCGGCTGTAGCGATACACGGCGGTTAGACTTTCGTCAATAATTATCGGAACTTGTGTACTGGAATGCAAGTGGCAACGAGGTGGAAGGCTGTGGAGAACCTGGGATGAAATGGCACAGAAGTGGTAGCCATTCTTGCTTGCGCCGGCGCTTTTTGAATTAGGACAGCAACTTGCTTCGCGCTTGGAAATCGCATAAGACCGGATCCGACGCCCCGAAAGTCGCCAACCTTCGGCAACAGTTTCCCGATCTCTCGCCGACTTAAGGACTCGAAGCCAGGAAATGAAAGAGCCGATTGGCTGCGCCGCTCGGCTCTGACTGACACAAGCAGTTCCTACGCGCCGGTTTAGTTGAAGGCCTTTCTTAGGGTTGCGACTGAGATGTGCGGCCATCCAAAATTCACGTTCTTCGGAAGAGCGGCAAAAATCTCAAAGTCCAGGATCACCATCTGCGCATACTGAAGCTGCATGAAGGCCGACTTCGTGGGATGCGTGACTTTCTCGATCCAGAAGGTTGCATAAACCAGAGCAGTATCGGCATTCGCCCCCACTCCTCCTACTGGATCGCCGCCTTCCAGAAATAGGATATTTTCAATCCCGCCTGCGCCATTCGCCACGTTGACAGTCGTCGTCGGAGCGCCGGGTTGGCTGTTGGGTTTCTGGAAGAATGTGATCTTGGCCTGGGTTGAAATGTTGAGCACAGTTCCCGCAAACTTGTGGCCGTTGGCCTTTTGCTTATCGATAACGGCTTGGAGCAGCAGGATTGGGTCGTTGACAATGATTTGCGTGATACCCGCCGGCACGGGGTCAGTCCTGGTACCGGCCGGAACCGGAGGGATAGCGAGATCGTATTGCGTGAATCCCGGAGGCCCCGGCGGGTTGGGCGCGGTCAGAGCTTCCGATGATCCGGCCGCGTTGAGGACCGGCGACGCCGGCGCCGGCGGCACCGCAAACGGAGTGCTGTTGAACGACGGGAACTGCGATCCATTGTATTGAACCGCGCCCGCTGCGAGGACGGGATCGCCAGTGAAAGGTGCGGCAATGCCCTGGGCCAGCAAGGAGTTGCCGTGAGGAATCGTTCCCATGCGGGCGATAAGTTGCTGCCCGGATGGGGCCGCCTCGGGGGGATAGGTCGTGTTCGGCTGCGTGATCCAGATGCCCGGCTCAATGTGCAGCGCGCCGCCGTTACCCGCATCGTGAATCTTCTGCAGGTAAGTCAAGCCGGCCAATGCGATGTCGTTCTGTCCGAACCCGCGATTCGGAATCGGCGACCCAATCGGATCAAGCTTCAACGTCTCATGCGTGTTATTGAGCTGAAGAAACAGGTTGGATTTCTGGCTGAAGTCCGGCCGTGCGATGAGGTTGAACCCCTCACCCTCCCACGTTCCAGCAAGCTCGCTCAGAAGGCCCAAATTTTGGAGGACTGTTGCGTTGTCTGGGCTGGTTCGAATTGAAGATATTGCAGTTACTGCTTCGTCAGGCATCGTTTCTTCTCCTTCTGATGGAATTTTTTCTTGGTTTTTCGTTTTGGAGCACCCCGGGTCTACAACGCGATACTCGCCCTATTGAAAGGGCCTTTAGCGGCTTGATTGCGGGCGACAACAAATCGGCCCCGCAAATTATTCAAGCGCGATCCGATGAACAGCGCTGAGAAGAAGGTCAGCGTTTCGCCATATCAGGAAAACCAGTGGTCATTACCACTAAGAACAAGCTAGAGATGAACCCCATTCGTTAAAACGACAGGCGGGCTTTTTTCCCTTCGCACTTTTCGAAGAATCTACAAAAATCAATGGACCGTTGGCTTGGCGGACTCCAAGGTGAGTGGCAAGGTGCGAAAGAGAGCCGTCGACCAGACTTGAACTGATGATCTGCTGGTTGCGGTTCAACGACTTAAGAGGCTTTCCATTCAGTGGCTTCCCGGTTGCTGAATGGGGCAAGAGCAGACGCTTTTTTACCACGCTTGTTACTAAGGTACCTTTCCGCGATCACCCCTGTTAAGTGAACATATTGCCTGTGATGACCGACCTTGCCGCTCGTCGGCTCCATAGCACAAGCTTGCCGGATGATGCTCAAATCTCTCGCGCTGCTACCCCGTCTGCGCACTCATATTCTTACTGCTATCGCTGAAAGGAATCATCATGCAAATCATAGTCACGTGGTCAAACGGAATGAAATCAGAATTGGAAGTAGTGGTCCCGTTGGGCGCTACTCCCATGCGAACGAGCTTTAGAACCCCCACCCCGCCGACTGCGCTGCACCGCCAGGCAGACGGTTCATGGGCGTGCTACAACCAAAGTAAAGTTCTGCTCGGCTACTGTCTGCCACCGAAGATGATTGGACGGCCCGTGCAGGGAATTACCTGGGCCGAGGCATGCGCGGATGTGGCCATCAGCCACGCCATCCCATATCTCAACGAAGCCGACTGGGAACGGGACCGGCTGTTGCGGCTGGCGAACACAGGAAAGTTTCATTTCCACGGGCACGCCACGGAGCAGGAAGCGATCGACTGCTACCAGGAATTCTTGAGAGACTTTGGCGAGAAAGAGCCGGTTTGAAGCCAGGTTTCGCCGTCTCAAACAAGGCCGCAGAAATGTGGAGCGATTAGTGTGGTCGTCGCCGCTTAAGATGTATTACACCTGAGTCCACTACGAACGAGAGTCTACCCTTTCCCTTCATGCCGATTTCTGCAAATCCCTCGGCAAACCGTCGCGCGGAACAATTTTCTCCCCACCGGTCATCCTTGCACTGTGCGAATTCTCTCAGTCCCCATGAAGTGGTTTGTATATCAATAACTTGAGGCTGGCGCCATCCGTTGGCAGCGCACTTGCACCCTCAGTCACAGGTTACAAAATCCCTCCCCAAGGAGACTGCGATGAAAAGAACACAATTCGCTTTGTCCATGATGTTGCCGGTGATGGCGTTAACTGTCGCTTTGTGTTTCGCAAGCCAGCCAATGTTCGCGCAGAGTGCTCCCGATCCATCGCGCGACCCGTCAACTCAACAGCAGCCGATGCAGCCTGACGATCAGAGCGCGGCTTCGGTGAAAACGTTCAACGGAAAGATCGTGAAATCCGGGGACAAACTTGTCCTTACGGATGTCAGCAGCAAGACCACATATCAGCTCGACGACCAGCAAAAGGCCCAGGCCTTCCTGAACAAGAGTGTGAAGGTGACAGGAGTTCTGGATGCCTCTACAGGCACAATTCGCGTCAACGCGATCGATCCAGCCTGATCCCCTAACCTAGTTCCCCAAGAAGACACAGTGCCTCTGAGCAGGACACTCTGGGGAAGGGGACGGCGAGGCATGGCCGCCCCCTTTTTCCACGTAATTGTAGACCTTCCATCTCGCACTTATAATTGAGTTAACGAACTACCTGTTGGCACGCCGTCACGTCAAAATTCCGGGCAAGAAGGACTGTGTATGCGCTTGTTAAGTGCTCGCCTTATTGTTTCCCTCATTCTGGGCGTCGCGCTGGTTTCGTCGGGCTTCTCCTACTACGAGGTGTTGGGTGAAAAGCGCGCCCTGCGCAGCGATCTGGAGCGTCGCGCCGAGTTGTTTGGTGAGAGTCTCGCCGGCAACGTCGAACGGGCTTGGAATGCAGACTCGAACCATTCAGGCTCGGACGGAGTTGCTAACAACGTCCCGAGCCACCAACTGCAACAGCTTGTGCAGCGCTTCGGAAACCGGGAGCACATGCTGGGCGTTGCCATCTACGACCGGCAGGGCGCGCTGGTAACCGCAACCCCGGAACTCACAAGTGCACTCACCGCGATTCCGTCGCTCGTGACCCAGGCCATCGCGCAGGGTCGCGAACAGAGTTCGTTCGTCCGGTTGGGTAGTATGCAGGTTCACATTCTCGCGCTACCGATTCGCCGCCAGAATGAAGATGAAGTGTTGGGCGGTCTCGCAGTGGTGACCGACGCGAGCTACATCCGGGAACAGATTCTTCTCGCCTGGCGTCAAACATTTCTCCGTGTGCTGGTTCAGGTCTTTTTCATCGTTCTGATTACGTTATTGATTGTCCGCTGGAGCATCACCGGCCCGATTGCCCGGGCGGCGCTGTGGATGCGTGCCCTCCGCACGGGAAAGATTTCATTTCGCCAGGAGGTGCCGGACCTCGACATGTTCCGGCCGCTGGCGCGCGAAGTGGCGACCATGGCTGAGAGTCTCAGCCACGCCCGCAACGCCGCCGAGAACGAGGCCCGCCTGCGCGAGGCGGGGGAATCCATGTGGACGGCCGATCGTCTCTCGGTCCAGCTTCGCACGCGCCTGGAGGACGGCCACCTGTTCGTCGTCTCGAATCGCGAGCCTTACATGCATCAACGAAACGGCAAGACAGTCGAGGTGGTCGTTCCGCCAAGCGGCCTGGTCACCGCGCTCGAACCTGTGCTGAACGCATGCGATGGCACTTGGATCGCCCACGGCAGCGGCAATGCCGACGCCGAAGTCGTGGATGCCGCCGACCGGCTGCGCGTTCCTCCCGAGGATCCCCGCTACAGTTTGCGCCGCGTGTGGTTAACCAAAGAGGAAGAGGAAGGTTATTACTACGGTTTTGCCAATGAAGGACTCTGGCCGCTTTGCCACATCGCCCACACCCGCCCGCTCTTTCGGGCTGACGACTGGCAACACTACCAGGATGTCAACCGCAAGTTCATGGCCGCCGTGCTCGAGGAAATCGAGAATGTCGCCAAACCTGTGGTACTCGTCCAGGACTATCACTTCGCATTGCTGCCGCGGCTAATCAAGGAGAAGCGCCCCGATGCGCGCGTGGCCATCTTCTGGCATATTCCGTGGCCCAATCCGGAGGCCTTCGGCATTTGCCCCTGGCAGCGCCAGTTGGTCGATGGTTTGCTCGGCGCCGACTTGATCGGATTTCACATTCAATCGCACTGCAACAACTTCCTAGCAACCGTCGACCGCGTCGTCGAGTCGCGCGTGGACTGGGAGCACTTTTCCGTACTCCGCCAGGACCACCGCACCATCGTCCGGCCTTTTCCCATCAGTGTTGCCTTCACCGGCGACAATGCCGCCGAAGATAACAATCACGGCTTCAACTACCTCGAACGTTCCGCGCTGCTGCGGAGTCTGGGCGTGGAGGCCACCTTCATGGGAATTGGCGTCGATCGCGTCGACTACACCAAAGGAATTCTTGAGCGCTTCCTGGCGATCGAGCGCTTCCTCGAAAAATATCCCAGCTATCAGGGAAAATTCACATTCGTGCAGATCGGAGCGCCCAGTCGTACCCACATCAAGCGCTATCACGATTTGTTCGCGGAAGTGGAAGCCGAAGCGGAACGCATCAATTGGCGCTTCCAGGGCGGCAAGTGGAAGCCCATCGTGCTCCTCACGCGCCAGCACAGCCATCAGGAGATCGAGCCCTATTACCGCGCCGCCGATCTCTGCCTGGTAACTTCGCTGCACGATGGAATGAACCTTGTAGCCAAGGAATTTCTGGCAGCGCGCCGGGACGAGCGGGGCGTGTTGATCCTCAGCCAATTCACCGGAGCGGCGCGCGAACTGCGCGACGCCCTACTGGTCAATCCTTACGACATCGATCAAACCGCCGATGCCATCCGTGCCGCTTTAGAGATGGAGCCGGAGGACAAGCAATTGCGCATGCAGCGCATGCGCAAGGTCATCAAGGAACACAACATATACCGCTGGGCCGGGAACCTGATCACCGAACTGTGTGAGGTCCGCTTGGACGCACCCGAGGACACGCAGGAGAAACTTCGCGCCAGCGTATCGGTAGCATGAATCCGCGGTTCGCGAGCGGCGAGAATGAAAGAAAAATAAAGATCAAAGGAGCAACGCGTTGAGGCCAGAAGTGCAATCGCAGCTCATGGCGTTTCTACACACTGTTGCCCAGGCGCCCCAAGCGGCGCTGCTGCTTGATTACGACGGAACGCTGGCGCCCTTTCGCGCGCGGCGCGACCAAGCTTACCCGTATCCCGGAGTGGCGCTCATCCTGCAAGAGATCGTGCGTAACGGCCGCACGCGAGTGGTTGTCATATCCGGGCGAGATGTGATCGGCGTGCTCCCGCTTCTCAATATTCACCCGCGTCCCGAAGTTTGGGGTGTCCATGGGCTGCAACGTCTGAAGACAGACGGGAGCATGGAGATGCCACGTCTCGATGAGCGAACGATCAATGGCTTGGCGGATGCCGAGCGCTGGCTCGACTATCTGCAGCTGCGCTACGCCGCGGAATTCAAGGCCGGAAGTATTGCCGTTCATTGGCGCGGATTGAATGAAATCGAAGCGGAGGATATCCGCTCTCGCGTCATGCTCGGCTGGCGGCTGATTGCTGAATACAGCGGCCTCAATCTGTTGCAGTTCGATGGTGGTGTGGAAATCCGGGCCAGCCAGGCCAACAAGGGCAATGCGGTGCGCACCTTTTTGAGTGAAATCCGTCCAGACATGCCGGTGGCTTACCTGGGCGACGACACCACCGACGAATCCGCTTTCCATGCCATAGAAGGCCGCGGCGTCAGCGTGCTGGTGCGTCCCACTTGGCGGCAGACGGCGGCGCAATTGTGGCTGAAGCCGCCCGACGAACTTCTCGACTTTCTCGGGCAATGGCTAAAGACCTGTGCCGAGCGCAATACCGCTAAAAGCGGCGCAGCCGCGGTGGTAATCGGATGACAACTACAGCGCAACAAGTCTTCTACGCACGCCGGTGAAACCCTTTTACTTCAATGCATCGGCGCATCTCTTGCGCATCACCACACAGAAGGCCGCTAAGCCTCTTAATTCCCGATCAAAAACAATGAAAAGAGAGTAGTCTGGGATGTGTCTCTTCTAGCATCTTCCCGCCGCGCCCTCTAGGGTGACGGTTCCTTGCGAAATCTGACAGCGTGTTCGCTGCGCAAGGAGGCCGTTATGGCCATATCCTCTTCTGCTCGTATAACCGCCTCCGCTAGACGAGATGGCGACAGCCGTGCAACCGCGTCATCAAGAAGAGATGGCGACGGAAATCACGTTCACAACGAAATCCTGCTCGCCCTTCCGCGCACAGAGGCGGAAGCGTTTTTGCCCAAACTGGAATTCGTGAGATTGAAGCTCCATCAAGTTCTTCATGAAGCTGGCGATACGCTGAAATCGGCGTATTTCTGCAATTCCGGAATGTTCTCGGTCTTGAATGTCATGCCGGACGGAAAAAGCGTCGAAGTCGGCCTCATCGGCCAGGAGGGCTTTTCGGGCACCCCATTGGTTGTAGGCTTTCGCACCAGCCACACTCGAACCGTGGTTCAGGCCGAGGCCACTGCCTTCAGAGTGGATGCCGATGCCTTGCGGGCTGTGCTCCCCAAATGCCCAAAGCTGGAACGGCATCTGAACCGGTATGCACAGCTATTGGCGGTGCAGGTGACCCAAATCGCCGCCTGCAACCGGCTGCACGAAGTGAATGAGAGATTGGCCCGGTGGCTGCTGATGACCCAAGACCGCGTTGGTTCCCAATCTCTTCCGTTGACGCAGGAATTCCTGGCGCAGATGTTAGGAACACGACGCTCAAGCGTGACTGTTTCGGCTGGTGCGCTGCAGAAAGCCGGATTGATTGCCTACACACGAGGAAGCGTCACCATCCTAGACCGGGTCAATTTGGAACAGGCGTCCTGTGACTGCTATGGGCTGCTGCAACGGCAAGTCGAAGAATGGCAGAGCCAGAACGCGTAGGACTTATGTCGTCGAGGTACGTTCGTCGAGTTCCTCGGCGTGCCGGCTTGGCCTCCAGTCTTCAGGCAGGATATCCCGGTGGAAAAAGCGCCATCCAAGGCGCAGATTCTCCAATCCATCAAAGATTTCTTGGAGGTCGTCGGCAAGAAGGATTGGGGTTATATTGGAGCCGACGATCGGACTTGAACCGATGACCTGCCGATTACGAATCGGCTGCTCTACCAACTGAGCTACGTCGGCTTTCGGTTTGCTTTGTTTAGTTTACCAAATCGCTTGGTGGTTTCTGCTGTACAACTGCTGTACAAGCGATCTGGGCCTCAAGCTGTTTCATGGCTGCGGTGACGACTCGCGGCACAGTCTTGATGTAGCTCCGCTGAGTCGTTCTGATGTCTTCGTGCCTGAGTATCGCTTGAATCACAATATCAGGAACACCGAGTTCATGAAGGTTCGTGGCTAGACCGCGACGATATGCGTGCCAGCCTTTCCACTTCAAACCGTTTGCCTTGAAAATGGGCTTGATAACACGGTCAGCGAGATTGTCCAAATCCAACGCCCCGCCAATCGTATTCGGAATTCCTCATGAACTCAGGAAAAGCATTCATGCTGGAGCATGTTACCGCAAGGCAGTGGTCGCTGGGTTTTGGTTAGCGGTCATCACGATTTATCACCAACTGGCTCTCACTTTTCAACCGGGCAAGAGTCCAATCATCTACAAGCTCTATGCGCCATTTGATGCCGATCATTACGCCGCGCCTGATCTTGCGTCCGCCAACGCTTGGCGATTTGGATTCGATCCAGATCGCGAAGGAGGAAGCGTGGCACGATTTGCAGCGTTGGATGACTTGGGCTTTCGAGAACCAAAGGTCGCGGCAAGCGATGGAAGATTCAATTCGGAGAGGGATGGATTACCAAAATCAACTAGGAATCCCATTGGCCGGATTCCATCGGGTCAACGGCGATTTCGTTGTCCGAACCGCATTGGATGTTACCGATGAGCAGGGCGTCTATGAGACAGGATACTGGGTTGCTCCCAAATACGCGGGACAGGGCATGGCGACGGAGGCGACAATCGCAGCTATTCGGTACGCGTTCGGTCACCTTGGAGCAAAGGCAATCAGCATCGGGTACTTCGACGGAAACGAGGCGAGCCGACGCATCGTGGAGAAATTGGGATTCCAGAAACTACGCATTGCCCATAACGCGGCGACACGTTGCCTCGACGGCGCGAAACTTGATCGTCATGAATACATCCTGACCAGCCCCAATGCGCTGCCCGAACTTGACGTTTCATGGGGTTGAGGCCCAGCTTTGCTCTAGTCTCCAAAGAGCGGCTTCTGATCTTGCATAAGCTCCACGGTTTGCGAACAATCCTCATCGTCATTTTCAACGTGATTGACCCGCATGCTCACTGGATAGCATCGCATCAGCCTCGCATCGTAGGGCTTCAGCAGATCGGAGACAGCTTGCACGTCGTTCATTCCCGGATCGAGCCAGAGATCATAATCGTCTGGATGAAGGATCACTGGCATCCTGTCGTGGACGGCAGAGGTCACCGCGTTCGGCGTGGTTGTGAGAATCGAGCAAGTCTTTACCCAGTTTCCGTTCGAATCCCTCCACCCGTCCCAAATCCCAGCGAATGCGAATAACTCGCCTTCGTTCACTTCAAAACAGTATGGCTGCTTAGATGCGCCGTTTCGCGCCCACTCGTAGAACCCGTCTGCCGGGATCAGACACCTGCGAAACTTCATCGGATCGCGAAACGCAGGCTTGGTCGCGGCTGTCTCCGACCGGGCGTTAATCATTCCTGCTGCGCCGTCTGATGATTTTGCCCAATTCGGAATCAAGCCCCAGCGCATAGATGCAATCTGGCGGATGGGCTCTTTCGGATGTTGGCGGATCACGGGAACGTTGCTCGCGCGCCAGCGCTCTGCTTAGTATGTCTTATCTCAGAGGCGTTTTATCTCGTCGGCTCGCGAGTGACAGCGGTTGGGGGCGCCGTTACGCGGCCCGCGTCAGCGCTTTGTACTCGTCATCGGATTGCGTGGGCAGCAGCACCCAGAGCGTATAAATGCCGAGCACTGTACCTATCGGGACGTTCAACAGCGCGATGAAGCCCACCACCAGGGCCACAACCCGCGCCCACTCCTGCCGTTGCAGCAAGCCCCAACCAGCGAAAAACCCGGCCGCAGCCTTCGCCAGAATCAACCATCCGAGGAAGCTGAGCAGAGGCCGCAGCCACACCGTGATCTCGGGCGGCGGGCCGTTCGGAATATGGATCACGTGGCCAAAGATCGTCTGCGCGACAATGAGCAGGACGACTCCTGCCACCACGTGCAACGCCGAGTACGCCATCCAGAGAATGCCCACTAGCCGGACATGGTCGCGCACTCGGCTGCGCCGCAGTTCAATGAGTCCCAGCACGGTTTTGCCGCAACGTCCGCAGCGCGGCTCTCCCGCTTGCAACTGCGCACCACATTGATCGCAAAACATTCGCTTCGCCTCCCGACCACACACTCCCCGCACTTGTATTGTACGGATGCAACCACTCAACAGTTCCGAAAACAAGCTCTCAGTTCTCAGTGCGGCGAGCACGGGTTTGGTTTACTGAGAACTGAGAACCGGGAACTGAGAACTTCTCGCTAAAACGAAAAGGCCACCCGGCAACTTGGGCGGCCTTTTCTTTCAAGGGAGAATAGTTCCAACGGAGGTTTCATCCATCAGAACTTTCTGCGGGAATCTTATGAGCCTCAAAAGCGCAGTGTCAAGTAAAATTTAAGACTTAAATAGTCTTATTTTCAATCACTTACACGATGTGTCCACAAGTCGGCAAACCGGGCCAAAACGGGACGAAATCCCCTCTTTTCACCACTAACGACATTCGATTGAGCTACTTACCGCTCCCGTGGCACCGGCCGGGCGTCGTCTTCCAGGTGCAGGGAGATGAATTCCATCGTCTCCCGGCGATCGAACACGGAGTCGGGAAAAAGCCGCTTTACCAGCAGTCGCAAGCCTCCAAACGCGATCCCCGCCACCAGCGCCAGGCCAACCACAATTCCGCAAAGCACAATCGCGTTGAACAAAAAATTTGCCAGATTATCTTTCTTGCTCACGTAGGTGTTTTCATTCCACGTGACATCGGCTTCATAGCTGATCGACGCCATCAGCGATCGCGCTTCACTTTTTGAAAGCGGGCCGGCCGCGATCACGATGATCGGCCCGGTGCGCGCGTCAAAGAACGGACCTAGATCAACAATCGGCGCAACTCCCGGCTGCTGCTGCGTGACCCGGTGCGAGACATCGGCCGAGGCGTCGATCTCACGCAGCCGCTCGGCGGCAATCTGCGGCGTCGGATACTCGATGAGCATCAGCGTAGCGTCGCCCGCGTTCGCCGCATACTTGCCCATGACCACTTCCGCGCCCGACTTGAAATCCACCATCGCAGCCGGCAGCGGCGATCCCACCCGATCCAGCGCGACCGGACCCAGAATGTACTTCGTCGTATTCTTCTCGAGATTCTTGTCGGACCCCTTGGGAAGTCGCGTGGGCAGCGAAGGCGGGTTGCCCTTGTTCCCCTCAGCCTGCGGCAACAGCCCGGCCAGCTGCCGCATCTGCGACGCTGACATCACGCTCATTCTGTCGAACACCGCATCCACCAGCACGTTCCCCTGATAGAACAGAACGCGGTTATTCAGAAAAGCCGCCTGCCCGCCAATGGTCTCCTGTCCCATCTCGTCGGAGTAGTAGTAGGTGAAGGCGCCATAAGCGCCGCTGGCATCGGCAAACACGGCGGCCTTGATCGTCAGATTGCGGCCGTCGTCGCGAGTGTAAGCCGCCTTCTCCAAACGCTGGAAGCCATACTCCGTAAGGACGGGCGCATTCGCTGCATCGGCAGCGGCGGGATCCTCACTCCTCGAAACCGCGCCTTTCATCTGCCAGCCCGCAAACTCAACGGGAAGAACCTGGGCCGAAGAGATAGCGGTCGTAGAAGCTGGGGTTGAAGATGCTGAGTCCTGAGAAACAGGGACCGGCTTACGCGATTCGGTAGCAAAGACCGTAGCGCAAAAAAGAAAAGAAGCCGAGACAACTAGGAGCTGTCGCACAACTTTCATTCGAGAAAAGGCGCACCCACGCTACTCGATTAGACTACCGGCAGCCCAAGAAAGTTTCCACCTCGAAAGCCCGGTACGTCGAGGTTGTGAGTGTAATAGGGATGTTACGCCAACCACAAGCTAGGGACCGCTGGTCTAGCGATGCAATCGCTTGCTAAGAAACCAGAAGCCGGTGCTGCAACCAAGGCCGAAGATGAGTAGTGGAATGCCGATCACCCATCGTCCGAAAATCGAAACAGGGTCCCAACCGACCGACCCGTTTGAGGCAATTCCCAGAACATACCGGACGTATATAGAGAGCGACACGAGCAGTAAGGCCAGCGACAGCACAATCGCCAACACTCCAGCGGCGAGACTCCCGAAAAATAGCAGCACCCAGCGCATAAAGGCATTCTAAGCCTGAAAGCTGGTCAACGAGTGTAATCGGGATGTTACGCCAATTGACAGTTCTTCATCTTGGTTGGCGCAACCGGGCGTTAGCAGAAACCAGCGGCCCTAGGGCTTCAAGTCCAACGCCTTGAGCCGCTTCCGTGCGGCCCCGAAATTGCCCAACTGGTAAACGGACGCGCTCGCCGGCGGCCCTATGGTTTCAGGCTGTAGCTATCGCCCAGTTTTCCCGCTGCCTGCAGGTGTTTTCGCGCTCTCACCAGCTCAGCGATCTGCCGGATATGTCCCAGATCGTGCATGGTCCACTCATGCAGCATTTGTTGCAGGGTGATTTCGCCGGCCTCCTGGTGCCTCGCGCGGCGTTCACCGGCGCTTCGCGGCAAGGTCCGCAGATACTCCACGTTAGTCTCGCGCTGCTCTTCAAAATGGTCGAAGGCATCTTCCGTATTGGCATTGCGATACAACTCCACGTACATCTGTGCATCATCCGACTCGAACACCGGCAGTTCCTCACTCACGAACCGGTCCACGCGTGTTCGATAGCAGTGGCCCTCGGAATGGGAAAGATGCGCGAGCACTTCCGCTAGCGAAAAGCGGTCAGGCGCGGGCTTCCATTCGGTAT
>Ga0181532_10001966_pt1 | contig 19422 bp, 12 predicted proteins | sample PEATcosm2014_Bin_33_FD_119768 | JGI IMG/M metagenome (GOLD analysis project Ga0181532, IMG submission 119768) | Peatland microbial communities from MTU Mesocosm Facility, Houghton, MI, USA - PEATcosm2014_Bin11_30_metaG | ecosystem: Environmental > Terrestrial > Soil > Wetlands > Peat | place... | reverse complement strand
GCCGCCGTGACCGCCCTTTCCCCCGATATTGGGAGTGATTTCTAAGGTGTCCAGATCGACCCCAATGATGGAATTGATCGTATTGATCAGTGAAACAGCGTTTGCGCCTGCAGCCACTGCCGCGCGGGCAGGCATCACGATGTCAGAAATATTGGGCGTGAGTTTTACGATCACCGGGATTTTGGCTACATCCATAACCCATCGCGTGATCTGCTCGCAGTACTCCGGCACCTGGCCCACGGCGCTGCCCATGCCGCGTTCGCTCATGCCATGTGGGCAGCCGTAGTTCAGTTCGATACCGTCGGCACCGGTATCCTGAATACGGCGGATGATGTCATGCCAGGTCTCGGGCTTGGACTCGACCATTGCGGACACAATGACGGCGCGGTCGGGCCAGGCGCGCTTCACTTCTGAAATTTCACGCAGGTTCACTTCGAGCGGCCGGTCGGAAATCAACTCAACGTTATTGATGGCCAGCATTTTCTCGCTGCCCGAGTGCCATGCACCATAACGATTGGAAACATTCAGCACCGGAGCGCCAATCGTCTTCCATACCGCTCCGCCCCAACCTGCTTCGAAAGCGCGATGGACCTGCTGGCCCGAATTGCTTGGCGGGGCAGAGGCCAGCCAGAACGGATTCGGGGAGCGAATGCCGGCAAAATTGATGCGCAGATCAGCCATGTGCGACCAACCTTTCATGAATCGAACGAGCAGCAAGTTTGCCGTCCTGGACGGCCATGACGGTAGAAGCAGCGCCGCGCGCGCGAATGCAATCACCCCCGGCATAAACACCAGGCAAACTGGTTTCAAATTCCCGGGACACCTCAATAAAGCCCCGTTCGGTCTTGAGTTTCAGCCGGGAAGCCAGCGACGGTTTCTCCTGGCCGATGGCCTTCACAATCTGATCGGCGGGAAGTACAAAGGCCGAGGCGGGAACCGGTTGCGGCGAAGGGCGCCCGGAGGCATCCCTCGAACCTAAACTCACGCGTCGGCATTCCAGGGCCTTCACAGATCCATTTTCCGCCTCCACGCGCACGGGCTGCGTCAAGAACGAAAACCGCACGCCTTCGCGCTTGATGAAGTCATATTCGTGGGCGTATGCGGTCATTTCCTTTTCTGACCGGCGATACACCATCGTGACCAGGTTTGCGCCCAGGCGTCGCGCGATTGTGGCGCAATCAATCGCCGTATTGCCGGCGCCAATGACGACCACGTTGCGGCCGACGACAAGTTTGCTCGCGTCCAGTTTGCTCTGCTCGATGTATTCCAGGCCATCCAGAATGTATTCTTCGCCGGGGATACCTAATGTCGTGGTGCTGCCCAGGCCTACACTCAGGAAAACGGCAGCAAAGTCCGCCTGCAATTCCGGCAAGGTGACATTTGTACCCAATTCCTTGCCCGTCTCCACCTTAATTCCGAGCTTTTTCAGCAAGTTCACTTCCGCCAGCGCTATCTCCATTGGCTCGCGAAGGCCAATGATGCCGTAAGTGGAGAGGCCGCCTGCCAAGTCCCGCTTTTCGAAGAGCGTTACGCCATGGCCGCGCCTGGCAAGCTCTCCGGCACAGGAGAGACCTGCGGGGCCTGCGCCAATAACGGCCACTTTCTTGCCCGTGGCCATGGCCGGCTGGAACAAATCCGTGCCCTTTTCAAAAGCAAAATCCATTGCGTAACGCTGCAACCTGCCGATGCTGATGGGCTTGTGCTCCGCGCCCAGGACGCAAGCGCCTTCACACAATTCCTGAACCGGGCAGACCCTTGCGCAGGTGGCGCCCAGAAGATTGGAATCAAGAATCGTACGGGCGGAGCCGCGCAAATTGGAAGTGGCAATTTTCTTGATGAATTTGGGAATGTCTATATGCGTGGGGCAGGCGTGGGTGCAGGGAGCGTCGTAGCACATCAGACATCGCGCCGCTTCTACAGCGGCTTCATGGCGTGTTAACGGCGGCAGAAGTTCGCCAAGGGAACTGTGGCCTGCCGCTGGTTGCTGGGTATTTGTCAATCCGCCCTCCCGGTCTTCACCCCAAATACCATACAACGCCTGGGATGAAGGAAGGTTAAAAGCGAAAACAACTTCTTTCAATAGGCATTCTGCTTCAGGCGACCAACTTCGACACCGAGACCTGACGGTGCATCAGCAGAAAATAGAATCCGCCGGAGAGGAGGAAGCCGACAAACCAGGCATAATCATAAAGCCATCGCAGCGATGGCACGGCAAGGCCGATCAACGCAATCGCCACACCAGTCACCAGCGCGGCAATGGCCTTAGGGTTGAAGCCGTTACGATATTCGTACGCGCCCTTGCGGCGATACAAATCATGAACATCCAGGTTCCGCCGCCGCACCAAGTAGTAGTCGCAAATCATAATCCCTGCTATGGGGCCAAGGAACGCGGAGCATCCGACCAGCCAGCCAAATATATAGGAGCTGAAATCACTGAGGAGCTTCCAGGGCATCATCAGGATTCCCACCACCCCGGTGATGAGGCCGCCCGTGCGAAAGGAGATGAGACTCGGCCGAAGATTGGAAAAATCATTGGAAGGCGAGACCACATTGGCGGCAACGTTGGTATTCAGGGTGGCAATCAGAAGGGCAATCAGTGCAACTAGGGCAATGAGCGGCTGGTTGAATTTTCCGATGAGGATAACCGGATCCCAAATCGCTTCTCCAAATATCACGGCCGATGCAGAAGTGACAGCAACGCCGATGAAGGAGTACAACGTCATCGCGGTTGGTAGCCCCAAAGCCTGGCCGACCATCTGTGCACGCTGCGATTTTGCATATCGCGTGAAGTCTGGAATGTTCAAGGCCACAGTTGCCCAAAAGCCGACCATGCCGGTCAGCGCGGGAATGAAGAAGTGGAGCAGTTCCGAAGAGCTGTGAAACTTGCTCGGGGTGTGCAGGACCGGACCCAAGCCACCTGCTTTCCGGGTGATCCAAATGAGAAGAAGCAGACCAACGATGAGCATGAAAGGCGCGCCAATTCCTTCGAGGAACTTGATGGTCTCAATCCCGCGCCAGATCACGAGCATATTGATCGCCCAGAAGAGGAAAAAACAGATCCAGTTGCTGCCCGGGATTTTTGCCGCGCCGGGCCAGACGATTCGCAGCATGGAGTAGATGGCTTGGCCGCCAATCCATGCCTGGATGCCGAACCATCCGCAAGCGACCAGCGCGCGCAGGACTGCCGGAATATTCGCCCCGCGGACACCGAAGGAGGCTCGAACAAAGACCGGAAACGGGATGCCGTAGCGCGTGCCTGCGTGCGCATTCAAGAGCATCGGAATGAGGACAATCAGATTGCCCAGCAGGATGGTAAAGATCGCCTGAATCCAGTTCATGCCCCCCGCGATCAGGCCGGAAGCGAGCATGTAGGTTGGAATGCAAACGCTCATCGCCACCCAGAGTGACGCGTAATTGTAAGTTCCCCAGGAGCGCTTCCCCTCTGGAATAGGGGCCAAATCAGGATTGTAAAGAGACGCGTCGACCTGTGTAAGTTCCATCCATCTTTCCCGGTAAAAAGAAACGAGGCGTCAGACTATAGCATGCACGGGAGAAATTCCACTGCTGCAGCGTGCGGCACCCCGTGCGCCGGTTCTCCGAGAATTCTTCCAGAGGAAGCACTCGCCTCAGGGCAATCGGAGTTATTATCAGGGGTTCCAAGATGCATGGATCAACTCCTCGGAGACATGATGATGCCTAAGTCCTATTCCAGGTGGCGGATATGCCGCGTTGCGTTCTTTCTGACGGTGCTGGTGACTGGGTTCGCAGGAGCAGGCATCGCGCAGGCTCCAGCTCCGAAACCGCCCGCAGTTCTGTTGGGGACAGCGTGGTATCCGGAACAGTGGCCGGAGTCGCACTGGGGAAGCGATCTCGCGCTGATGCAGCAGGCCGGAATTCACATGGTGCGTGTCGGGGAGTTTGCTTGGAGCAGGATGGAACCGGAAGAGGGTCACTATGACCTGGACTGGCTGGATCACGCGGTTGCGGCTGCTGCCGAGCACAACATCTACACGGTAATCGGCACCCCGACCGCCGCGCCTCCGGCATGGTTGACGCAGAAATATCCTGAGACTTTGCGCGTCTATGAAGATGGCCGCAGGTCCCAGCATGGGAATCGACAGCAATTCAATTGGGCGAATCCGAAGTACCGGGAAATGGCACGGAAAATCGCTGAGCAGTTGGCCAGACGCTTTGGACACAATCCCCACGTGATCGGCTGGCAGATTGACAATGAGTACGCGGAAGTCTCCTTCGACCCGGAAACAAAAGCACAATTCCAGCAATGGGTAAAGTCGCGCTACGGCACCCTGGATAATCTTAACGCGCGTTGGACCACCGCTTATTGGAGCGAGACCTACACGGAGTGGGGCCAGATTCCGATTCAAGTGGGATATGGCAATCCCGGCCTGCTGCTCAGCTGGATGCGTTTTGTAAGCGACACGTGGCGCAGCTACCAAAAGAACCAGCTGGAAGTGATTCGCGCCAACTCTGACCCGCATCAGTTCATCACGACAAACACCATGGGATGGTTTGATGGTTTTGATCATTACACCGTCGAGGAAGATCTGGATCTGGCCGCTTGGGACGATTACGTTGGCGAAGGGCACCTCGATCCGGTGCGCAATGGCGCAACTCACGACCTGACTCGCGGTTTCAAGCATAAGAATTTCTGGGTGATTGAAACGCAGCCCGGCTCCGTCAACTGGGCGGACGTGAACAATTCGCTGGATAAGGGAGAAGTGCGCGCCATGGCCTGGCACGACGTTGGGCACGGTGCCGATGCCGTCAGCTATTGGCAATGGCGAAGCGCGCTGAACGGGCAGGAACAGTATCACGGCACCCTGGTAGGTCCCGATGGCAAACCAGTCCCTCTATATGCGGAGGTGGCGCAGGTCGGCAGGGAATTTGAAAAGGCGGGCCCCGCGCTGGCGGGTACCTCCGTGAAATCCGAAGTGGCGATCCTGCATTCCTATGACAGTCGCTGGGCCATCCAGTGGCAGAAGCACAACAACAAATACGACCCGCAGGAAGAAATTGTGAGCTACTACGGGCCATTGCGCGCGATTGCGCAATCGGTGGACATCGTTGCGCCCAGCGCACCTCTGAGTCAGTACAAGTTGGTGATCGCACCGGGCCTGAATGTCCTCAGTGACGCTGCGGCGAAGAACCTCATCGCCTTTGTGCAAGGCGGCGGGCACTTGGTCCTGGGGCAACGCTCCGCGATGAAAGATGATGACAACACTCTCGAACCGGAGCGCCAGCCTGGACCACTTGCGAATCTCCTGGGCGGCCGCGTGGAGCAGTATTACGCATTGACGCAACCCATTCCGGTTGAGGGCAGATGGGGAAAGGGTGAGTGCCCGCTCTGGGCCGAGTTGTTGAGCGCGCAGGACAGCGGCACGGACGTGCTGATGCGCTATGGAAAAAGCAATGGATGGCTGGATGGCCAGCCCGCGGCGATTACGCGCCAAGTAGGGAAGGGAAGGATTACTTACGTCGGTGCATGGCTAGATCCCAAAACCATGACGGAAGCTGCGAAATGGATGATCGAGAGCAGCGGCGTAAAGCCTGCGTTTGGCGTCGTGCCGGCGGGAGTGGAAGTCTCTGCGCGCTACAGCGACGACCGTGTGGTGTATGTGGTGATCAATTTCTCGAAGGAGCCCCAGACGATCAAACTACCCGCGGCCATGGACGACGTGCTCGAGGGCGGATCCAAGAAATCGGTGGCCTTGCCGATTTATGGCGTTGCAGTGCTTTCGACGGACCGCTAGCGCTTGTCGAACAGCTTGACGGCGTTGTCCCGGTATACCTTGCGCAGCACATCGTCCGGCAGGAACAGGCCATAGATGTTCCAGCGGCCTTGCCGGGACGCGTGCGAAGGATATTCAAAATACTCATCGCGCGTTTCGAGGAATCGATAGTGCAGCCGGTACATGTTCTCTTCAGGGATCAAGTCCGTGCCAAAGAGGATACGGTCGGCATATTTCAGGAAAAATTCCCTGGCCGTGTAAGGTTGCCGTCCTAATTCGGCGCATCGCGCCCCTATATCCACATGCAGATTCGGATTTTTGTCCAGCAGGCTGCTTACATAGGCAAGATCTTCTGGATGCTCCGCCACATGCGCACCTACGAACGTTGTTTTCGGGTGACGCGCGATGACCTGATCGCGTTGTGCGAGTAGTTCAAGTTTTCCGTAGCGCGAACCGAAATAGCTCCACTCCGGATGGGCAGCTAATTCCTCGTAGCGTTCGTTCGAAGCATCAATGGGAAGGAAAAACGCGTCCGGGTCGGCGATGTGATACATGATCGGGACGCCCAGCTCGGCCGCTTTTTCATAGAGGGGATCCAGACGCTCATCGTCGATACGCAGAAGTTCCCCATTTAATTCCTGGACCTTGGTTCCAAGGTCTTTCCAGATCTTCAGTCCACAGGCGCCGTGCTCGATCAATCGCTCCAGGCGACTGACAGCCCGTGCAAAGAAGCCGGGGGACTGCACGTCGCTCCAGTCCATCCAGCCATAAGTCGCAAAGCGGTCCGCGGCGACGGTGTGAAACCTGCGTATCATTTCTAATGCCGTTTCGCCCGTGTGCATAGTGATGTTGACAATCCGTTCGATGCCGCATTCGTCCATGATGCGCAGGACCTCCCGCGGTTCCTGCGCATCCAGGTGATTGTGATAATCAATGACCGGGAATTTCGGGTTACGAATTTCATGTTCCCGGGCCATGAGCATGGAGCGGGGATGAAAATCGCTTAATCGGAGATCGACCTCGGCACGCGCGGTGACCATAGCCACAAAGGGATCTTTGCTCGCTGACGGATTGCTCATGTTTGCTCCCTTTCAGAACAGCGGAAGACCATACTAACAAAATGGGCGTTTTTTATGGCGTGCTTCGATTACAATCGCTTCATTGCCACTGCGCATCCCATCGAGCCCAAGTATTCGAATCGGTGCGTGCTTCACCGAGCGTTTCAGAATCTGGCGGGCCCGCGATGACGGAGTTCCTATGAAGAAGATCCGGAGTTTCCCCATTGCAGCGTTGTATGTCCTGATTTGCGGCTGGTCAATCCTGGCGGCCGGGCAGCAGGGATATCTCTACGACATTCATCCCGGGAACCCGGAGGTAAGCGTCCAGAACGATGTAATCACTCTGAAAAATGGCGTTTTCTCCGCTACTTGGTCGACGTCGGGAGGAAAACTCCGTGGCGTCCGTCTGCTCGGAACACTGCTGGCTGCGCCTGCTCGGTTGCCGGAGGATGCGTTTGTGGTCATCCTGGCGGATGGCCGGCGTCTGTCACCTGCTTCGATGCGCATCTCGGATGGTCCGCGCATCGAGGAACTTACGGCCAATCCTCAGGCTTCCTCTTTGGAAGAGCGCTTTGCCGGGAAACGTGTTGTGGTGACGTTGCAGGATCCATCTTCGGATCTCACCGTAAACTGGGCAGCCATCCTGCGAGATGGCGACAACTATATCCGGCAGGAGATCGCGTTCTCTGCCCGGCAAGACACGCCGATTCAGGAGGTGCAACTCTTCGACTTCAAACTCCCTGCCGCGCAGGTATCGGGTACGGTCAAGGGTTCTCCCGTCACTGCCGGAAACCTGTTCCTTGGTTTCGAGCACCCCCTTTCGCAATGCGTCGTCGGGGGCGGCCGCGTTCGATGCTTCATCAATCGGGGGTTGCCGCTCAGAGCCGGGCAGAGCTTGACCTATTCTTCCGTCATCGGCGTATCCGCACCCGGTCAGATGCGCCGGGGGTTTTTGAATTACACCGAGCGTGAGCGAGCGCACCCTTACCGGCCGTTTCTGCATTACAACTCTTGGTATGACATAGGTTATGGCGAGCGCTATGACCAGGCGGCCGCGCTGGATGTGATCCATGCGTTTGGCGAGGAGCTGAGCGTCAAGCGCAGCGTAAAGCTCGATTCCTTCCTTTTTGATGATGGTTGGGACGATCCTCGCTCTCTCTGGAGCTTCGATTCGGGATTCCCGGATGGGTTCACTCCCTTGAAAACGGCGGCAGCCCAATACGGTGCAGCACCTGGGATTTGGCTCTCTCCGTGGGGAGGATACGACAAGGCCAAGGAAGAGCGGATGAAATATGGCGGAAAACAGGGTTTCGAGATGAATGAAGGGGGGTTCGCGCTTTCCGGCCCGAAATATTTCGCCCGCTTTCGACGGGTCACTCTGGACTTTATCCGTCAATATGGAATCAACCAGTTCAAGATCGATGGAACCGGAAACGTGAACAGTGTTTTTCAGGGAAGTGAATTTGACAGCGACTTTCACGCGGCGATCAGCCTGATCGGTGAATGGCGTGCACTGAAGCCGGATATTTTTGTGAACCTCACCACGGGCACTTATCCATCTCCTTTCTGGCTGCTGTATGCCGATTCCATCTGGAGAGGAGGAGACGATGACAGTTTCACAGGCGTGGGTCCCTGGCGCGAGAAGTGGATCACCTATCGCGACGCAGACACCTATGCCGGAATCGTGAAACAGGGGCCGCTCTTCCCACTGAATTCCCTGATGCTGCATGGAATCATCTTTGCACGGCAGGCAGAACATCTCGGTGACGATCCGGAACATGTGTTCGTTCACGAGGTTCACGATTATTTCGGCACCGGCACGCAGTTGCAGGAAATGTATATCACTCACGCACTTCTGTCGGAGGCAGACTGGGATGTCTTGGCGGAGTCGGCCAACTGGTCGCGACGAAACGCCGCGACTCTAGTGGATACGCATTGGATCGGCGGCGACCCAGGCAAGCTCGAAGTCTACGGCTGGGCAGCGTGGTCGGCGGAAAAGGGAATCATCACATTGCGGAACCCCAGCGATAAGCCAAAGAGTTTTTCGCTCGATGTCGGCAAAGCCTTCGACTTGCCTGGTGGTGCAGCGAAGAAGTACCTGGCCCATTCGCCGTGGAAAAAAGACCAATCGCTGAAGCCCGTTGCCCTGGTGGCAGGAAAGGCGCATACGTTTCGCCTGCGACCTTTTGAGGTTCTCAACCTGGAAGCTATTCCGGTGCAATAGAGGCTTTGTTTCGCTTTCATTCTAATTGTTTCTTTTTCTTTCGCTTCTAAGTACACTCACATCTTGGCGATCTCCACTTCGGCTTAGGGGCGGTTCCGGTGCCTGGATGACCCGCGGGACTGCCCCAAGGACTTCACTGAGATGACCCAGAATCGTAGCCAGAGAACTCGAGAGGAATCACGGAAGCGGCCGGTAAGAGGCTGGGGAGGGATTTTTGTTGCCGGCGTAGCTTTTGCGGCGTCCGGTTTGCTCTCTTTCGAAGGCTGCCAAGGCAATACGGCACCAACGACTCCGAGTCCTGCCGCAGGGGCAAAATCTGCCGTAGAAGTCACTGCTTCACCTAGCGGTGTGACCGTGCATACGCCCACCGCCGAATTCAAACTCTCCCCGTCTGGTTCTCTCGAGGGTGCGCTCCGTAGGGAGGGTTCGAGCCTGACTTTGGAAGCGAAGTCTATTGAGGCTGGCCAGAAAGTGACTCTGGCGAAAAAGGATTACCCAGGTGTTGTTCTGGAGACGGAAAAGGCGAGCGTGAGGGATGCCACGGGCAAGCTGGGAACTCTCGGCAAACAGGTGGACGTGAGCGGGAAAATTCCCGGGACTGACCTGGAAGAGACCTTGACGCTAGAGGTCTATGACTCGTTTCCGAATCTCGCGTTGCTCTCGGTCAGGCTGCGCAATGGTGGGCAGAAGGACGCCTTGTTGGAAAGGGTAGTTCTTCAGCAGCACAGTCTTGCCGCAACACGGCCGGACGGGAGCACAACCAGCCCCCTGTGGACATTCGAGGGTTCGAGCTTGAGTTGGGGCAAGGACGAAATCTTTCCAGTTCCGGCGAAGTTCTCCCAGGAAAATCCCTTTGGTGCGCCAGTCGCGGTGAAAGATGATCTTGGGCACGTCGGCGGCGGAATTCCCGTCGTGGCGTTCTGGTCGCGCACCGTGGGTGAAGCGATTGGCCATATCGAAACTCTGCCGCTGGTGCTGTCCGTTCCGGTGCACGCTACGCCGGATGGCCTCATACAGGCCGGTGTCAGCATCCCTGCAAGGACAGTTCTGAAGCCGGGAGAATTCTATTCCACGCCGCGAACGTTTCTGGCTGTCTACTCCGGCGACTATTATGAGCCGCTGAAGATGTGGTCGGACGCCATCGAAAAAGAAGGATTGAGCAGGCCTGCGAATAATGACGAGAACTACGCAGTGGCCTGGTGCGGCTGGGGCTATGAATTCGGAGTCACGCCAAAACAGATGCTCGATACCATTCCCAAGCTAAAAGAATTGGGTATCCACTGGGCCACTCTGGACGACGGCTGGTTCACCAATTATGGCGACTGGCAGCCGCGCCCACCCGTTTTTGCCGGGACCGCAATCCAGGACATGGTGAAGAACTTTCACGAGCAGGGAATTAAAGTCCAGCTCTGGTGGCTGCCTTTGGCCGTGGAAGACGGCAAGTACGGCTATGGAGGGCGCAAGTTCGTCACCTCCAACGTGGTGAAGGAGCATCCGGAGTGGCTGGTGCTGGACGCACAGGGAAAGCCGGCGCGGATGGCGCGTAACTTGGCGACGCTGTGCCCCGCTTTACCCGAAGTGCAAGCCTATTACAAGCACCTCACGGAGCGATTTATCCGTGATTGGGGTTTCGACGGCAGCAAACTCGACAATATTTACGCCCCACCGCCCTGTTACAACCCGGCGCACCATCACAAATCTCCCTACGATTCCGTTTACGCGATGGGCGAGGTGTACAAGACCATCTTTGAGACGACCCGGGCGATTAAACCGGACAGCGTTACGCAAAGCTGTCCGTGCGGAACGCCGCCCAGTCTGGCCTGGTTCCGTTACATGGATCAGGCGGTCACTGCCGATCCGGTAGGCTCGATTCAGGTGCGGCGCCGGATCAAAATGTACAAGGCATTGCTCGGTCCGCGCGCCGCCGTGTACGGCGATCACGTCGAGCTGACCCGCATCTCCGGAGCATCGACCGATAACGAGCAGGACCTCGGCAGCGACTTCGCCTCGACCTTGGGAACGGGTGGAGTTTTGGGGACGAAGTTTACGTGGCCGGATTATGGCCCGAAATTCAAGAATGTGGAACTGACGCCGGAGAAAGAAGCCCACTGGAAGGAATGGATCGGCTTGTATAACGAAAAAATGCTGTCCAAAGGGAACTTCCGCAACCTGTACGTTTACGGCTTCGATGTGCCGGAAGCGTACGCCATTGAGAAAGACGGGCGGATGTATTACGCGTTTTATGCGCCCGCGTCGGGACACCCAACACAAAAAGACAAGGCCGGAGTGGAGCGATGGAACGGGGAAGTGGAGCTGCGCGGGCTTGCTGCGAAAACCTACCACGTCACGGATTACGTTCATCACCAGGATTTTGGCGTGGTCACCGGACCCACAGCGAAGCTGAAGGTGGACTTTACGGATAATCTGCTACTGGAAGCTGTGCCGGGGCAATGAGGTTCGGCAGTTCGTGGATTAGTGCCTTGCAGGCGCCTGCCCGCTTCCGCCCACCGTATGTTTGCGGAGAAACGCTTCGCGGTGCTGTGCGTCGCGAAACGCTTCGGTGCCGCCTGACCGCGTTACCGAGAGGGATCCCACAATATTGCCGAATTTCAAGCATTCCTCGATCTTTGCGCCGCGGATGAACTTATGGATGAAGCCAGCGTCGAAACTGTCACCAGCGCCCACATGGTCGGCGACATCAACCATCGGCGGGAACGCCGTGAATTTCTCCTTTGAAACGCGGGCTAGTGCTCCTTGAGATCCCCGCTTGATCACCACGACGGGGACCTTTTCGGAGAGCATTTCCGCAGCCCTCTCCACGTCATCCACTTGCGCCAGTTTGCACGCTTCGCGCTCATTCGGTAGCAGGATATCGGTGTATTTCAGGAGTAATTGAATATCCGAAGACCAACGGTCATCCGGATCGTCGTTGGTGTCGAGGGAAGTGGTGATTCCTGCCTCTTTTGCCTTACGGAAGATCCCGATGAGCGAAGCGCGCAGGCCCTTCTGCAGGAAGTAGGAAGAGACGTGCAGGTGTTTCGCACTGAAAACGTAACTCAGATCCAGCTCCTTTTCGCTCATTTCGAACATCGTACCGGGATAGGTCAGGATGTAGCGTTGTTTTCGCTGGGGCAAGATCACAGTCAGTCCGGTGGTCTTGCCGTTCATCCTGCGAACGCGGGAAAGATCCACGCCGCTTTCACCGAGCTTCTTCAGGCAAATTTCGCCAAACGGGTCGCTGCCGATGGCCGAACTGAAACCGACTTTGTTTCCGATGCTCGAGAGATTGTGCGCAAAGATTGCCGAAGAACTTCCGAGCGTAATGCTGAGGTCCTTGGCCAGGTGTTCTCGCTCCAGGACCAGTTCCGGAGGAAGGCCATAAAGGATCAGATCCAGGTTAAGCTCCCCAATAACACTGACGTCAAACGTGGCCACGGGCTCGCCTCTTTCTTCAGTCTAGAATCACAACGCGCGTCAGGTTTTTCGGCTGGTCGGGATTCAAGTCCTTTCGCAAACCGGTGAAGAAACCCAGCAGTTGGCAAGGGACTATGCTGGGCGCCAGCAAAGCCAGTTCGCTCCCCTGAACGTCGAGTTCAACGACCAGATCCGAGGATCGCCGGATATCGGCGGTCGCGTGATTGCAAACGGCGAGAATTACCCCGCCCAGGTCTTTCATTTCCGAGAGAACCTCTGCTTCCGCTTTTTGCGCTGTATCACTCAGGAAAAAGGTCAAACACGTGGCCGCGCTGACGATAGCCTTTGGGCCGTGGCGAAACTCCAGGGCGTGAAAAAATTGGCTGTAGGAACAGGACATCTCCATGACCTTCAATGCGGCTTCACGAGCAATGCCGTGAAATGGTCCCTGTCCCAGGAAAACATAATCAGCAAAAGTATGATGGCTAACAAAGGTCTCCATTTGATCGGCGAGAATGCGTATGCGGGGCGCAAACGCTTCTGCCATGGCGCGCAGCGCGGCTGGAAATTGTGGATTTCCTGCCCTGCGGGCCGCCAAAACTTGCAAGCTCAAGAGCATACTGGTGAATGAACGGGTCATCACCGTGCTTTGTTCATCGGCAGCCCGCAGTACGATGGAGCGGTCGCAGGCCTGCTCGAGTTCCGAACTTTGCGCGCAAGTAATGGCGATTGTCGGAATTGCCAGATCTTGCTTCAAAACCGTCGCGGCCCTCACAGCTTCTGATGTACGGCCCGAACGCGAGATAACGACAGCTTGGAGTTGTGGTCCCTCGGCCTGTAGAAGTCCTGGGAACAGCAGCACCTCGGAAGCCGGGACTGCTCTGGCCGGCTGGCCGGTCAGCAGCGTCCAGGAGATCGCCGCGGCCTCGGCCAGGTAGAAGCTGGTGCCGCAACCGATGAAGATCCATTGGCGCCTGTCCTGGCTTTCGCGCAGAATCGTTTCGATCACCAGGCTGCTGTGCATCTCATGAATCACTGATTGCCAGACGGAGCCTTGGGAGAGGATTTCGTTCCAGGTGTGTGATTTTCTATGATGCTGGTCGTTAATGGTCATTTGTGTCGTTCCTGAGATAGAAGTTTTCTGGCAATCCTCAAACCAGCGTGACCTCGATATTGGCATCCCGCAGCGCCTTCAGGTCACGTTTCGGAATGCTCTTGTCCGAAATGGTCTCGTGCACCGCCGAAGTCGGCAGAATCAGCGAAAGACTGCGGCGCCCAAACTTGCTCGAATCGCACACCACCACCGTACGCCTGGCTGCTTCGGCCATCGCCCGGTTCACGCGTGCCTCCAGTAGATTGGGGGTGGTCAGGCCATACGGCACGTCAAAGCCATCCACCGCCAGAAAGAGAAGATCGGCGCTGAGCTTGCGCAGTGATTCTTCCGCCAGCGGGCCTACAAGGGAAAAGGAGTTTTTTCGTAATACACCGCCGGTCAGGATTACCTCCACCGGAGATTCGGCGAGTTCGGCCGCAATGTTGATCGCGTTGGTGATAATGGTCAGGTTTTTCAATTGGCGGCAGCTTCGCGCGATTGCCGTGGTGGTGGTTCCGGAATCGAGAATGATCACCTGCCCGTTTCCGACCATTCTTCCTGCCGCCGAGGCGATGCGTGCCTTCTCCTGACGGTGCAGGCGCTCCTTTTCCTGCAGCGAGCTGTCCATTAGCGCGCCACTTTTTACCGGCAGTGCGCCTCCATGGGTACGCTCCAGTTCTCCCTGATGGTGGAGAAATTCCAGATCCTTTCGGATGGTGATCAGCGAGGTGTGAAAGCGCTTTGCAAGGTCCCGTACCAGCAACCGGCCATCCTCCTGAAGCAGTTCCAGGATTGCTCTGCGTCGTTCTTCACTCAGCATGTTAGCTCGCTGTCTCGCCTGTCGTTCTCATTTTCGCATCCCACAGGCATACGCGTAATGGTCGATCACTTCGAGAATCTGGTGACGAATCAAAGCCTTTGGATCGTTCGGGAGCACTCCGGTCCGCACCGCATCCGCCTGTCGCGGAAGGTACTGGCTGAGCAGGGAAGCGGGCGGAGGATGAGTTGTGAGGTTATCGATCAGTCGTTGTAACGAGGCCGCGACCGTCGGTTGCGGCCAATAGTAACGTATCCGGTCACTGTAACTGTACTTTCTGGCGATCCGCAAAGCGCTTTCATCTCCGCGATAGTAACTCATCCAGTGCTCCGGGTTCTCCAGCATGGCTTTCTCCATCTCTTGCACCAAACCAGAGAGAGAGACGTCTTTTCTTGGCGACAACCATTCCTGCTCGATCGCGCTCAAGGCGAAGACCGCTTCGCGGAAAGCGAAAGTCAGCCAGGGTCCGACCTTGAGAAGGGCGAAGTGATCTTTAACCATCTGACGCAAGTCACTGCCGGACTGGTAGTCCGTGGAGTGGGCTTCATACACGCCGCTCCATGCGCCACGGAGAAAACGGGACAGCGGCTGGGCCTTCTTGGCGTCATAGGGGAAAACCGTATCGTTCCCGAACTCCACGCCTGGCTGAACCACGACCGCAACGACGCGCCGCCAGGCGGAATCCAGCCGGCGCTCGCGAAATGTCTTTTCCGCAACACGGAGCGTCCTGGCCACGTCCTTGGTGCGGGTTACCTCAGGCGCCCTCGCTCCGGACTGTTCACCACCGGGAATCGGCACTTCTGTCCCGATGACATAGACGGGAGATGCGGAGCCCTCGGGAAGTTGCTCATGCGCTGCTTCGGCCGCTTGGCACAGCTCGGCAGCGCGCGCACTGACGATTTCGTCGGGGAGCGGACGAGTTCCCTCAGCCACATCATCCGAACAAGGCATGCTGGCATCCAGATGAAGTTTCGTAAATCCGGCGCGTACATAGGCAGCCACCATGTCGCAGGCCTTCTTCATGGCCGCGCTTGAGGACTCCTTGCGCCATACATGCGGGCCGAGATGGTCACCCCCGAGGACGACGCGCTCTGCGGGGAAGTGCATGGCAGCAGCAGCCTGGTGAACGAACTTCACAAAATCGGCGGGAGTTTGTCCCGTGTAGCCACCGAACTGATTCACCTGATTGGAGGTCGATTCGATGAGCAACAGGCTCCCGTCTCGCTTGGCCTGCAGCATGCCCGCTTCAAGGACGTAGCGGTTTGCCGAACAGATGGAATAGATGCCCACCGCTCTTCCGCGCCGGTTTGCTTTGAGAAGCTGGCAAAGGTCGACGACGGCCCGCGAACCTTTCTTCCTGTCCTTTTTCACTCGCAGGCGCATTCAGTCCGCTCCTCCGACCCATACAATGGCGCCCCGTTCCACAGGCGGCAAAGCAAATTCCACCCGGTCACCTTTCGTTTCGCCGTGCAGAACCTGTGGCTCACCAAGAAAGGGAAGAAAGGTCAGTGTTTTCCCGCTCGCTAAAGCCATCTGCACACGAATTCCATTGGCAGGTGCTGGAACTCCCACTTTACTTGGGATCAGGCCGCCAAAATTGGCCAGGAAAAGATGCGGTTTCCCATTCACCATGCCAAAGTTCGCTGCCACCGTTGGTGGCGCATCAACTTCTACCTCTCTTTTTACGGAAATCGCATGCAACAAGTCGGACGGCGGCTTCGAGCTGGCGGCGAGGAAGTCCTGCTCGAGAGCCTGGTAATAAGCGCGAGCGGGATCTGCCGGCAGGGTCGACAGGTGGGTCGTCGGCGTACCCTTGGCAACCACCCCTAATGCGACGAGCTGGCCGCCCTTTTCTGTGTAGCTGCCCAAAGTTTCTTTCTCGGCTTCGCTCAACTCGCTTACATTCGGTAACACCAGGGTCTGACCCCGGAACTGGCCGAGCGTTCTTGGGGTGACCACCTGAAATTCCTGGTGTGCTTGGAGGAGGGCAACGAGCACTCCTCGATAGCAGGAGAGAAACTCCGCCGGGGCGTAGTCGCGGCTTTTCGGCGAAAAATAGACGCCCACAGGATGCATGGGGATTCTGGGCAGATACAGGGTCTTTTCGTTTCTGGCGATCCACTCGAAGATTTGTTTGCGTGTTGCCGGATCATTGCTGCCGGCCATCTCGTGACCTGGCGCATCCCAGAAATTTGCACCCGCCATGACCTCGGACATCGCCAGGTTCAACATGGCGTCCCGCGCATTCACGCCCTTATCTCCATCCCACGAGTAGTTCAAAATCCAGGTGGCTTTGCCTTCGGCGAAAGCCCGGAAGCTCAGCATCCCGGCCTGGTACAGAAACCAGTCCAGCTGCGTGCGTGAAGCGGCCATATGTTCGCCGGAACCAAATTCATATTCGTGAGCGATTGCGTCTGTGACTCTGTACATTTCATACACATCAGCGCCCACCCGCGTTGCCTCTTGCTCAATGCCTGGGTAGATTTCCGGAATGACCATTATGGTTGGGTTCACGCTCCGGGCATTCGCGCGAATTTCGCTCATGAAATCGGTCAGGGTATCAATGCGAAAGTCGATCCACCTCCGGAAATGTTCATCCTGAAAATCCCCGAACTTCAAATCCTGTTTCGCATTTAGGCCCGTTTTCCGGCGAAACGCATCTACGGTTGCGTCGTCGAAACTCGCCCAGGAATCCTCCCAGCCGTCGAAGTGGGTCATCCAATAAGGGATGTCCACGTAGATGCCGTCAATGCCCGTTGCTGCGATCTCTCGCACGCGCTGCATGTAGATTTTGCGCCATTCCTGGGCATACGGACTGATCCACACGTCTTCGTCGCCCGGGCGGATCCAGAACGCCGCGCCGGAGTTGAAAACGGCGGGCTCACCGGTTATTTTTCGCTGCAGCCATTCCGGATGATCCTTCATCACGGAATGGGCAGATTTGTCGGCATTCGCGGTGATGCATTCGGTCCCTGCGACGTAGATGAAAGCCTTGTTGCCGGCAAGATGGGCAGCCCCGGCGACAGCAGAAATCGCTTTCAGTTTTGCACTAGGGTCAAGGAAGCTCTCATAACGCCCGGGAATGTCGTTGTCGACCTCAATGCCGAAGACGTGGGAGACCTCCGCGTCACGCACGATTGCTTTCGCATTGTCGGCCCGCAATCCGTACCCACCGATTCGGACGTAATGGGTCCAGTTCTGGCTTGGCTCCTGAGCGACTAGGCCAGCCAATGGGCCGATTCCCAGAAGCAGGCCGCCGAAGAGTGTTGCAATCCTCATGCTCCCAGCCCTCCCGTTTCGTCGGAAACATTCAGCCCGGCAGTGGCGCGCAAGGTCAGGCTGCCATCACCATTCAGTTCTTGGTGACACGCCCAGCGAACGGGATGCCGTCGCGTTTTGACCTCAATTTCTGCCTTGAGCCGCAGGCCCTGCCAAGAAGTCCCTTTTGGCAAGGGAAGAAGCGCCTGGCGGATGCGTCCTGGTATGGGATAGCCGGGATCAAGGAATCCTGACGTAAGTTCCTCCCCGGCAGGCGAGATCACGCTGATGCGCAACGCTCCCGGCACTCCCGCAATCCCATCGTTCGCAAAGCCGACAATCAAGCCCGGCTCTCCACGTTCCTCATAGGTCCAGACCCAGGAGGGGCGCACGCGATAGCCGATCGAACGCGCCAGAGAATTCCACGACTTCGGATACATCTGGTAATAGCGCTCTAAACCAGCGGCCGAAATTCGGTGCCAATTCCAGAGCGAGAAATAACACGCGCCAACGTCTCGGGCGTGGGAAATCACATTGTCGGTGTAGGTGACGCCTCCATCCAGATGCAAGCTTTCGGAGGAACCGTCCGAGGTTCCGACCTCAATCGAAGCCCCGGTCCACGGAGGCCGGTTGCTCAAGGCCTCGATCTGTTCGTTCTCGATGAAGATTGTGTCTGTTCTGAGCCATTCCCCGCGTCGAACGGTCTGGTCGACAAGTTCTGAATTGCCGACCTTGCTGAAATCCGGCTGCGTGTTGGTCACGAGTGGAGTCTTTTTCCAATGATTGGTCTGCATGTGGAACATGTTTACAAACGTGTTTTCCGCCGTACTGTAGTCCGGGTAGGGATTCCGTTCGAGCGGCCAGGTGTGCCCTTCGCCCCAAAAGCCGTACATGCAGGTGTCCACATACTCAACGTCGGGATGGCCGTCGTACTCTGCCGCCAGCAGCCCGATCAGTTCCTGAAAAGCGTTCTGAAAGTACGGACTGTCGCAACGCGGTTCTTCCCGTTCCCGCTTTTGCCATTGGCCGAGTTTCACCATGGGAACTTTTTCCCGGATGAAGTCGGGAAGCGCTGAGCCTTCAATGTCTGGGTTGCTGATCATGACGCGAAAGGCGATGCGCTTCCCGTACTGCTTGGCAAGTGCAAATGAGATCTTCCAGATTTCATTCGGATCGAGGCGTCCTGGTCTCTGCTGAAGATCCTTCCAGTTGACCCGAACATAGAGGTTGGTGCCGAGTGAGAAGCGAGCGAGCTGTTCGAGTGCTGTCTCGAGACGGATGCCACCCGGCAGGGGTATGCCCACCTCATCGCAGAGATAGGTCACCAGCCCCATTCCGTAGTTGTGAACTACCTCTTCGGAAGGCGTCAGGGCCATGACCACCGTCCAACTTGGATATAAGTCGGCAGGGAAGGGACCCTGATTCAGGCGGTTCTCCAGGACAGGACCGGAGCCGAAATCATATTTGTCGAAATTGTGCGGCGGAACGTAGGCGGCTGCAGCGCCTAGCACACCTGTTTTCATGAAATCGCGCCGACGCATGGTCTCCACTTCTCCGTTCAGAACTGGAAACGCAAGCCGAACTGGCCAACCCTAGGGGAGTTGGCATCGAAGGTCACCTGGCCAAACGTGGTGGCGTCCACTCCGGGCCGGCCCGGCGCCCAGGCCAGGTTTGGAAAACCAAATCTGGGCGTGTTGGTGAAATTAAAGAACTCGCCGCGCAATTGCAGCGACATCTGTTCACGGATCTTGAACTCCTTGCTGAATGTCACATCCATGTTGTGTATTCCGTCTGCGCGGATGCTGGAG
>Ga0181532_10001965_pt1 | contig 19427 bp, 13 predicted proteins | sample PEATcosm2014_Bin_33_FD_119768 | JGI IMG/M metagenome (GOLD analysis project Ga0181532, IMG submission 119768) | Peatland microbial communities from MTU Mesocosm Facility, Houghton, MI, USA - PEATcosm2014_Bin11_30_metaG | ecosystem: Environmental > Terrestrial > Soil > Wetlands > Peat | place... | reverse complement strand
TAGGGGCTTGTAACTTCTTCCCCTTCATTCGCTTCCGCGGAAATGACCGGCGGGACGCGGTCGATATACACCCGCAGGAACCGCTGTTTGCCAATCTTCCATTCGACATCCACGACTTCTAAGCCTTGCGAACGAGCTACACGCTCGGCGGCCTCGCGGACCTTTTCGAGATTCACGCAAAGACTCCCCGGCCTAAGCCGGTCTGAAGCTCAGTCCATCCGGCGGCAACAAAAAAGTGGGCTTGCGCCCACTCCATGGTGCGACCCGTAACAGAGCGAAGGTAGAGTATATTCCCGTACCCCCGTAAAAGCAAGGCAGGCGGCCCATTACGAGCGCAAGCGCCCTCTGAGGTTGCCTTGATTTCTCTTCCGAAAAGGGCCCCGGCTTCTGCCAGAGCTCCTTTCGGTTTGCCTTACTCTGTTCTCGAGTCGATGCTTACGGCTTGGCGGCAGGAGGAGTTGCTGGCTTGACGGGCGCCGGCTTGGCGGCTGGCGTCGCAGCTCCGCCCTTGACGGGGTAGGCCTGATCGTACAGCTTGATGATTTCCTGGGTGATGTCGATATTGGTCGATGCAAACAGAATCGGCGAATTCTGCGCTGAGGAGTCAAATACCGCGACAAGTCCGTTCTCGCGCGAATAGCGGTCCAAAACATCCATCATCTTCCGCCCAATCCGGTCCACCACATCCGCCTGTGCTGCCTGCACGTCCTCGTTCAATTCGTTGTTCTTGCGGTCCAGTTGTGCCGTCAACCGCTGCCCCTGCTGCGTCAACCGCACCTTCTCTTCATCGCTCAGCGTGGCATTCCCCGCGCTCAAGCGGTTGCGAAGATCGTTGATCTGCTTGTTCAGGCCCTCCAATTCGTTCTGCCGCGGCGCAAACTGTAACTGCAATTCTGCAGAAGCCTGCTTGCCTTCTGCCGTGGTTACGATCGCTTGCCGCACACTGATCACCCCGATTTTACCGGCCGAAGCGGAACCCGCCGCAGCCTGAGCCCGAAGCGCTGTTGTCCCCAGCAGGCAAGCCATGCCGAGCATAGCTACACGAATCATGTTTCTCGAATTCACTGTATTCTCCTTATTCATCTCCGGGCACGCCTTTCTTCTTCTATCCTGCCCAAACGAAAGGGTTACCCTGAACTTTTTATGCGTGGTCCACTTATTTTTTTCGTGATCCATGCCGAAACGAGGACCACCCGGTGGTCGACTCTTTCCTTAGCGCGCCCAACTTCCCGCCGGACGCTGCCCCACAGACCCGCTTTTTAGCCAAATCACAAACACTTAAGTATATCTGACTCGACGTTTTCCCCGCAATCGGGCTCACCTCCGCCACCGCGGCGGAGCCCCTTCTCTTTTCCGAACTTCTTATTTCGGCAACGGCAGAATCAGCACACGGTTGTTGTTCTGATCCGCCATCACGGCCGTATTGGTGAAACTGTCGATGGCCACGGCGAACTGCGACTGGCTACTGATTCCCAACGTTTGCCGGGTCGCGAACGTCGGCGCGTTCACCGCGTCGATCACGGAAGATGTGTTCGACGTCGTGTTCACGCTGATCATCGTTCCTGTCTGGTAATTATAGGCAAGGGAATAGGGGTTGATCCCGACGCGAATCAACTGCGTTGTTCCGCTGTCGGGATCGAACGAGTAGATCGCGTTCTGCTGCGTCGAGGCGGCATAGAACAACGCCGGAGATGGATACGGCGGCACCGCTGGGTCGTAGACGATCCCCGTCGGATTCGCCGTCAACGAACTGATCGATGAGGTGGTGCTCTTCGACGGGGGGGTGGTCGTAAGGTTAATCACATCCAGTCCTCCGGTAGCGCTCGTCGTTCCCGAGTTCTGGATGTTCGTTACCACCGCTATCGCCCGATTCGGATCGATGGCAATCGCCGTTGGCGGCCCGCTGGTGGCAACCAGTTGCGCCAGTGGTGTGCACGTACCGCTTGCTGTGTGGACACATTGCGATGAGTCCAGCAACAATGGTGTTAAATCGAGGATGGAAAGGCTGTTGCCTCCCGCGTTGGCAATCAAGGCCAAAGCGCGATCCTGATCGATGGCCACTCCGATGGGGGAAATTCCCACGCAGGGGTTAGTGCCTGTTGGCGACGAACCCGAGTTGGTGGTGCAATTGGCGGACGGCCATGGCACGGTCGCGGCCCTGAACGGACTGCCGCCATACTGGATCACCGTGGCGGAGCTGTCCGCATTATTTGCAACCACCGCGTAACCCAGTCGTGGAATCACGTCCACACCGATGGGGTTGTTGCCCACCGTCACGGTTGCCAGCAAACTTCCGTACGGCACTCCGTAATTGTGCGCGTTCGTGGAATCCAGGTTGAGGAAGGAGACGTTGTTGCACCCATAATTCGTCAGCACGCCCACGTTTTGGATGCTATCAATCGCCACCGCTTCTGGCATCACCGCGGACGTGCACAGCGTGCTCAAATCAATCACGCCTACGGCGTACAGGTCCTGCGTGTTCGAATTCACTGCGCCACTGACCACATCGAGCGCGAAATCATGCGCCTTTTGCAGTCGCGATGCCGCAATCGAGATGTCGACCTCCGAATCCGTTGCGCTCGTGATGGTGATTCCGGTTGGATCGCCATCCAGACGCACGGTAGGAGCCCCTCCGCTCAGGAACCCTTGCCCAATAACGCGCGCCGTGGCCACCTGGCCAACGGTCACACTCTGCGCGAAGCATGAGGCATAGATGTTTGTCGGATTGGTGGGATCGCAGACCGCCTTCGGCAGCGGGTTCGGCGCACCCGGTGCACTGGCCAGGGGCGGCTGCCCGCTTGCCACTCCACCCGTCGTCACCCAGAGGTCTTTTATGCTCACCTTCTTGAACGTGGATTGCGGATCCAGATCGAGGTACGTCAGCGTGTTCGATCCGGCGTTGGCCGCAAGGACCAGATTCGTTTTCGGGTCGTAAGTCATCGGCCCGTACACCGTCACTGGTGTCGTTTGCCCGGCCGGTGTGTACGATCCCGTGCCCGTCTGGCCCGTCTGAATCGCCGCGATGATGCGGTAGGGGGACGTCGACCCCAAGGCTGAAGGCCCTCCGGGATTGATCAGCGATATTTCGTCGTAAATGTCTTGGGGATTGAATGCTACCAGTACGTTGGTGAACGGATCCCACGACACGGATCGCACGCCGATTTCTGGCGCTCCCGCTGGAATCGGGGTACACGTATTGCAGCTTCCGACCGTGAGGTACAAGGAAGTAACGCTCTGGTCCAGCGTTTGGATCAGGCCGATTTGCGGCGACGAGTTCGTCGCATTGGGGTCTGCAAACGCAAAGGTTCGCGTTACCGGATTGATGGCCGCCCCGGTCGCCGTCGGGCTGGTGCTGAACGTATAGTAGGGATTCCCGAACGTGACCGTGCCTCCACCGCCCGTTTCGTTCGTCCCGGCTTGCGTGTAGGTGAACTGATAGGTCGAGGCGCTCGTCACGTTATAGGTTCCATTCAGATCTGCTGGCGTGACTCCCGCGATCAGCACCGTTCCCGGAGCAGACTGGTTCAAGCCATTGGGCGTCGGTGTGGTGATGGTCACCACGTTGTTTGTTCGCGCAGCTCCATTCGGCGAAGCGGCGATGGCCACCGTGTTGTTCGTCAACAGCAGATTCACAACCGACGTGACGCCAGTGCCTCCAGGGGTAACATAGGCCAGAGGTACGTCTGGCTGCATCACCACTTGGGGCGTGGGTCCGGTATTCAACGAAACGGCCGCAAGCGCACAAGGCACCCTCTGCGTTGTGACGAAGCACGGGGGTTGTTGTGTCGACGGATTCGGATTTACGTCCACGATGAATCCAACGAAGGCATTGCTGAATGCCACAACCGCATAATGCGTAATGGGGTCCACTCCCACCGAATAAGGAGCCGGTGCAGCGGTCCCCGAGGGTTCCTGGACCAACCCCGACAGAGCAATCGGCGAACCAATAATTTGCCCCGAAGGCAAGGCCACCAGTGTCAGCGTGCTGTCGCCGCTGTTCACCACGACGCCCAGATCCTGTCCCGCGTATCCCGGCCCCGCCCCGGCCAGGTCAATCTGATCGTCGATCGCCACACTCGTAGGCTGGTTCCCCACGGACACCTGGGTTGCCACTTGCGGCATAAATCGTCCCGCTAGCGAAGGATTCGGCACCAGATTTACGATCTCAATCGCGTTCGCACCCTGCTCCGTTATGACCGCATAACCCTTCGTGGAGTTGAGCGCGATACTGCTCGGCATGGCATTTGCTCCGCCGAGCAGGCCAACGAACGGCGGATACACGGGATTCGCCGGAGGAGTCGCCGGATTGTAGGCCGAGGCCAAATTCGTAAAGACTGGTTGCACCGCCACGTTCGTTGTCACCGTTGGATACGGCGGAGGATTGAAAGGCGGCAGACCCGTCTGCGGCGCGTTGCTTACAATTGACACCGGATATAAACCTGGGCTGGCTGTTTGGCTTCCCTGCAGAGGACCAGTAAATTGACGCGGCCCGAAGGCCGTCGCGATGTTCAAATTCCCATTGAACAGCAGGTTTACGATGGGGCTGTTTCCCCCGCCGTAATACCCTCCATCGGTCGAGAACTCTGCGCTGGTTGACTGCGGATAGCTATCCGGCACCGCCGAAACCATCGCCGGGCTCGCATAGATGAGATTTAGGGGAAAGGAAACAGACTTCGTCTGTCCAGGATTGCTCGCATCCGGAATATTGTTCACCGTAATCTGGGCCGTTCCTGCATTGGCCAGCTGTGCGGAATTTAATCGGATCCGCGTCATGATCGAGGCATCGCACGCTACCACCGGAGTCACACCGGAAGCGGTCGGCTGACAGTAGTTGGTGGTGATTGGAATTGTAAAGACCTCGGTCGGAGGAATGGCTTGGGGAGTCTGATTCGCTCCCGGCGGCGTAAAGGTGATCGTGGTCGTGTTCAGCAGGTTCTTCGCGTTCAGGAAGATGTCCTGTTCTACGCCTCCGGCCGCAATCGTGGTCGGTTCTATCCCCGTGAACGTAATCGGATTCGTGCTCGCGGGCACAAGCGTAATGGTTGCGTAAGCGTAATGGTTTGGATCCGATTTTGACCACACCACCAGGTACACGATGGGTGCGGCTGTCGAATCGCTCGAACCGCTGGAGATCGGGTAAGTTTGTGTCGGTTGGGTCGCCGGCGCCTGGAACACCGCCACGCTGCCGGCAAAGGTCAGCGTTCCGCAATTCGGACTGCAAGTGGAAGCCGCCGCTAACGGAGTAGGCGTTGTTCCATCCGGGAATTGCGTCGGGTGGTTCGCAACCGGCTGCATTAAAGCCCACTGCGGGTCTGCATTGGCCGGCGAAACGTTCAAGAACGACGCCGTGAATTGCACTTGTTGGGCGGGTTGTAATTCCGTCGGTACCGTCGCCGTCGCCGGTGAGATGGCCACACGGATACCCGTGTCCAGTGCTACCAGCGCTGTTCCCGTCTTGTTCTTGGCAGCATTTGCCGTGGCCGTGAAGGTGATTGTCGGGATCGGATTCGGAAAATTGGTCAACGTTGGTGCAGTATACGTCAGCACATTGCTCGGTGATGTCGGCGTGCTCGTCCAGGTCCCGATCGTTCCGGTCCCGCCCTGCATTTTATCCCCGCTATTGCAGTTCTTCACGGTCTGCTGCGCTGGATTTGGTACCGCCGTCGTGGGTGCCACGGTGTACACATACGAGCAGGTCCAGACCGAAGTAGTTGTTTCCGTCCCTGTCACTGTGGAGGTAAACGTCTGGACTCCACCGGCAAGCACGACTGCACTACCCGGTGACACCGTATCAATGACCGTGTTTGGGCTCGAACTGCTGCAGCCGTTCTGCCACAGCAGCGCCGCCGCAAGCACCAGCAGTGCGGCTGTTTTGGTTGTGCGCAACTTCATGAATGACATCTCCCTCATTGATTCTACGCAGGCAATGACCCGCGCCCACTTCCTCAAAGCCTTTTTACCCGGCTGGATGGCCTGAATTTCTACAACCGTTGCCTCACCCGCCTAGAACGTCCGGCTCACCGTGAATCGGAACGTGCTTCTGGGCTCAAAATAATTCAAGCGTCCCGGGTTCTGCAGCACCGGCTGAACCTGGTACAAAACCGACGGATCGCACTGGTTCGGATGCAGGGGATCGAGCAGCCCCAAGGCCTGGCAAGTCCCGGTCAAATTCGTCAGGTTGACTTTGTCGTAGGGCGCAATGATCGTTTGGTGGACGCGCAGCGGGTTGTACGCCCAGTAGATTCGGAACGGCGCCTGCACGATCGGAATGTTAATGTTGAACTCAATTCCCGTCGAATCGCGCAGCTTGAAGTTTGTTCCCGGCGCGATCTGCAACTGCTGCCCCTGGTTGACCAAGGGGAATTGCTGGTTGATATTCGCCACGCCCGAGGGATCCAGTTTCAATGCGTTCTTGTCCAAGATGCCATCGGTTCCAACATCGGTGAACAAGGTCATGCCCACGGGGCCGGCAATGGGAATCCGGTATTCGAAGTTGGCTACGCTCTGCAGGTCTGCGCCAGGAAACGTGATCGTGTAGGCCACGATCGGCACGTTGAACGCTCCTTGCGTCGGATATCCGGATCCCGAAAGGTGCCGGTTATCGAGGTAGGTTACCGTCTGGTTGACCACGCTCGGTATGTAGGTGACCGGCGAAATCGCACGAATGTCGAATCCGCGAAGATCATTTTCACCTCCCATATAGAAACGGCTGTAGGGGGGCGGCTCGATCCCGCCAAATCCTGTCGTCCAAGCGGCCAAAAAGCGTACGCCAACTGCGTTGCGCCTGTGGTTCACTGGGTGAAAGTACTTGAATTCACCGGTGTTGGTAATCGAGTTGACGTTCCCGCCCAACGGTCCGCCCGTGAATGCCAGCGAATAGAAATAACTTCTACCACTCGTGGCATTGATCGGATTGTTGATGGTATTGCTCGTAATCGAAGTGGTGATCGTGCTCGCCAGGATTCCGTTCAGCGCGTTCGGGCCCGCGATGCTTCGATATTGCAACTGGGTAAACAACAAAGTGGACGCCTGGTTATACGCGGTGATATCCGTCCGCGTCAGGCCATAGGTCAAACCCACTCGCGTAAACGCAAAACGCTTCAGCGGATAGCTTCCGTAGACCGTGAATCCCAAGCTGTTTTGGTTGTAGTCCTGAATATATTGCGGATTGATGCTGACCTGTTGACCCGTATAAACCGCCGCTTGTTCCGCCTGGTTGAATTTATAGAGGGACTTGAATACCGTAAAGCCCGTGGCAATCGGCCGGTCAAACAGGTAAGGCTCGGAGAAGCCCAGCATGATGCTTTGCTGGTACTGTCCGATTTGCGCGGAGGCGGTCAGCGTCTCGCCCAGTCCCAGGAAGTTGTTGGTCTGGTAGGTCAACCCGATGAAGCCGCCCGCCAAGCCGCTCACGCCGCCCTGCAACCCGATCGACTGTTTGCCCTTTTCCTTAAGCTTCAGAAGAATATCGACGGTGCCGTCCTTGGTATTCCGTTTGATTTCCGCCGATTTGTCCGCTTCGATCTTGTCGAAATAATTCAACTGGTTCAGTCGCAGAATGCTGATTTCCCATGCGCGCTTATTGAAGAGTTGGCCTTCATCGATCAGCAGTTCGCGCCGGATCACTTTGTCGCGCGTCGTCGTGTTGCCGCTGAATTCGATCCTGCGGACGTAGTACTGTTTGCCCTCATCGAACTTCATGGTCACGTCAATCCGCTTGGCCTGCTCATCGATGTCCGTCCCGGGTTCGGGAACGAAATCGATAAAACCGTATTGCCCGTAGATTTTCGTATAATCTTCCATGGCTTTGCGGATCTTGGCGGCGGAGAATACATCTCCCGGCTTCAACGGAAACACGCTCTTCAGCGCATCCACTTTCAATGAGAGCGCTTTGTCGGGGTCCGAGCTCACAATCTTCAGCGTTCCCATGGTGTACTTATCGCCCTCTTCGATGGGTATGGTGATGTTCACGGCCTTCCCTGTCGTTCGCCCGGTCAGGGGAATCCCGTATTTCCAGCCCTCCGTGTCTACGTTCTCCAGAATCGGATCTGGCAGCGAAACCTTGAAATACCCGTTGTCCTGATACAACCCGCGGATTCCTACTTCCTGGTCTTCGATCAATTTGTCGTGATCGTAAGTCTTGGACATCACATTGATTTCTGTGAAGTACAGCGGAATTGCATACGGCCGGTCGTGATGCATGGCGCGGATCAGTTTGCGGTCGCTGAATGCGTGGTTCCCTGTAAACGAAATCTTTCCAACTTTAACCTTCGGCCCCTCGTCGATCTTGAAGACCAGGATGACCGCGTTGCTCGAGGCGATCTTTTCATACTGCGGCGTGACGGTGGCAAACTGACGCCCATGCTCGCCCAGCAATTCCTTGAGCACCACCTCCGCTTTCTTGATTCGCGTCGGATCGAACTGGCTTTCGACCGTCAGCCCCACCTTCTTTTCTTTGAAACGATCGAGAATGTCGGATTCCGAAATGGAGTGGATGCCGTCGTAACGGATACGCCGGATCACCGGCCGCTCTTTCACATCGAATATGATGACTTTCCCGTTCGGCTTTTCTCCATCTTCCACGCGTAATTGAACGTCCTCAAAAAACTGTGTGTTCCATAGCGCCTGAAAGTCCCGTCGCAGGGTTTCTTCGTTATACGCGTCACCGGCACGGCTGAAGATCCGCGCCTGCAGCGTATCCCTTCGTATCCGGCGGTTACCGATGAAGTCGATCCGCTCGATGAATGGTTGCGCTTCCCCCTGTGGCCCGTCCGCAGCATCCAGGTTCGAAGGCACTTCCACAATTTTCTCTTCCAGAGTGGTTTTGTCGAGCGAGGCGTGAAAGAGGGTAATGCCTTTGGCGGAATCCCCGCCTTTTTCTACCTCAGTCGCTTTCCTTGCTGCCAGGCAATTCCTTCCGAGCAGAGACACCAGCGCGACCAGAACGAAGACACAAAACCGCCGCGCACACCAGCTGCTTATGTCCGGCGAGAAACAGACGATCCTTTGAGCGGCCGTTGATCGGATCAAGGCCGCGCCCCCAAACCCAATTTGTTATTCTCCCGCCAGTCCCGGTATGGGCCGGCCGAGCGTACTTCGCTTCACGGCCCGTTCGACCTGCAGGCCGCTTCGCGGTCACACGCTGCGTCAGATTCACTAATGGACGACTGGGGTTGCCTCACCAACTGGCCGGAACGCGAGGCCTTCCCCGGCAACATAAATTTGCAATGTCGCAGGCCTCTGAATTCCCCCCTGGATCAACGATTCGGACAGCGGGTCTTCCACATACTTCTGCAATGCCCGCCGCAACGGTCGCGCTCCGTAACTTCGGTCCGCGCACGTCTTCTCGAGGATCCACTGGCGTGCCTCGGGCGATAACACCACTTGCACCTGCCGGTGTATCAGCGTGTCGTTCAACTGTCCGACAAGCAGATCGATGATTCTCAGCAGGTCTTCATCGCCCAGTGGATTGAACAGAATGATCTCGTCCAACCGGTTGAGAAATTCCGGATTGAACGCCCGCTTCACTTCTCCCAGCACCAGATCTTCCATGTTCTTCAAACTGGCTTCATCAATTCCTGCCTGGAAGCCGATTGATGTGCGCTTCTGCAAATGCCGCGCACCGATATTGGAAGTCATGATGATGATGGTGTTGCGGAAATCGACCGTATTGCCCAAACCATCCGTCAACTGCCCGTCCTCAAACACCTGCAACAATATGTTGAAGAGGTCGGGATGAGCCTTCTCAATTTCGTCCAATAATATAACCGAATACGGCGTGCGGCGCACGCGCTCGGTCATCTGCCCGCCTTCCTCGTATCCCACGTACCCTGGAGGCGCGCCGATCAGCTTTGACACCGAGTGTTTTTCCATGAACTCCGACATATCGAAGCGGATCAGCGACTTCTCGCTGCCAAATAGGAATTCTGCCAGCCGTCGCGCCACTTCCGTTTTCCCCACGCCCGTCGGCCCAAGGAAAAAGAAGCAACCTACCGGCCGCAAGGGCGACTTTAATCCCGCGCGGCTCCGACGTATGGCGCGTGCCAAGGCGGTGATCGCCTTGTCCTGGCTAATCACGCGTTTGTGCAACTCCGGCTCAATGCGCAACAACTTCTGCTGTTCGTCTTCCTTGATGGAGGTTACCGCAACGCCCGTCCACCGGGACACGACTTCCTCGATGTCCTCGCGCGTCACAATGCCCGTCGAGGCATCGTCGAGCTTGTATCGCTCGCGCAACACACGCAGGTTTTCCTTCTCCTTGCGCTCTTCTTCGGAGTAGAACCGCGCCTTCTCGAATTCGTGCGCTGCAATCGCCGATTCCATCCGGTGCGTGATGAACTTCACGCGCTTTTGCACTTCGCTCACTTCTTCCGGAACGGACGCCTGGCGCAACTTTACCCGCGCACCCGCTTCGTCGATCAAGTCAATGGCCTTGTCCGGCAGGAAGCGGTCGGGAATGTATCGGTTCGAAAGATAAACTGAGTAACGCAGCGCTTCGTCGGTGTAACTGACCGCGTGGAATTTCTCGTATCGCTCACGCACACCGCTGATCACCTGTACTGCTTCGTCTTCGGTCGGCGCAGGCACTTTCACGGCCTGAAATCTGCGTTCCAGGGAGCGATCCTTCTCCACCGACTTCCGGTACTCGCTCGGTGTCGTCGCGCCGATGCACTGAATCTCGCCGCGTGACAGCGCCGGCTTCAAGATGTTTGCCGCGTCCAGTGATCCTTCCGCAGAACCTGCGCCCACCAATGTGTGCAATTCATCGATGAACACGATGGAGTTCTGGCTCTCCATCAATTCCTTCATGATGGTCTTCAATCTCTCTTCGAACTGTCCGCGATACTTTGTTCCTGCCACAATCAACGACAGGTCCAGTGAAAGAATCCGTTTGTCCGCCAGGAACGACGGTACATCGCCGTCGCTGATGCGCTGCGCCAGGCCTTCCACGATCGCCGTCTTGCCAACTCCCGGCTCGCCGATCAGCACCGGATTATTCTTTGTGCGCCGGCACAGGATCTGAATTACGCGCTCGACTTCCCCCTCGCGTCCTACCAGCGGATCCAGGCTGCCTTCCGTGGCTGCTTGCGTCAAGTCGCGGCTGAATTCCGCCAACAGTGACGTTTCCTTCGGCCGCGCCGCGGTACTTTTCTCACCGCTCGTCCGCGAAAGCTCTTCTCGCAACGCTGAGAGCCGCAACCCGCGCTCCATCAAGATCTCTGCGCCGAAGCACTTTTCTTCTCGCAGGATTCCCAGCAATAGGTGTTCGGTCCCCACATGCTTATGCCCCAAACGCTCGGCCTCTTCCGCCGCGCTGTTCAGGATGCGCTTGCACTCCGCACTCAGCGGTACTTCCACGGACGTGGAAATGCGCTCGCGGATGGTGATGCGCGCTTCAATCTCTTTTCGGATGGACTCGATCGAGCCCTGTTGCCGCAGGAACCGGTTGGCGAGCGCCTTATCCTCTCGCATCAGTCCGAGCAGAAGGTGCTCGGTCTCAATGTAGGGGCTGCCGTACTGGCTGGCCTCGTACCTGGCAAAGAAAATGACACGTCGCGCTTTTTCTGTATATCGTTCGAACACGATTAGCTCGCTTCTCCCCCTGGGGTTCCCTCCGCAACGCGTTTCACGCTACGGGTTCGCAGAACGCCATGTTCAAGTCCTACGATTCGGTCGCATCGTTCCGCCAGCGCCAGATTGTGCGTCGCGATCAGCGACGTCAGGCGATGCGTCCGGTGCAGCCGCTGTAACAACGCAAAGACTGTCCAGGCATTCTGCTCGTCCAGATCTCCGGTCGGTTCATCCGCCAGTAGTACCCGCGGTCCTGTTACCAGTGCCCGCGCGATCGCTACCCGCTGCTGTTCCCCGCCCGAAAGTTCTCCGGCGCGGTGTTCGGCCCGGTCCTGCAAGCCCACTTCTGCCAGCCACCTGCGCGCTTCCGTCAGCGCATCTGCCTGCGGCTGCCCGCGCACGAGTAACGGCATGGCTACATTTTCTGCTGCCGTAAAATCCGGCAACAACTGGTGCCGCTGCCAGAGAAACCCCACGGCGCGATTGCGATAACTTGCCAGCGCCGCGTCTTCATTCGTTTCAATCGCTTTATTTTCAAAGTATACTGTACCGCTCGTTGGAGTGTCTAGCGCAGCCAGTAAATGCAACAGCGTGCTTTTTCCCGCGCCCGATGGTGCCACCACCGCTACCATCTCACCTTCTTCTAATTTCAGGTTCACGTCCGCCAAAACTTCCAGGTTTTTTTCGCGCGCTCCATAGGTCTTCTTCAATCCGCGCGCTTCCAGGATGGCTTCCTCGGCTTTGGCTGTGCTGTTCATGCGTTTCGATTCCCGGCAACCTGCTCTTTTTTCGTCCCTCGCTTAAAGGCTCTCACCCTATTTTCTGTGTTGCTGTGACCCCGGTCAACGGTCCCAACCCGATCGTCGGCCTGGAGATTGAGATGCACCCGTTGCCGGTTCAGGACCGGCGCAGCCTTCTCCCTGCACGGTGCCGTCGGGCCCAACCTTTTCCCATTTACTGCCCTCGGCTGCCAGTCCAGATTTCCAGAGGGATTGCTTCCCCTTGACGCACTGGCAACATCCTTGCTTTCAATGCCTTGCGCTTCCCTTTGGGGAGAACAGGGAAGGGTGCCGCCTGTGCCTCCCAAGCCTGCCGCGCAGGTACTGCTCTAGGAGCAAATCAGACGCCAAACTCTACCCCCTCCCTTGCCCCTACTTCTCCCCGCGGTTCGCTTCATTCAAATCGCAGGATGTCGACCGGTAGCAGCCGCGCCGCTTCCCGCGCCGGAATCACCGTCGCCAGCATGGCGATCCCCATCGCGGCCAGCGCGATCCACAAGCCATCGAGGAAGCTCGAATGAAAGGGCACATAAGGCACGGCATACACCTGTGGGTCGAGGGGAATCAGATGATAAGTTCCGGCAATCCAGCTGAACGCATACCCGAAGGCCAAACCCAAGGTCGTCCCCGTGGCCCCAATCACCATGCCGAGCAAAAGAAAAATCCGCCTCACCTGTTCCCGCCGCGTTCCTACCGACAGCAGCACCGCAATGTCTCTCGCCTTGTCGGTCACGGTCATCGAAAGCACTACAAGAATATTCAGCCCGGCCACGAAGGTGATCAGCCCAATGAAAATCGCCGTGACCAACTTTTCTAATCGCAAGGCTCGGAACAGTGCCCGGTTCTCTTCCATCCACGTTGTCGTCGTAAAACCCTGCCCTGCCGCTTGCGCCACGGCAATCCCAATTTCCCCTGCCCGCTCGGGCTTGGCCAGCCGAAATTCCAGCACGTTCACAACGTCGCCAGTCCCCGCCAGCGATTGTGCAGCCGGTAAGGTCACAAAACACCAGTTTTCGTCGTAATCGTAAAAACCGGAATCGAAAATTCCGGCCACCCGGAATCGTCTCGTCCGCGGCATCAATCCAAAAGGCGTCAGCCGTCCCTGCGGACTCGTTAGCGTCACATAGTCTCCCGGCTGCACCTTCCACTCATCTGCCAATTGTTTGCCAACCAGCATTCCGTCGATGCCATCGGGGTCCTGCGAAAAATCCACTCGCCCGGCGAAAAGTTTCTGCAGCGCCTCGTCGCCCTTCTTCTCGAGTTCCACATCAATTCCTTTGACCACCACTCCACGCGCCTGGCCGCCGAAGGTGAGTAACATGGTCTCGTAGATCGCCGGTGTCACGGAGTTCACACCCGGTGTCCTCCGCAGTGTCTCCCCCAGCGCTTTGTAGTTTTGGATTCCGCCCGACCCCGGCCGCGTCAAGGAGATGTGCGCGGTCACGCCCAACAGCCGGTCTTGCAGCGTCTCACGAAATCCGCTGTTCATCGCCAGTGCAATCACCAGCGTCGCGACGCCCGCCGCCACACCCAGCACACTGAAGGCGGTAATCAGCCGCAATATCGCCGGGCGGTTCGGCGATCTCAGGTACCGTTTCGCCACGAACCATGCAAAGCTCATGGGCTGCTCGTCCTTTACGCCTGCGCGCTTTCCGGACCGGCTTCTTCCTCCTTGGATTCGGAACGGAGTTGCGGGAATAAAATGACGTCACGGATAGAGTGCGAGTCGGTCAGGAGCATTGTCAGTCGATCAATGCCGATGCCCTCGCCGGCCGTCGGAGGCATGCCGTGGCATAACGCGCGGATGTAGTCGACGTCCAGTCGCTTCGGCACTTCCTCCCCACCTTGGGCGATCTGCGCCTGAAATCGGCGCTCTTGTTCCGCGGGATCGTTCAGCTCGGAAAAGCCGTTGGCGATCTCCATTCCCGCCACGTAAATCTCAAAACGTTCCACCAGCGACGGGTCTTCCGGCTTCTGCTTTGAGAGCGGCGAAATTTCCAATGGAAAATCGTACAGGATGGTCGGCTGAATCAGTTTGTCTTCGGCGATGGTCTCGAACAGCAATCCGGTCCATTCGCCATTCGATCGCTGGCCCTTCGCCACCGCGTACTCCGCATGATTCGCCTTGGCCCAGACGTTATACCGCTCCGTCGCGCCCTTCGCGCCTCCCGGAGCAGCCAGTTCCTCCCGTGTTGGTGCGGCGCCCGCACCCTCAGGCCAGTACTTTACGATGGCTTCCCGCATCGTCAGCCGCTGCATCTTCGAAAAATCCAGCTCGTTCTCGCCGTACTTGACACTCGTCGAACCCGTGATCGCAGCTGCCAGTTGGGCGAACAATTGTTCGTTCAACTCCATCAGATCCCGGTAATTGCTGTACGCTTCGTAAAACTCCAGCATCGTGAATTCGGGATTGTGCTGCGTGCTGATCCCCTCATTCCGGAAATTCCGGTTGATCTCGTAGACGCGGTCAAATCCGCCCACGGTCAGCCGCTTCAAATACAGTTCCGGGGCAATCCGCAAAAACAGATCCACATCCAGGGTATTGTGGTGCGTCACGAAGGGCCGGGCCGTGGCTCCCCCGGCGATCGGATGCAACATCGGTGTTTCCACTTCCATGTATCCCCGCGCATCGAAAAACTTCCGTAACTCGCGGATGATCCCCGCGCGCGTTTGAAATACCTCGCGCGACTTTTCTGTTGCAATCAGGTCCACATAGCGTTGCCGGTAGCGCAACTCGATATCCGATAGCCCATGCCACTTCTCCGGTAAAGGTAGCAGCGCCTTGCTGAGAAAGAAGAGTTCTTCGACCCACACCGAAAGTTCTCCGGTCTTGGTGCGGAACATGTGTCCGCGCACTCCAACGTGGTCCCCCAAGTCCAGTAAATGAAACAACTGAAAGCCCTGCTCCCCCACCACGTCCTTTCGCACATAGATCTGAATCCGGCTTCCCGAACCCTGCAAGTGCGCAAATCCGGCCTTTCCCATCAATCGGTAGGAAACCATCCGTCCGGCAACCCGGGTCTCCTTCCGGTTCGCTTCCAACTCCGGTGCGCTCGCTTCAGAATATTTCTTGACCAGATCGGCGGGCGTATCCGTCCATCGAAACTCCCGCGGAAACGCTTCATATCCAAGAGCTTGGATTTCTTCGAGTTTCTTTTGCCGTTGCTGGAACTGGTCTTGCGGATCGAATTGCAAGGGGCTCTGCATCCTTTCGAAACTGCTTCCTCAGGAGTATAAATGCGCCCTCGGGACCAGGGCAAGGAAACCGCCTGCGGGTGCGCTTGCGCTTTGTGTCCCACTTCGGCAATACCCGCTAGCTCAGAAAATCGCAACCTTCTCGCCAAAGACTTCGATTTGGCTTTTATGGCTAGGTAAGAAGTTTGTTATACTTCTGCCTGCCGCTTTGCGGAGGTTCCCTGTGCCTTCCCGCGCGAACACGATGAGCATGGATTCAGTGTCTCATGATTGGCGCATGCCTCTGAAAGGTGAAAAGTCCCACGCCTATCTGACCTCTATCCACCGCCTCGAAACCGCCTACGCCATGTTCAGTGTAACTTTGGACGAGGCTTTCGGAATGCGGCGCGGTCGGCGCAACTCCATGGCGTCTGAAGTTCTTTCCGTTGCTCCGGCACTTTGCCATAGGCTCGCTCACCCGCTTCACTCCTTATTGCAGACCATGCTCGATCACGCCAAGCATTTCGGCACCACTCCTAACCTCGCCCCTCTCGACGCCCAGAACTTCCAGAATTCGCGCAGCCAGCGCGTGGCTCTTTTCAACGACCTTTTCAGCAGAGTCCTTCTGACGCGCAAATCCCAATTCGTTCATAAGATTTCAGCCCTAGCCGATCTGGTCGATGAGCTTGATTCGAGCTTTGCGGCGACTGTGGAAGAAATGACTTCGGGCGATTCCCGCCATGCGGACCGCCATTGGGAGCTCCTTGACTCCGTTCATTACGACCTGAATACTTGCCTTCGCGAGTCCGTCGTTCTCCTTAAGTCCTTTCTTCACGCCCTCCCAGACGCGCAGCTGGCCAGTTTCCAGTCCGCTCTCCATGAGCAGTCGACCTGTTCGGCTTCGCCGAGTGCCACTCGTGCACGCCATCTTGCCCATAGACGGATGGCGTTCCTGAAGGGACAATAGCTCATCCCGGCGGGCGACCTGCAGCCTCGTGCAACCTATTGAGGGCTACCGCCTTCTATAGGGGCATATGTGCTCCTCGACGTCCGTTCTCGGGACAACTCTAAAGGGGACTCGGCGCATCCGAACCACTAACGGCGCCGCTATTGGACTGTTGGCCCGACCAAGACCAACCGAACCGGTTGCGTGGACAGAAGCGGAGGCCATCCGCCGCGCTCAAGCGGGGGATTCTGCCGCTTTCGACTTTCTGTATCAACTGCATAGCCGTCGCGTCTACGCTCTCTGTTTGCGAATGGTCAACAACCCCGCGGATGCCGAAGATCTTATGCAGGAGGCCTTTCTTCAGCTCTTCCGAAAGATCGGCACCTTTCGTGGCGAATCGGCCTTCTCCACTTGGCTGCACCGTATGACCGTCAACGTCGTGCTCATGCGCCTTCGTAAGAAATCGCTGCCGACCGATTCCCTGGAAGAAACTCTGGACCCCGATGCGGAAAACAGTAGCCCCAAACGCGACGTCGGTGCACCGGACCTGCGCTTGTCAGGAGCCGTCGACCGGGTCAACCTGGAACGCTCGATCGAGCAGCTTCCTCCTGGCTACAGAACCGTTTTCGTTCTGCATGACGTCCAGGGCTACGAGCACAACGAGATTGCGAACATCATGGGATGTTCTGTAGGTAATTCGAAGTCGCAGTTGCATAAGGCGCGCACTCGCCTGCGTGAGCTTCTCCAGGAAGAGATCCGGGATCAAGCTCGCCAGGAAAGGCAGTCCGCGAAAGCCCAGTCGAGCTCGCAGGAATGAGCTAGAATGAAGCTAACGTCGAGAACTGCACTACGCGCATCTGAACTTTTCTGGATTTTTGCAGGGAGAGCCACCCAGTGCTGGGCCCTGCGGAGTTTGTGGTATGCAGTGTAAGGAACTCGAAGCTGTTCTGGAAGTTGAGGGACTCAGTCCGCTTCCCCCCGATGCTCGCGAGCATCTCGCCCGCTGCTCCAGTTGTCAGGACTTGCTGGCGGATCTTTCTGCCCTCGTTGTCGCTGCCAAACGCATCCCAGCGGAAGTCACTCCCCCCGATCGCATGTGGATTTCGATCCGCGCGCAGTTGGAGGCCGAAGGAATCATCTGCGACACCGCATCGGTGATCGTTTCTCCTGCACCGTGGTGGCGGGGCTTCTTTCCATTTTTCCGTCCTCGCGCGCTCGCCCTGGTCGGGGCTGGGCTTTTCCTTTTCTTGGGCAGTGTCTATCTTGTGGAACACCGCGGCGGCAACAAGGTTGCAACCAATCCTCCGCCCGCGCAAACCCAACCTAACCAGCCTCCCACACGCAATGCGCCTCCTCCCGCCCAAGCGAATTCAGCAGCTGCTCGGAAGACTCCGCCGCAGCAAACGCAGTCGGCCCGCGTCCTTAAGCCTGTGCCGCCGCGTCCGTCGAGCGAGGATCTCTTGCCCTCGCCTTCGGAAAATGCCTACCTCGGCGATAGTGCTGCTGTTCTGAACCGCACAGAAAACTCCCTGCCTCGCCGCGAACTGGCCGACAATGCCGCCGTCGATGCCTCCCTGCGCCAGAATCTGCGCACCCTCAACGAGTTTATTGCGGAATGTGAAGCCCGCTTGAAGCAGGATCCTCAGGACCAGTTGACTCGCGAATATCTCAACATGGCCTACCAGCAAAAAGCGGAATTACTGACCGCCATGATGGACAGCGAAAGGAGCGAACACTAATGTTGCCCCAGCAGAAGATGATTCGTGGTTTGGTAAGTGTCCTTAGCGCTGGCCTGTTCTTTTGTACTGCCTCGGAAGCCCTCGCTGCCACTACGGAACAGCAGGAACGCCATTTCACCGTGAAGGACAGCCCCATCGTTATTATCAACAACATTGTCAACGGGCGCATTGAGGTAAAGTCCTGGAAAAATTCCGAAGTCGTGGTCACCAGCACCTCGGTCCCAGGAAAGGTTGCCATCGAAGTCGAGCAAGTCGGTGATCGCATCGACATCAACGCCAGCTCTCTGGTTCCTTCTTCTCAGCCTCACGAAGTCGAAGCCAATTTCCAGCTCCTGGTTCCCGAACAAACGGAATTGCAACTGCGCACACAGACCGGCGTCATCCTCGTCGAGCAGGTCAATGGCGACATGAAGCTCCAGAGCGTGGCTGGCGATGTGCACCTCAAGGAAGTTTCCGGCTACATTATTGTTAAGACCACGAGCGGCTCCCTGGTCTGCACGCTCTGCTCCGGCAAGCTGGATTTCAACTCCATCAGCGGTGGCGCTCAGGTTCTTCAACCTTCGCTCACCAACGTCAACCTCATGACCACCACCGGCAACATCCTCTATGACGGCGACTTCATCCGCACTGGGCTTTACACCATGAACAGCGGCCGCGGTCTGGTCGAAGTGCGTTTCTCCGGCACGGACTCGTTTGACCTAAATGCCCAGACTTATCGCGGCACTGTCGATAACCAAGCCAAGGATTACTTGAAGCCCGAATCCCATGGCGGCAAGCGCGGTTCTAAATACGCACAAAGCCTGTTTGGCACCGTCGGCCAGGGCTACGCCAAGGTCGAACTCTCCTCCTACAGTGGTACAATTCGAATCCTGAAGCGCAATTAGTTCGCGCTCTCCGGAATCGTGAATCAAATTCCTACTGGCCGCGGTGGGTCATCCCGTACCACCATTCTCTGCCTCGCCGGTTTCATGGGTGCGGGCAAAAGCACGGTCGGCACTCGCCTTGCCCAACAGCTCGGCTGGCGTTTCGTTGACCTCGACGAGCGCATCGAGGAAGCCGCTGGCATCACCATCCCTGAATTTTTCGAGCGACATGGTGAGCCCGCCTTTCGCCAGCTTGAAGCTGAGCAATTGCGTGCGGCCCTCGGCCGTGCCGTCGAGTTTCACGAGTCCACTATCCTTGCTCTCGGCGGCGGCACCTACGCCCAGCAAGGCGCTC
>Ga0181532_10001962_pt1 | contig 19445 bp, 18 predicted proteins | sample PEATcosm2014_Bin_33_FD_119768 | JGI IMG/M metagenome (GOLD analysis project Ga0181532, IMG submission 119768) | Peatland microbial communities from MTU Mesocosm Facility, Houghton, MI, USA - PEATcosm2014_Bin11_30_metaG | ecosystem: Environmental > Terrestrial > Soil > Wetlands > Peat | place... | reverse complement strand
CTGACTCCCAGTTACTATTTTGGTTCCGCAAATGCTCACTTCCAAGGCAGCTGAAGAGGCCGCTTACCGTTGGACAACTTCACTCTCGATGTTCTCGACATCTCACTCTGTCCGCTCCTGTTCCCGGAGCGGCGTCACTTGTGTCTCCTCTGATTCCCGCCATTTAGCCTCTTTGAAAAGGGTGGCCCCGCAAGGGGCCGCTTTTTTTGTTTCTCTTGCTCCTGTACACTCGCCGTTTCCAATGGAGTCCGAAAAAAAGAAGTCCGAAAAAATGAAATCCGAAAAAATCCTATCCATCCTCATTCTTGTCGTCCTGATTGTCCTGCCTGGCCAAAAACCGCTGAGCGCCCAAACGTCGGTCAACGCACCCGACGATCTGCTCCTCTCGGCCATGGAAAAGGAGCTCCATCGCGGCCAGTCCGAGCTCGCCAAGCAGGACCCCGCCCCGTACTTCACCAGCTACGACGTGACGGACGGTGAATCGCTGGTCGTTCTCAGCTCCCAGGGGGCGATCCTCACTTCGTTTCGCGGCCGCCACCGCTCCGCCGACGTCAGCATGCGCATTGGCGCGCCCGCACTCGACAACACACACGATCAGGAACGCGTCTCCGGTATTACCTCCGGCCAGCTTCCGCAGCGCGACGACCCCGACGCCATCGCCCGCGTCCTTTGGAAGCTGACCTACGAGCAGTACCGCAAGGCCCGCCAATCCTATACCAACGTGAAGACCAAGACCGCCGTCCGCGCCAAGGACGAGGACGATTCGCCCGACTTCTCCCAGGAAAAACCATCAACTTACATCGACAAAACGCCGTTGCCTGCGTTTCCTGAACAAAAAAACTGGGAAGAGCTCGCTCGCCGCTATTCCGCCTTTTTCCGCCAGTATCCCCAGGTCGAGGAGTCTTGGGTCTTTCTCTCCGCCACCAAGGGCCTCAGCTATCTGGTCTCAACCGAAGGCACGAAGATCGTGACCAACGACGCCATTTTCCGCATCATGATCCAGGCACAAACCCGCGCTGACGACGGCATGGAACTGATGCGCGTGGAAACTTTCCAGTTTTCCGACCCAACAAAAGTCCCTTCGGAAGCGGAAGTGGCCGCGAGTGTGCAAAAGATGGCGAACGACTTAAGCGCGTTGCGCGCCGCTCCGCTGGCCGAACCCTATAGTGGTCCCGCCTTGCTCTCCGGCCGCGCCGCCGCTGTTTTCTTTCATGAAGTGCTCGGTCATCGCGTCGAAGGACAACGCCAGAGGGGCCGCGACGAAGGTCAAACCTTTACCAAGAAGGTCAATGAAAAAATTCTGCCCGAGTTTCTCAGCGTCGCCGACGATCCCACCCTGCGCACCCTCGGCAGCACCGAACTCTCGGGCTTTTATCGCTTCGACGACGAAGGCATACCCGCCGCCCGCGTCGAGGTGGTCACCGACGGTGTTTTGAAAAATTTTCTCATGGGACGCTTGCCGGTAAAAAACTTCAGCAACTCGAACGGGCACGGACGCGCCCAGGCCGGCCGAATGCCGGTCGGCCGCCAGGGCAATCTCATCGTCACGTCTTCCAAAACCATCCCCGACGCCCAACTGCGCACCCGCTTCATTGAGGAAATCAAGAAGCAGGGAAAGCCCTACGGTCTCTACTTCGAAGACATCCAGGGCGGATTCACCCTGACCACGCGCGAACTGCCGCAAGCCTTCCAGGTGTTGCCCGTCATGGTTTGGCGGGTCTATGCGGATGGGCGTCCCGATGAACTGGTGCGTGGTGTCGACATCGTCGGCACGCCGCTCACCGTGCTGACCGAGATCGAAGCCACCGGAGACACCACCAGCGTCTTCAACGGCATTTGCGGAGCTGAATCCGGCAGCGTTCCGGTCTCGGCGGCCGCTCCGGCCATGCTGTTTTCCGAGATGGAAGTTCAAAAACGGAAGTACGGCGACACGCGACCTCCGATTCTTCCACCTCCGCCCGGTGCAACCGATGACAAAGGAGGCAAACAGTGATCAGCCGCGCTTTGTCGATCTCACGCACGATTTTGGGTGGCGCAGCGCTTGAGCGCTGCGGTAAATGGATTGCTCCTAGAACCGGCTTTAGCCGCTGCGGTCAGACGGCTGAGGAACTAGGTGTCGCACGGAAGGCACGACCTCAGCGGCTAAAGCCGCATTCGCAACCATCCAGTAATCGCAGCGCTAAAGCGCTGCGCCACCCAAAATCGATGGTTGCACTGCTGACGTGTGCGATCCTCTGCGGCCTCTCAACTCTGGCCCCCGCCGCCAACCCCGCCCCCGCCGATGTCGTCCTCCGGGCCCTTCACGAAGAGATGGACCGCTCCAAAGCGAAGCTGAAAATGGAGAACGTCCCGGCGCCCTATTACATCGAATACCGCGTCACCGAGATCGACCAGTTCGAAGCCAGCGCCGTTTTCGGCGCCCTGCGCAACCAGCAACGCAATTACGGCCGCCTGTTGCGCGTCGTAGTCCGCGTCGGCGACTACAAGCAGGATAGTTACTACGGCACAGGAGAAGGCGCCGTCGACCTGGTTGCATCGGATGACGACGTCTTCGCCATCCGCCACCGCATCTGGCTCGCCACCGATCGCGCTTACAAGGCCGCCAGCGAAGCGCTTTCCGCCAAGCAAGCTGCCCTGAAGCAGTTGAAAGTCGATGAGCCCGTCGACGATTTCGCCAAGGCCACGCCCGTCGAAGCCATCGAACCTCTCGCCCATTTTTCCCCAACCGATCTAACTTCCGACTTCGCTTCGTGGACGCATCTCCTCGAAGAGGCTTCTGCCCTATATCGCACCGACAAAGATCTGGAAAACTTCGAATCCGGGCTGCGTTTCACCGTCGAGAACCGTTATTTCCTGAACTCCGAGGGCACGGTTGCCCGCTCCGGTCACGCCCACTACGTCATTTCCGTCGCGGGCTCAACCCAGGCTTCCGACGGCATGCTGCTCCACCGCTCGCACGCCGACCAGGGCAACGATCTCAAAGAACTCCCCTCCCGCGAGCAATTTCTGAAGACCACCGTCCGAGTCCGTGAAACGCTGAAGTTGCTGCGTGACGCCCCGGTAGTCGACGAGGAATACCGCGGCCCCGTCCTGTTCTCGAACGATGCCGCCGCCACCGTCGTCACCGACCTGATTCAGCCAAATATTCTCGGCGGAAAGCCCAAGCTCGGCGAGAACGCCCGCACCACGGGAAAATGGTCCAGCAGCTACAAATCCCGCGTGCTGCCCGATTTCATCAATGTGTTCGACGACCCGTCAATCTCCACCATTTCCGGCCATCCGCTTTTCGGCAACTACACGCTCGATGACGAAGGGGTGAAGGCCCAGCGCGTGTCATTGATCGAAAAGGGGCAACTCGTTGCCTACCTCATGGGACGTCAGCCCATTCGCGATTTCGCCGCCTCAAACGGTCACGGGCGCGCCGCCGCCGCCGCTTCGCCTGCGCCTCATCCCGGCAATCTTATTTTGCAGTCGACCGATCCTCAGCCTGATGCCAACCTCAAGGCTAAGTTGATCGAAATCTGCAAAAACCGCGATCTGCCATACGGGCTCTATGTGGAAACCATGGGCCCGAACCTCGAACCGCGGCTCCTCTATCGCATCTGGACGAAGGATGCGCATGAAGAACTCGTTCGCGGCGGCGTCTTCGGAGATCTCGACGTCCGTTCCCTGCGCAGCGACCTAATCGCCGCCGGAACCGCGCCCGATGTCGAAGACCGCTCTGAACCCGTCTGGTTCAGCGTTGCCAGCCCTGCGCTTCTGTTCGACGAATTGCAGGTCAAGCGCTCGCAAGCCGCCAAGCAGGGACTTCCCGAATACCCCGCGCCCGCGCTCGGAGCAGCCGGTAACAAGCCGTGAGCTGGATCGGGTCATCGGGTGATCGAAATCCCTTATGCCTTTGACGTTCGATGACCCGATCACCCGATGGCTCGACCGCCCCCCTCCAGTTGACGCCCGATCTCCCCGCGCTTAGGATACTTGTTTGACTTCATAGGGTATGGATGCCCCGTGAGGCGCGACTTTGCTTCACGGCAGGCAGCAATCATAGGCAGCAATCATGGACAAGAAGAAACTAGACGCGTTCAGAAAAAGACTGGAAACCCGGCGCAACGAATTGCGCCACATGGTTGTCCGCAATCAGCAGGACGGTCGCACCGCCGACGATGAGGCCACTCAAGACGTCGCAGACCGCGCCGCCAGTTCCTACAACAAGGAATTTCTCTTCAGCCAGAGCAACAACGATCGCCAGTTGCTCAACATGGTCGACGGCGCTCTCGCTCGAATCCGCGAAGGCAGCTTCGGAGAATGCGTCTCCTGCGGCAAAGAAATCAACGCCAAGCGTCTTGAAGCCGTCCCCTGGACCCGCCATTGTATAGAATGCCAGGAAAAAGCCGAAAAGGGCCTGCTAGAGGCCGCCCAATAAATGTGTGGCGCGGGCGCCCTCGCCCGCGGCCTTTGACTTCTGACTTCTGACTTCCTATCACGGGAAAAACGATGACCCGCCTTGATGATTTCGTGTAAGCCGCCTGGAATCAATCATGTAGCCTGGAACCGCCGGTTACCTCAAAGATGAGGGAAATGGCCCCTTCGGGTAATGCGTCGCCCAACTTTCCCCGGCGAAATCACCTCCGTAGTGGTATGATTTGTCATCCCCACCACGCCGCGCCTGGGGGCTCGGCAAGGGAAAACTCAAACCTAAAGGTGAAAGTTATGGCTTGGACCACTCCCGTTTTCGAAGAAGTAGTTCTCTGCTGCGAAATCAATTCTTACGTGAGCGCACAACTCTAACCCTGCCCAAAAAAGAAGATGCGCATTCGGATCCTCGGTTCTGCGGCCGGGGGTAGGTTCCCGCAGTGGAATTGCGGCTGCGGAAACTGTGTAGCCGTGCGTGAGAACGCGCACGTAAGTGAGCGCAAGAATAAATCTTCCCGCAAGTCGCGCACGCAGGCTCAACTCGCGCTGAGCGCGGACGGCATCGCTTGGTTCTTAGCCGGAGCCTCTCCCGACTTGGCCTTTCAAATCGAAAGCTCCCCTGAGCTTCAACCTCGGGCTTTGCGCGATTCTCCCATCTCGGGCGTGGTCTTGGCGAGCGCCGATCTCGATCATGTTCTGGGACTGCTTCTGCTCCGCGAACTCCAGCCTTTGCGCGTGTATGCCGCTCCTTCGATCTTGCGGATTCTGCGGGAAGAGAACAGCATGTTCCGCATGTTGAACCGCGTCGATCCGCAAGTGGTTTGGACGCCGATCAAACCGGACGCGCCGTTTCCCTTGCGATCCGCCGACGGCAAAGACTCCGGACTGCGCTGTGAGGTCCACTACCTTTCCGGCCGTTATCCGAAGTATGTTGAGACGGAACTCACAGACCTCGCTCCCAATGAAGCGACGGCCGCGTTGTTCTTCGAATCTTCCTCGGGAAAACGGGTTGCTTACATTCCCGCCATAGGCAGTCTCAGCGACACGCTGCTCGAAAAGATCCATCAAGTCGACGTGCTCTTGTTCGATGGCACCTTTTGGAGCGACGACGAACTGCAGCGCGTTCAAGGCAGCGGCGAGACCGCGCACCAGATGGGACACATTCCGGTACAAGAAAGCCTACGCCTGCTGAAAAATATTAGTATTAAGAACGCTGGACGCAAGATGTTCATCCACCTCAACAATACGAATCCGATCCTGAGCGAAGCGAGTCTCGAACATCAGGCCGTGTGCCAGGCTGGCTGGGAAGTCGCGGAGGACAATTGGCAACTGGAGTTGTAGACCCGGGAAACACCGCCAAGCTTACATTCGGGGAATTGCGCGGAGCGCTGCGCCAGGTGGGCGAAGAACGCTATCACCACAAGCACCCCTTCCATCTGCTCATGCACGAAGGCAAACTCACCCGCGGGCAGTTGCAGGCCTGGGCGCTGAATCGTTACTACTACCAGTCGATCATTCCGATAAAAGACGCGATCATTCTTTCGCGCGCCACCGACCCCTCATTCCGCCGCGTCTGGCGAAAACGCATCGTGGATCACGACGGCCAAGACGGACATGGCCAGGACATACATGGCCGAGACAGCGACGCCCAGCGCGATGGCGGAATCCTCCGCTGGATCAAACTGGCGGAAGCGACCGGCCTCGACAGAGACCGGGTAATCAGTGCTCACGAGATTTTGCCGGCAACGCGCTTCATTGGAAACGAATATCTCCACTTGGTGCGGATGCGGCCTTTTTTGGAGTGCGTCGCTTCCTCGCTGACCGAACTTTTTTCCCGCGACCTGATCGCGCTGCGCATGGAGAAAATGCGCCAGCACTATCCCTGGCTTGCTTCCGCCCTCGATTATTTTGAGGCGCGCATGACGGAAGCGCCAGAAGACGCCGCATTTGCCATTCAGTACGTGTTCGACCACGCCGCCACGCGCGCCGAACAAGAGCGCGTCATTCAGGCATTGCGCGATAAGTGCGACATTCTTTGGGCGCAGCTCGACGCACTCTATTTCGCGTATGTCGAACCAGGTTGGCCGCCGCCAGGCGCTTTTCGGATTGAAGACGATGCCAGGCGTATTGATCGGAAGAGTCGGGGAAGTGACGAGGGCAACCGTGGCTGAGCTTCTCGAAACCAGCATCCCGAAGTTTGCCGCCGGATGCCGCTGGGGTGGAACCATCGAGTCGCCAGTCGTGCTTTTTCCTGAAGGCGCGATCCGCGTCGAAGGAACTGGCCGCATCATCCTCGAACTCTGCGACGGCCATTTCTCGCTGGCTGAAATTGTGCAGAAGCTGGAAAAGCAATTCATGCTGGCGCCGAAGGGCAAAATTCGAGCCGATGTCCTGACATTTCTAGAACAACTGCACGCCAAGCGCATCATCGACTTCTAAGGACGATTGAGTCATTGAATCATTGAGGTATTGAATCATTGGTTTTCAATGACTAAATGAATAAATCATTCAATGACTCAATATTCTCATCCGCTGGCCCTGATTGCCGAGATCACGCACCGCTGCCCCCTGCACTGCGTGTACTGCTCGAATCCGCTGGAGCTGACTTCACGCCAGGAAGAGCTCGCAACCGCTGACTGGCTGCACGTTTTCCGCGAAGCCGCCGCGCTCGGCGTTCTCCATCTTCACCTCACCGGAGGCGAGCCGCTGGCGCGCCCTGATCTGGCCGATATGATCGCGGGCGCACGCCAGTCGCGCCTCTACACCAACCTGATAACCTCCGGGATCGGCCTCTCGCGCGAGCGTTTGGCCCAGCTCGTGGAATCAGGCCTCGACCATATCCAACTCAGCTTTCAGGATTCAAGCGAAGACCATGCCAACTGGATTGCCGGCGCCCGCGCCCACGCGCACAAGCTCGAACTGGCCGGATGTATCCGCGAGCATCGCATCGCGTTCACGACCAACCTCGTCGTTCACCGGCAGAACATCGATCACCTCGAAGAAATGATTGCCGCGCTCGAAGCGCTCCACCCCGATCGCATGGAAATCGCGCACGCGCAGTATTACGGTTGGGCGCTCCAGAACCGGTCTGTGTTGCTGCCCACGCGAGCGCAACTTGACCGCGCGGTCACGGTGGTCGCAGCGGCGGAAGAGCGTCTGCGCGGCAAAGTTCGTATCGACATGGTCGTTCCCGACTACCACGCCCGCTTTCCCAAAGCCTGCATGGGCGGCTGGGGGCGCCAGTTGCTGTTGATCGATCCCGCCGGCCGAGCGCTGCCCTGTCATGCAGCGGGCGTGATTCCTGGCATGCGCTTTGACAGCGTGCGCGAGCATACGCTCGATTGGATCTGGCAGAACTCGGAAGCATTTCAGAAATTTCGCGGTGAAGAGTGGATGCCCGAACCCTGCCGCTCCTGCGACCGCCGAAAAGAAGATTTCGGCGGATGCCGTTGCCAGGCTTTTCTGCTCACAGGGGACGCGAGCGCGACCGATCCGGTGTGCGAGCTCGCGCCCTTGCACCACAGAATCGAAGATGCGGTGCGCGAAGATGCGACACCCGGTTCTGCCCCCGAACCTCGCGAAGCTCCCTTCCACGTTCTGCAGCAGGAGATGGCTGGCTTCTGGAGCTACCGGACCGATCCGAAGTGAAAGCCATCCCTCCGATTGCCATCCACGCCAGCCCCCGCATACAATCCTCCTTTCTTCGACCTTGTCGTCGAACGAGGCCCCAGTGAAGCGCATCAAAGCCATCTATCCCGGATCGTTCGATCCTCCCACCAACGGCCATCTTGACCTGATCGAACGTGGCAGCAAGATCTTCGACGAACTGGTCGTTGCCATTCTTCGCAATCCCGAGAAAGATCCACTGTTCAGCGTCGCCGACCGTCGCAAGATGCTGGAGGCGATGACCTCCGGTTTTGACAACGTCTCGGTCGACACTTTCGCCGGTCTCACCGTGGACTACGCGCTACAGGTGGAAGCGAGGGTCATCCTGCGTGGCATTCGCGCCATCAGCGATTACGAGTACGAACTTCAGATGGCGCTGATGAATCGCAAACTCCAGCCCCGTCTGGAGACGGTGTTCATGATGCCCGCTGAAAAATATTCTTACCTGAGTTCGCGTCTGGTACGCGAAATCGCGCAACTAGGCGGATCCATTGAATGCCTCGTGCCTGAACTCGTCGAACAGAAGCTTCGTGAGAAAATAGACGTAGCTCACAAATTCGAGAACGGCGAGCAACCTGCGGCCAAGTCGCATCCCGAAGCCAAGAGCAAGTTCAGAAAAAAGAAGTTATAAAGGACGGCAAGAAACTCATGAGCACCGTAATCGCACCCATCACCCACCCCATTCGCCTGACGGAACGCATCAACCGCATTGAGCCCTCCGCGACCATGGCGGTGGTGGCCGAGGCTGACAAGCTGCGCCAGCAGGGTATTGATGTCGTGGATTTCGGCGCCGGCGAGCCCCACTTTGCCACGCCGCAACACATTAAGGATGCCGCTATCGCCGCCATCCAGGCGAATTTCTCCAAGTACACCCCTGTTGGTGGTACCGCCGAACTGAAGGACGCCATCGTGCACCGTCACGCCGTCGACTTCGACTCGGATTACCGCCGTGAAGAGGCCGCTGCCTCCGTGGGCGGCAAGCACGCCTTATTCAACGTGATTTCCGTTCTCGTGGACCATGGCGACGAGGTCATTCTTCCCGTCCCCTACTGGGTCTCGTTCAAAGACATGGTGCGCTATGCCGGCGGCAACTGCGTGCTCCTGCAAAGTGACGAATCCCAGGGCTTCCGCGTCACCGCCGACATGGTGGCGCGGCTGGTGACGCCGAAGACGAAGCTCATCATCCTGAATTCACCCTCCAATCCTTCCGGAGCCGTAATGAGCCCCGAAGACATGACCGAAGTCGTCCGCCTCGCCCACCAGCGTGGTATCTGGGTAATTTCCGATGAGTGCTACGTCTATCTGAATTACACCGGCAAGCGCTTTTCGGTAGGTTCGTTGCGCGAGTACCGCGACCGCTTTCTGGTAATAGGATCGCTGTCAAAGACCTACGCCATGACCGGCTGGCGTCTGGGTTTCACGCTCGGCCCCGCTCCCATCATCACCGCCGTTCAAAAGCTGCAGAGCCAGTCCACTTCGAACCCGACCTCGATCGTGCAGAAAGCCGCGGTCACGGCGCTGCGAGGTCCACAACAATGCGTGGAAGACATGCGCGCGGAATACATCAAGCTGCGCGATCACGTGGTGAAGGGACTGCGCTCCATCCCCGAGATGAAATGCACGCTGCCAGAAGGTGCGTTCTACGCCTATCCCAACGTATCGGAATTTTTCGGCCGTAGCGGAGTGAACTCGGCCTCCGATATCGCCGGCAAACTCCTGCGCGAGGCGCATGTAGCCACGGTTCCCGGAGAAGGCTTCGGCACCAGGGAGCACATTCGCATCTCCTACGCTACCTCGATGGCTGAGCTAGACCGAGGTCTGGAGCGTATGCGCAGATTTTTTGGCGGGCTGTAGATTTGTTGCCCGCACTTTGCTAGGACAAAATGTTTAACCCAGACCCAAAGCGACCACTGAACCGCGTTATTTTCATCGCCCTTGGGGTTACCGCGATTGGGCTCGGTCTCGCTCCGCTCCGACACGGTTTTCTCTTCTATCAGAACTGGTGGGGCGGAATGGTATTCGGACCATTGGCGATCTTGTTTGGGGTTTTGTTCATAGTGTGCGCGATATTCAAACCCGACATTTTCAAAGCTTGAAATGAGACAGTTCCGTAACGCGGGCAGCCCCAAGTGCTCGTGCCTTTGATTTAGGCCTCTAACTGCGCTCGTTCTCATGACCCAACTCTACCCACTCCTGATGCAGCCCGCCTTCGACCCGCGCCCTTGGGGCACGCTCGATCTCTCCGCGATCTACCCCAACCGCAAATTCAACGAACGCATCGGAGAAGCCTGGCTAACCGGCGACAACTGCGTAGTCGCGAACGGCCCTCTGGCAAAACGAACCCTAGCAGACTTGAGCAAAGATCTCGGAGCCGAACTCGTAGGCACCGCCGCGCGCGACCCGCACCGCTTTCCGCTGCTACTGAAGTTTCTGTTTCCCGAGGAAAAGCTCTCCGTACAGGTGCACCCCGACGACGCTACCGCGCAGCGCTTCGGCGAACCCTGGGGCAAGACTGAATGCTGGTACGTAGCCCGCGCCAAGCCCGGATCGCAAATCGCTCTCGGACTGAAGCCCGGTGTTACCGTGGCTCAATTCGAGCAGTCCATCCAGGAAAATCGTGCGGAAGAGTTGCTCAACTGGATCAATGTCTATCAGGGCGAAATGATCTACGTAGCCGGTGGAACGGTGCACACGCTGGGACCAGGCTCCGTAATCGTCGAGACGCAACAGCAATCAGACACCACCTACCGCCTTTACGACTATGGACGCCCGCGTCCGCTCCATCTGGAGCGTGGCCTAGCCTCGGTCAAGGAGCGCACTGCCGCCGGCAAAGTAATCCGCCCCGCGCCCGTCAGTATTCACGGCGGCAACAGCCGGCAATCTTCGATGATTGCCGCGCCTTACTTCAAAGTCGACATGTTTGAGTTGAAGGAGCCGCATGTATTCTCAACGACAGACGATGCCGGTAAGACCTCTGTCCAGATTCTGGTCGCAGTAGAAGGCTGCGGAGTCGTAGAAGCGCAGGGTCGCGACCCGGTGACATTAGCCAAAGGCGATACGGTAGTGATTCCGGCCGTGGTGCAAAGTTTCATGGTGCGCCCACAGTGGGCGGTCGAGTTCCTTAAGGCCAGCGTGCCCAGCGGGACCCTGCCCGAGCCCGCCACGCGCATGTGAACGAGTCCTACGGGAGGGACGGGCGCCTCGCCCGTCCACAACAAGCCGGGGTTCCCCAGTGATTCTCGGTGCCCCCTGTGGTAAAGATTTTGCCGCCTGGCGCGCAAGTGTTAGGCTTCGTACGACAGTGAAGACGAACCCGCACCCGCACTTCTATCCCGTAATCCTGGCTGGCGGCCGAGGCACGCGCTTCTGGCCGCTGAGCCGCAAGCGCCGCGCCAAGCAACTGCTCGCGCTCGACGGCAAGCGGACCATGATCCAGCAGACCGTCGCGCGCCTCGCACCCATGGCCGCGCCCAGCCGTTTCTGGATCATCACCAATGACGACCTGCGTCCAGCCATCCTTAGGCAGCTCCCAAAACTTCCTCCTAAGCAGATCATCGCCGAGCCCGCCGGACGCAACACGGCTCCTGCGATTGGCTTAGCGGCATTCCTTTTGCTTCGTCACGATCACGATGCCGTGCTCGGTCTGTTTCCCTCCGACCACGTAATCGCCGATCCTGCCCCATACCGCGCGACTCTCAACCGCGGCATCGAGATCGCGGCCGCCGGAGAAAACATTGTCGTGCTCGGCATCCCTCCAACACGCCCCGAAACCGGCTACGGCTATATCGAGGTTGATCCGCCCAAAGACGCCGCGCCCGGTCTGCAGGATTCGCTGCGCGTGCGCCGCTTCACCGAAAAACCGGATCTAGCCACAGCCCGGCAGTTTCTCGATGCCGGCAACTATTTCTGGAACAGCGGCATGTTCATCTGGCGCGCCGACACGCTAACCAGCGCTCTGCGCGAGCATCTTCCCAATACCGCGGTGCTCCTCGAAAGAATTGCTGCCGCCTATGGCACGCACAAGTTCGCGGACACTTTTCGCAAGCTCTACCCGAAGTGCGAAAACATCAGCATCGACTATGCCGTCCTCGAACCCCGCTCGGCAAAGGGAGAAGCCGAGTCGCGCATCTTCTGTCTGCCCTCCGATTTCGGGTGGAACGATCTAGGCTCTTGGACCGCCCTGCACGAACACCACGCGGCAAAGGCGAAATCGGGCGATCAAAGACCGGCCTCAACGTCGGGAAGTTTCGCCTTGAATGCAAAGAACAATTATGTTCACGTGCCCGGGAAGTTCGTTGCCCTGGTCGGTGTAAGCAACCTGGTGATTGTCGAGACCGAAGACGCCCTGCTCGTAACCACGCTCGACCAATCGCAGGACGTAGGCAAAGTGGTGAAGCATCTGGATGAAAAGAAGCTGAAGAACTTGGTCTGAAGACGCAGTGGTTGGAATGCGGTCGCTGGTCGCTCGTCGTTAGTCGTGAGCAAACCAGTGTTAAATTGTCATCCCGAACGAAGTGAGGGATCTGCAGTTAGCGCCCGACGACCGACGACGATAGGCTCTTCGTCAACGACGAACGACCAACGACCAGCGACGGGACCTCATGACCCAAATCAAATTCGGCACCGACGGCTGGCGCGGCCTGATCGCCGACGATTTCACCTTCGACAACGTGCGCCGCGTGGCAGGAGCAATCGCCAGCTACGTCCTCAAACACGAAGATCCTACCCGCGGCGTCATCATCGGCTATGACACCCGTTTCCTGTCCGGCCGATTCGCCCGCGCTGTCGCTGAAGTAATCGCCGCCGCAGGCATCCCCGTGCAACTCGCCAACGACTACGTGCCCACGCCCACAGTTTCCTACAACGTCAAAAAACTGGGAGCCGCCGGCGGTGTCATGGTGACGTCGAGCCACAACCCGTGGAACTGGAATGGTGTGAAATTCAAAGCCAAGTTCGGAGGCTCGGCCACTCCCGCGATCATGAAGTCCATCGAAGAAGAACTGGCCGCCAACGCTATGCCCAGCGGCCAGGCATCGAAAATCAACGACGCGAAAATCGAAGAAGTAGATTTAAAGCCTGCCTATGTCGAAGCCGTTTCCGAATTTGCCGATCTCGATCTCATCCGCCGCGCGAATTTCAAATTCGCCATCGACTCCATGTACGGCTCCGGCCGCGGAATTCTTCCAAGTATATTTGACGCGCACGGCATTCGCTACATAGCGATCCGCCAGGAAGTGAACCCGCTGTTCCCCGGCATTAATCCCGAACCGATCCTGCCGCACGTCGCCCTGTTGCAGGAAACGGTAGTGAAGGAAAAATGCCACGCCGGCCTGGTCACCGACGGAGACGCCGACCGCATCGGCGCCGTGGCTGAAGACGGCAGCTTCGTCGATTCTCACAAATGTATGTGCGTTCTGCTGAATTGGTTGTTGCAGTACAAGAAGTGGCCGGGCGACGTGGTGCGCGCTTTCAACACCACCGGCATGATGGACCGCATCGCCGCCAAGTACGGACGCAAGTTGCACGAATGCAACATCGGATTCAAGTACATCGCTGATCTGATGATGGACCACGAAATTCTGATCGGCGGAGAAGAATCCGGGGGCATAGGATACGGCCGCTTTCTCCCAGAACGCGACGGCATCCTCAACGCGCTTTTGCTGGCGAATGTCATGGCCGAAGAAAAGAAGCCGCTGGGCCAACTCGTCGCCGACCTGCAACGTGAATTCGGCCCGCACTACTATGGCCGGCGCGATTTGCATATTTCCGATGAGATGAAGAACGGTGCCATCCGCCGCGCCGCTGATCCGCAGACGATGAAACTCGGCGCCTATCCCATCCTGCGCAAGCAGGATCGCGACGGAGTGAAGTTCTACCTCGACGCTCCCAAGCAAGGCAACGGCGCCGACGCATGGGTATTGTTCCGCGCATCCGGCACCGAACGTATGCTGCGATGCTACGTTGAAGCAGCCACGCCCGAGCTGGTCGAAGAAATTCTTGAAGCCGGAGAAAGCTTCGTCCGGCAGGGCTGACCGCGAGTTGCCTTCAAACAATGAAATGAAGCATATAATCTGGCTTGCTTCCAGAAGGAGCAAGCGGAGGAAACCAAATGGATCAACTGCTCTGGATTCCGATGGCGATCGTAGCTTTCATTTTCCTTTACCTGATTCTGGGAAGCTTCTTCACAGTGCGCACAGCCGAAGTCGCCGTGATCACGCGATTCGGCAAGTTCCTTAGGGTCGCCCAGCCCGGCTTGAACTGGAAGCGGCCGTTCTTCGATTCCGTGACCGGCACGGTGAGTTTGCGGGTGAATCAGATCACTCTGACCATGGAGACAAAGACCAAAGACAACGTCTTCGTCACCATTCCGATTTCGGTGCAGAACCGCGTTCGTCCGGAAAAAGTTTACGACGCCTATTACAAGTTGTCCGATCCCGTGGCGCAGATCAAGAGTTATGTCGAGCAGGTGATCCTGGGGCACGTCCCGGGTATGACGCTGGACGAAGTGTTTGCCTCGCAATCCAGCATCGCCGCTGCGGTCAAGCAGGAACTGGATGCCGACATGGCAACATTCGGATACGAAATAGTCAATGTGCTGGTGACCGATATTGTTCCCGACGCCAAGGTGAAGTCGGCCATGAACGATATCAACGCGGCACAGCGCGAACAGGTGGCCGCTAACGCCAGAGGCGAGGCGGAGAAGATTCTGGTGGTCAAGAAGGCCGAGGCCGAGGCCGAAAGCAAGGCTCTCCAGGGGCAGGGAATTGCAAATCAAAGGAAGGCCATCATCGAAGGGCTGCAGGCCTCGATCGAACAGTTCCAGAAGGTGGTGGAGGGAGCGTCCGCGAAAGAAGTCATGCAATTGGTGATGGTCACCCAGTATTTCGATACTCTGAAGTCTATTGGCGAGAGCGACAAGACCAACACGCTGTTTCTGTCTCACTCGCCCGCAGCGGTCAAAGAGGTCTCGGACCAGATTCTGCAATCCATGCTGGTGGCGGAGAGAGCTAACGGTTGAACGGTTTGCTGAAAAACAATCTTGTTTCTTGCCTTTGGGTAGCGCAGCGCTTCAGCGCTGCGATAACTGGCTTGTTTTCAGCGCCAAGCTTTAGCCGCTGAGTGTCACTGCGGCCCGCGAGTCTGTGAGCAGTCTGTGAAGCTCAAGAACCGCATCCCCGGCGCAGGAACTCGACGGCGAGTCACATCCGGCCTTCAAGGTTCTCAACGCTGGTCCGGCACTTTCGCGTTCTAGCCAGCCGCGGAACACGATAGGATAATGACACTTACATAATGGTCACCAAGGAGATCACCCCGGTTCTTGCCGATTCCCCGGAATCGCGCCGCTACAACCGCATCAAGCGGTGGCTGGGCATAGCCGATTTCGCCATCGGCTTCGGGCTCCTCGTCGTGCTCCTGGCCACCGGCTGGACGGGGACTCTCCGCGATCTGGCTGAGCGGGGTGCTTCGCAGAATTATTCTTACGCCGTCTTTCTCTACGTCCTGATGCTAATGCTGATCAGCAAAGTGCTTGGAACTCCGCTCGAGTATTACAGTTTCCGCCTCGAACACCGCTATAACCTTTCTAATCAAAGATTCCGATCGTGGCTCTGGGATGAGTTCAAAGGGTTCCTGATCGGCCTGGTCATGGCCACGATTGTGGTCGAATTGCTCTACATGCTCATGCGCGAGACTCCCCAGCACTGGTGGATCATCGCCTGGGTCGTTTTCCTCGGACTCGTCGTGCTGCTCGCGCAACTCGCACCGGTCGTGCTGTTCCCGATTTTTTACAAGTTCGAACCGCTCGAAAACGAGGAACTCAGACGCCGCCTAATCGTTCTAAGCGAACGTGCCGGAACGCGCGTTCGCGGCGTCTACAAGTGGCATCTTTCCGAGAAGAGCAAAAAGGCCAATGCCGCCCTCACCGGACTCGGCGCCACCCGCCGCATCATTCTCGCCGATACCTTGCTCGACAACTATTCCGACGACGAGATCGAAGCCGTGCTCGCCCACGAACTCGGCCATCATGTGCACCGGCACATTCTGAAAAGTATTTTCGTGCAGGCGGGAATCACCCTCTTCGGCTTCTGGCTGGCCAACGAAGTTCTGCGCTTCGCCGTGGAGCGTCGCAACATGTTCGAAACCATGCACGATTTTGCCAATCTGCCGCTGCTGATTCTGGTCTCGACCGTACTTTCGTTCATGCTGATGCCCGCGCTCAACGCCTATTCGCGCTTCAACGAGCGCCAGGCCGACCGCTATTGTTTCCAATCCGTGGCCAGCGTCGACCCCTTCATTTCGTCGATGAATAAATTGGCCGAACAGAATCTCGCCGAAAAAACGCCTTCACGCTGGGTCGAGTGGCTGCTCCACTCTCATCCCGCGATCACCAAGCGAGTAGCCGCCGCCGAAGCCTGGGCGAAGTCGCATTAAGAGGTCGCAACGAACGTGTAGCGCGGGCGCCCCGCCCGCGTTCCGACATCTCACGCGCTGCTAGCGCCGAGCGCTCCCGCCCAGAATCTTCTCCACCCGCTGCACATCCTCCTCCGTGTCGACGCCTACCGTATCGAACGACGTTTCGCCCACATAGATCGGCACTCCATTCTCGAGAAAACGCAACTGCTCCAGGCGCTCGCAGCGCTCCAGCGACGACTCCGGCCAGCCCACGAACTTGTCCAGCGCAGCCTTGCGATGTCCATAGATTCCGAGGTGTTTGTAGTATCGGGGACTCGCGCCGTCGCGATCGAAGGGAATCGTGGCCCGAGAAAAGTAGAGGGCGCGGCCGGCCGCATCGGTCACCACCTTCACGGCGCCGGGATTATTGATGTCAACGTCAGCCGCTGGGGTTTTCAGCGTGCCCACTTCCACCTCGGGGGGACGCATGACTTCGATCAGTGTGGCGATGTGTTCAGGGCGAGTCAGTGGTTCATCGCCTTGGACGTCGATATAGATATCGGCAGGAATAACCGTCGAGATTTCGTGGGTGCGCTCCGTGCCTGACCGATGGCTGGGTGAAGTCATCCGCACGCCAAAGCTACGCCGCTGGCAGAACTGGAGGATTTCGTCGGAGTCGGTAGCCACCACCACTTCGTCGAGCTGCGGGCAGCGCCGAACAGCCTGGTAGGTGAGCGCCAGCAAGGGCTCGCCGGCGATCTCACGCAGCATCTTGCGAGGCAGGCGAGTCGAAGCCAGCCGCGCCGGAATCACAGCAATCACTTTCATGCGCCCCAGTTTCGCACGGAGTCATGCGGTTTGACACGACATTCAATTGACACCCCATTCCATGCACTCTTAGAATGAGTCAGGGACGCGTCCACCCGCGTCTGCGGGATTCTGTGCCCATTTCCGGGCTGTCCCTGGTTCCCTTCCGCGTTTTTCCTGATTGGCGGTGTAGCTCAGGTGGTTAGAGCGACGGTCTCATAATCCGTAGGTCGTAGGTTCGAGTCCTACCGCCGCCACCAGATTCAAACAACAGTACCCAAGAAGAAGCGCCGACCCCGACATCCCCATCCCGAAGGAAGGCTGATCCGGGTCAATGTAAAGGGACTGACAGAGCAACAACTCCGACGATCTTGGCGGGAACCTATCGGCCATTCGCCATCCCGTAGTGCAATCCCACATTTCAAGGAGACAGGTTGAACCACAGAGTTTTCTTGACATGGTCGGTCTAGCGGATGTAAAAGTCATGGGGTTCAAAGAGAGCGAGCGCTCGCTTTGACGGTAGAGCTTTAATCGGCGTCTAAGCAAGGGACTGTTGTTCACCAGCGCCTATACCTGGTCCCACACCATCGACAACTCGACCGGAGCCTTCAACAACAACAGCCCCTACAATCCAATTTTCGTGGATGCGAATGGGAACCCGGAACTGAACCTGAACCGAGGAAATGCGAATCAGGACATCCGCAACAATTTCGTGTTTGGGTCTCTGTACGAACTTCCTTTCGGAAGGGGAAACAGTATGGCGGGGATTGGGCGCCGGCCCTCAATTACGTTCTCGGGGGGTGGCAGTGGAACAACATCATCACGTTGCAATCCGGCACTCCTTTTGATCTCTACTACACCTCCACGTCGCCCCAAGACCGTCCGGACATTACCGGGCCAGTTTCGGTGAGCGTCAACCACGCAACCGGACAGGGCATTGTCAGCGGGAACTTCGCTCCTCCTCCGGTGGTGGCGCCGGGACTACCCGGGGCCGGAGACTTTGTTCGTCCGGGTACTCTGGGGCGGAATGCTGTGTTTGGCCCTGGCTTCCATGACTGGGATACCGGCATGATGAAGGACATCACCATCAAGGAACGCTTCAAGATGGAGTTCCGCGCGGACGTCTTTAATCTGATGAACCATCCGCAGTTCCAAAACGGCAGCTTCCAAGGGAACCTGAATAGTGCACCGCCGCCGGTGAATGGCATCACGACGACTTCCAACCCGGCAGTGACGCGCCTGTCAACCGAGCGCGAGTTGCAGTTGGCGGTCCGCATTACCTTCTGATCCAATCGGATGGGGTTTTGAGTGTAAACGCTGATTTCAACAATTAGAATCCTCGCGTCCGCCCGTGCGACTTTTCAAAATTCGCATGATCGCAATTATCGTGTTCCAGTTCCGCGTCGTAGCTGGCACGCCGTACAGTTTGTCGATCTGGCCAAGATAGCCGATTGTCTTCATGTGACGACGGTACACTCCGAACACGAACTGCCCTTCGCACGCAATCACCCGCACCAACCACTCCCCGTCTGAGGGAAACGTGACCGGAAGCGACGCCCGGACACCCCCGGCTTTCGACAGGATACTCACGAACCGGACAACATCCGGGGGTGATGGCTGAGTTCCAAACGGATTCTCCCTCTCCAGTCGCAGAAGATCGCGGCCTTCGCACAGCACAATTTCCGCTTCGAACGGCAGCTTGCGAAGCAACGCAGCACGGAATTTCGCTCGGGATCCAGATGTACTAAGAACAGGTTTACGAACAACAAAGGTCCCCGCCGCACCCACGTTCACGACATCATAGCCGCTCAGTTCTCGGGCAAGGACGCTTGGGCGAAACGTTCTGTGTCCGCCAACATTGACACCCCGGAGAAAGACAACAAGGGCCATATCCCGGATTATGAAGAAAAAAACTAAGGTGCGCTATAGCAGCCTGCGTTCGGAACTACCGCATATTTGAGTGCATCGTGTAGTTGGCGAAAGAGTCAATCTGCCCCGCCGTCGATCTTGGGCAGAGCACGCGCCTTGCCCTAATGCCGTCAACCTGCGTATGGTTACGGAGTGAAATTTCCGCGATGCAGTGGCATCTTGGTCCACGTCACTTCCTTGCCCGGACGGTTCGGAATCGGTGATCTCGGCCCCTGCGCCTACGAATTCGCCGACTTCCT
>Ga0181532_10001961_pt1 | contig 19445 bp, 8 predicted proteins | sample PEATcosm2014_Bin_33_FD_119768 | JGI IMG/M metagenome (GOLD analysis project Ga0181532, IMG submission 119768) | Peatland microbial communities from MTU Mesocosm Facility, Houghton, MI, USA - PEATcosm2014_Bin11_30_metaG | ecosystem: Environmental > Terrestrial > Soil > Wetlands > Peat | place... | reverse complement strand
GGCCGTCGCCGATGGGACGGTGGTAGTCGCCGAGGATTTGTTTTTCGAGGGCAATGCCGTGTTCATCGATCACGGCGACGGCCTCGTCAGCATGTGCTTCCATCTCTCCGAGATCAAAGTCCAAGCCGGACAGGAGGTCAAGAAGGGCCAGACGCTCGGCCGGGTCGGATCGACAGGGCGAGCTACGGGACCGCACTTATTCTTCGGCGTCCGTTGGCACGACGCCCGCATCAACCCCCAGTTCCTGCTTGAGGACCCGCGTAAGATCCCGGCCGTAAAACCGAGTGTCACCACAAACTAAGAAACTATTCTTCTTTCGGTGGAATCAAGCCGCTCTTGGACCTGCCTGAAATCGTAGTTTGAGATGTCAACCGGCTGGCGTGCCTTCCGCAATCAAGGCCGTCGAACGTCTGCCCTTGCCCTTCTTGCTGCGCGCCAGGTTGATTGCGTTCACACAAGAGCAGGTGTGCAGTCAGAACTTACTGCGCGATTTCGCTGCTGCATGTCGCAAAATGTCTCCGCTGGTTGAGTTCCCGACGAAGGCGTTCGGGCTGAAATATTAGCGAAAGGAGGCGGCATCATGCTTGACACCGAATTGTTAGGAGTAATCTTCAGTCATGGACAAGAAGGAGATCAATTCCCCAAAACTGACCGCGCATTTTGTCATTTGGATGTGCGTAGGGTGTTTGCTGCTGCTGGTTTTCTTAGCTCATTACGTCTGGAAGGTTTTTTGAAGCGGCGAATCCACGCAATAACGATGCTCTCATGAGAAGCATTCTCGATCAGCGGGGGGCGTATCAGGGCTGCAGTCGCCGCTGGAATCGCTGGCGGCAATCGAGGGTTGGATTCTGGGGGTTGTCTGAGAACGCGTGGCATTCGGAGAAATCAGGCGACTCCGGTCGTTATCGGATTGCTGAAAGGGAAGGATATCCGGCCATGCTCGACACCGCACTGCTGACCTCGATTGCCCAGCAATATACGCCCGGCTACCTCCAAAGGAAGCGTCATGCAAATGGCCGTAATCCGTCCGTAAGAAGTTGAAGACGAGATCTGGTGGTCGTGCAGCGATCAATCATGGGCGGCGTGGGGTACAAGCTCATTGCATCTCCCAAGCCGACTCACAGGCTTGCGCCAGTCCTCGGACAACGTATTTTTCGGACAGGGTTCTTCCGGCCGTCGCTATGAGCTTTGGTTCCCAACGACTGGCAATCCGATTACTGCATCCGCCCTCTCCGGTAACAGTCTGCCCTCAATCGCTCACCTTTGCCGATTTGCGCGACAACAGCCTTCCTGACGAATCCCAGCCTAGGAAAGGACACTTCCGCTGGTCGAGTTGTACTGTCAGCGCCTTCGAGTAGCCACAACGTTATCTCCGTGCCGCGACTTGGTGGCCTGCATCACCGCTACACACTCGCGCCCTAACAACTTCCGCTCCTAACTGAACTCGTCCCAATGTCTGGAATGTGAGGGGATTCACGCCTGGACCTTGGGCCGCTCATAGTGGTCGAAGCCGGCGCCATGCAAAGCACTTCTGTCTAAGGAAAGGGCCTCCTGCGTCGAACACTCGGCGGCGGTTTCGATCTGGAAGTGAGTCGCCGGCCACTGCCGGTTCGGCAGGAAAAATGCCTTTCGGTCTCGCAAGTTGGCCGATCTCAACGCAGATGAAATCGAGCTGTACTTGCGCAAGCGCCTTCGGGACCGCGTGCGCGTCAAGACTGCTGCCGGATACATCGCGCGTCAGGAGCTCAAGCCAGCAACAGTGCACCAGGAGCTACGAGTCCTGCGGCGCATGCTAAATGTCACTGTAAGAAAGAAACTGCTCCCCTCAAACCCTTGTGCGGGGGTTGAATTCCCCGTCGCTGTGAAAGGTTTGTTCCGCCCGCACTATCTCACGTGGTCGGAACAGCGGAGAATCGAGGTCCATGCTCCCGATTACTTGCGCAACATCGTGCGGATCATCACCGAAACGGGCCTGCGCGTGTACAAGGAGCTGATGCCGATGAAAAAGGAACATCTGGATCTTGAGAACGCGGTGGTCTGGATTCCCGATTCCAAGACGCCCAACGGAGTAGCGGATGTGCCTTTGACGCCCTTGGCGGTTGAAGCGTTTCGGGACCAGCTTCGCCTGTCTCCGTGTAGTCCGTACCTGTTTCCGAGTGATGAGAATCCGAGTGGGCACCAGAAGACTCTGAAGACGGTCTGGCACGCCACTCTGCGGCGGGCTGGTATTCCGTATTTCCGCATCTACGATCTGCGATCCACCTACGCGACGCGGCTGAGTGCCGGCGGCGTTGCTGACGAATGGGTCACGCAGCTGTTGAGGCAAGGAGACGCCAAGGTGTTCAAGAAGTATTCTCAGATGAAGCTGCAGATGAAGCGCGAAGCCTTAATCAAGCTGAATCGGCAGGCAAACGAGCAGAACATCAGTTTTGACACAGCGAGGGTCAACTGATGGCGTTTTGGCACAGTTTTGACACAGTTTTAGTGGAGTTTGCACCGAAAGGTGGCATGGCTCCGTGGTTCCGTTGTTGGAAGTGATTTAGAATCAGTGAAGCAACAGAGTCGGGGCGTAGCGCAGCCTGGTAGCGCACCTGCCTTGGGCGCAGGGGGTCGGAGGTTCAAATCCTCTCGCCCCGACCAATATTTTCAGCAGGTTAGTTGGCCCTTACGTTCTTGTTGACATCGGACTGCGGGGGATTTTGCGGGTACCCCCACGCAATTTCTGTCCCGGGCCTGCTGATGGCTTCTACCGCTCCCCGCAATTCCTCAATTCCGAAGTGACCATAACGCGCGGCCATCTTCGCCATCGTGCCGGCTGACAATCCTACAATTTTGGCAATGATCGGCAACGGAACGCGGGCAGCAATCATGCGGCTGACCGCAGTATGCCTAAGGTCATGGAAGCGGACGCCGACCAGGCCGACCGGCAGTTCCAGGGATTCCCAGTGGCAGGCATCGCATACGTAACCAACAGCCGGTTTAGGCTTGTCCATTAGGATGCCGTCACCGCACTGCGGGCAATGGCGTCGGGTCCGTTTCTTCGCCCCTTCCCATGCTTCCTTGATGTCTCCGATCGGCTTCGATGGATCTGTCTCATAAACTACCGCTCCGGAGAAACCAAAGCTTTCTTCTACCCCTGACCGACCACACTTCTCCAAGGGGAAGACATAATGCTCGGGTAGCCTATTGGGGAACTGCTGCGCCCAGAACTTTAGGGTTTCGAGCGCTCGGGTTCAACGGAACCGTCGGCTTGCCCTCGCCTCCGATTTTGCGGGCCAGCGCGCCCTCTATTTGTTCGGCCGTCAGCTCGTGCGTCTCGATGCCCAGTTGCTCGCCCAGCTGGCGTACCTGGTCGGTGCGCAGGGCCTCGCGCTCTGTTGCACCCAGAGCGGCCGTAGAGGCGTCATTGCCGTAGGCGCGAAACCAGAAAACGCCGCCGGGATAGGCCGCGCCAAAGTGCAGAGCGTACTCCTCCGCCAGCAGCGACTTGCCTATTCCGCCCAGACCTTGCACTTGCGCGATGCCACCCGTGGCCTCGGCTGCGCCGGTGATCTGCGCGACATCGCCCGCGTGCAGCAGCGAGTGCACCTCCCACATTTCTTTCAGGCGTCCGACGAAGCGGGTTGAGCCCACAGGCGTCATGCCGTACCAGTTGGGCGCGGTGAGCGGGTGAATGTCGGCCAGCGGGCCGCTGAGTTCGCCAACATGCTTGACGATGGCCTGGGCGAGTTGTTGCATCTCACCGTCAGTGTTTGGTGCGTTGCGAAACTTTGCATCGCGTAGTTCGATGGGATGGATGTGCTCAGCGCCGTTCTGGGGATTGATGACCAGCACGCGGCGTCGCGGGTCGCCTTCGCTTTGCGCGGCGAGGAAGGCGGCGGTCAGCTCCCATTGGCAGGCGCGACGCAGGGGATAGGTCTTGGAGTAGTAGGCCACGAGCGCCTTCGACTTTGCCAGCCCTTCGGTGACCGCGTGGGTGATGCTGGCGAAGTCGTTGATCTCGGCCGCGTCGAACCACACGCGTAGCCCGGCCTTGGTGAGCGCGTCGGCGAGCTGCTGCGGGCGCTCGCCATCGGTCCAGGCGTAGCTGAGGAAGACGTCGTAGGCGGCGGACATGGCGCGGTCACAGCATGACACAAGTAGTTGGCGAGTGCAGCAAGTTTTGTGCGGGCTCGATCGCGTGGGAGGTCCTGCCGGTACACGGGCCGTTGCCCGTTACGTTGCCCATTAATCGCCGAATGAGAGTGCCGTGCTCCATCTCAGCACCACGCGGAGTTGATGCTGATTTGAGGAAGGGAACAGCTTGAAGCCCGGACGGCGAGTTCGACGATGATGTAAGTTCTACTTGCTCTTGTTGACCACTTGGGCCACGTGTTCGCGGACTTTGCGCTCTCTTGCACCGAGGGAGGCTGGGTCGCAGTCTAGCAGCCAGAGTAGATCCTGCCGCAACACTGTGCGTGCCTCTTCCAGCCGGTTCTGCTTCCGACAGGTTACAAACAGGCACCAAGCTGAGGTTAATGTGCTGGGGTGTTTCGGCCCCAGCGCTTCGCGCTGAATGGACAATGCCTCCTTTTGCAGCTTGCCCGCGCCGTCCAAGTCACCTTGTTCGTATAGCTCTAACGCCAGGCCGACCATCGACGATAGCGTGTTGGGGTGGTCCGCGCCCAGCACCCGACGGCTTAGCCGCAACGTGTTTTCCTGCAATCTACGCCCGCCGTCCCGGTCACCCAGCGAACAGCGAGTCTGTGCCAGGTTGTACATGGTGCAGAGCGTATTAGGGTGCTCCGGTCCGAGTACGCGGAGACTGATGGCGAGCACCTCCTCGTGCAGCTTGTGCGCTCCGTCCAAGTCACCTTGCGAAGAAAGTGTCAGTGCCAGATTGCTCATGGTTGTAAGCGTGTCCGGGTGCTCGGGTCCCTGCACGTCGCGACCGATGTCCAACGCCTCTTCGAATAGCTTCTGTGCGCCAGCCGGATCGCCGTCAGCGGAGAGCGTCAGCGCCAGGTTGTTCATCGATGTAAGCGTATCCGGGTGCTTTGCACCCAGCACTTGACGCCGGAGCGCCAGCGCTTCCTCCTGGAGTCTCCGCGCTTCCTTCAAGTCGTTCAGGGCCAATAGAGTCAAGGCGAGGTTGCTCATCGACATCAGCGTGTCGGGATGATCGCGTTCCAGCACCTTGAGACTGGTTGCGAGCACCCTTTCCTGCAACTCGCGTGCGCTGACCCAATCGCCCTGCGCATAAAGCGTCGAGCCAAGATTAAGCATCGACGTGATTGTATGAGGGTGCTCGGGGCCCAACTCTTCGAGTTGCACGGCCAGAACCTCCTGTTGGAGACTGCGTGCGCTTCCCAGATCGCCCTGCCAAAGAAGTGTGGCCCCGAGATCGCTCATCGCCCTGAGGATAGTTGGATGTCCAGGCGGCAACAGCTTTCGGTGTATGGCGAGCGTTTGTTTCTGTAGCGTGCAAGCCCCTGATAAGTCGCCCTGCGCCAGGCGCGTAGCCGCCAAGTTCTGCATCGCGTTGAGTGTCTGCTGGTGATCCGGACCCTGATGTTGCAGGCGAAATTCAACTTCCCGTTCGAAAAGGCGCCGAGCAGACGGGAAAACTCCACGCATACGGTCAAACTCCGCCACAAAAGACAGGAGATTGACGTCGCTGGCTGTGGTAGTAGAGGAAATGATCTGCCGCGCATGTGCAATCTGCAATTCAATTCCCTTGTGCAGACGTGGATCCTCCGCGGCTTGGGAAATCTCGTGAGCCAGAACTCCGACCACCGCAGAACGAAGGTCGTTCGTACGTTCAGGCGAATCTTTTTCCTGAAAGCGCACTGTTCGAGACACCAGTGTGTGTACGGTACGTGCATTCTGATGCGCACCCGCGATATCGGCTAGAGATGCGGAAGTGACCTGCTTAAGGGCCAAGGAGCCTCGATCCTCTGCATCCTCATGACTGGCTATATTCGTCACTTCGGCCTCCTCGAGGCTCAATTCGCGAGCTTTCTCGACAGCGGCAACGATCTGGAAGACGGTGGTGACCAGAGATGCGGGAATCGGAGCCACTGCCAGTACCGAGGCGAGGCGAAGGAAGTCCATGCCCTCGGCCGGCAAATCGCGCAGGCTTCGCAACATGGTTTGCGCAATGCTCTTTTCGTGACCATTCGGCAGTGCATCGGCTAGAGTCTCGGCGAGGGCCAGCGCGTCTTTGTCGGGCCGCGCGAGCTTGGCACGGAAATCGCTAAAAGGTCTGGTCGCGACAGAGGACAGCAGCGCCGAGGCAGTCACGTCCAGCGCCAGCGCGTGGTAACCCAAGTCCTTTGCCAACTCCTCCGCCTGCTCCTCTTCGTCCTTGCCTGCAAGCGCCCGCCGCGAGGTCAGCAGTTGCAAAGCCTCATCCGGCGTCAGCACGGAAAGATCGATTCCCTTTGCCAGCGCACCATACTCACGGCTGCGCGTCGTCACCAAAGTTCGCGCCAGAGGATGCGGCGCAAACCAGTGGCGCAGTGCATCGCCGTCTAAACCGTTGGGCACATCGTCCACCACCCAGAGGCAGGGCTTACCTTCGCTCGCGATTTTGCGGGCCAGCGCGCCCTCGATTTGTTCCGCCGTCATCCCGTGGGTGTCGATGCCCAGTCGCTCCGCCATCTGGCGTACCTGGTCGGCGCGCAGCGCCTGGCGCTCCTCTGGCCCGAGTGCGGTCTTAGCATCATTGTTGCCGTAGGCGCGCACCCAAAAGACGCCGCCGGGATAGGCCGCGCCAAAGTGCAGCGCGTATTCCTCTGCCAGCAGCGATTTGCCCACTCCGCCTAGCCCGCTTATTCGCCCGATGCCACCCGTGGCTGCGGTCGCGTAGCTGACCTGCGCTACATCGCCTGCATGCAGCAGCGAGTGCACCTCCCACATTTCTTTCAGGCGTCCGACGAAGCGGGTTGAGCCCACAGGCGTCATGCCGTACCAGGTGGGCGCGGTGAGCGGATGAATGTCGGCCAGCGGGCCGCTGACTGCGGCAACATGCTTGACGATGGCTTGGACGAGTTGTTGCATCTCGCCGTCAGTTTTCGGCGCGTTGCGGTACTTGGCGTCGCGCAGTTCGATGGGATGGATGTGGTCGGCGCCCTTCTCGGGATTGATGACCAGCACGCGGCGTCGCGGGTCGCCTTCGGTTTGCGCGGCGAGGAACGCGGCGGTCAGCTCCCATTGGCAGGCGCGGCGCAGGGGATAAGTCTTCGAATAGTAGGCCACGAGCGCCTTCGACTTGGCCAGCCCTTCGGTGACCGCGTGGGTAATGCTGGCGAAATCGTTGATCTCGGCGGCGTCGAACCACACGCGCAGCCCGGCCTGGGTGAGCGCGTCGTAAATCTTCTTCGAGCGCTTGCCATCTTTTTTCCAGGCGTGGCTGAGGAAGACGTCGTAGGCGGCAGACATGGCGCGGTCACAGCATGACACAAGTGGCTGGCGAGCGCAGCAAAGTTTTGTGCGCGCTCCATCGAGTGGGAGAGGGTCCTACTTGTGCACGGGCCGTTGCCCGTTTCGTTGCCCATTAAGCGCCGAATGAGCGTGCGGTACCCCGTTTCAGCATCATGGCCCCGACTGTACGTGATTGAATCCGACTGGGGGCTTCTCCGAAACCCCAACTGTGGCTCCGGCTGTCAGACGGTCGCTGCGCCCCGCCAAGATGTCTTTGTTGGCTACACGCTGCGAGGAAATGCCGGTCCTGCTTGTGGCAGGGGACGACAAGAACTATGCTTTGGAGAGTCCCAAGTCGCTCTGTTCCACGGGATGAGCATATCCGAGCCAAGGAGTACTGAGATGTCACGGTCTTTCTTCCTGTCTGTCAAGATCGTCTCCAGCATCTGTATCGCCTTATTCGTTACTAGCGGAGTTCTGGCACAGAATTACGTCGCTCCCAGCACTCCACAGATCGGCTCCGCCAACACGGTAACCGCCAACGCTTCGGTGCCGCGGCCTAAGACCACGCCCTGCACCGTGCAGTTGTTCTACAACCTCGATTTCGCTGACTTCAATCCGAAATACTTCAACTACACGCCGCCGGCGAACTGTCCTGGACCGTGGGCGGCAGTGGTCTTTGAAGCCGACTGGTCGGTGGATGCCGGCCGCCAGTTCGATCGCACCGCAGAAGTCTGGATCGGCGGCGCGAACGTGTACTTCGGCACCACGGCCGAGCCATCGCACGATGTCATGCGCATGTGGCACGTGGAAAACAACCTGACCGAATACAGCCCGCTGTTCACGACCGCACAGGCAGGTCAGGTTGACCTCTTCAACCTGGTGAACAACGAATACACCAGCCATCTGCATGGGAGCGCTTATCTGCAGTTCTATCCCGTTCCGCAGGGACAGAAGGCACCACCTACGGCAGACGCCGTAGTGCCAATGTCGGCTGGGCCCACGGGCGGAACGGTCACTCTGAACACGCCCGCCGATCAGCTTGCCGTTACTTTCACGCCGCCGAGCAACGTCGAGCGCGCCTATCTTGACGTTTTCGCGCAAAGCCAGAGCGACGACGAATTCTGGTACACCTGTGCACCGAACGACGTGGCCGGAGAACTCCAGAATTGCGGCTCGACCGGTTTCCGTGAGGGAGAAGTCAGTATCGACGGGCAGCCCGCCGGTGTCGCCCCTGTCTATCCCTGGATTTACACCGGAGGCATTGATCCCTATCTCTGGCGGCCGATCCCCGGCGTGCACACACTGAACTTTGAGCCCTACCGCGTGGACCTCACGCCGTTTGCGGGCGTGCTCAGCAACGGCCAGCCGCATACCGTTGCGGTGAGCGTGTACAACGCCGACCAGTATTTCTCCGCCACCGCGAACCTATTGTTCTACCTCGACGCCGGTTCTAATCAGGTGACCGGCGCAGTAACCAAAAATACGATTGGGCACCCCAGTCCTGTGGTAAAGGAGAATATCCAGAACAACGGGACTTACGTCTACGGTACGGTTTCTGTTACCTCAACCCGCGGTTTCACGCTGGAAGGTTACGTGCAAACCTCGTACGGAAAAGTGGATACCACGGTCGTGCAGAGCATCGACTTTTCCAACTGGCAGAAGTACAACGTCGCCATCGATGGATCGGTGTACGACCAGACCGTAGTGCAGACCACCAACATCGCTTCTTCGACCACCACCAAGCAGAACGGACAGACCACCAACAGCTACCAGCAGTTTTTCTGGCCGCTCAACCTGAGCTACGCCTTCACCCTGAATGCCGACGGCTCATACCAACAGACCACCAATCTGCAGCAAGCGTTCCAGTCCGGCGCACTGACCACTTCGAACGGCTTCCCGTCCTACTTCAATACGTTCTTGGACGCCGTGTCTCCGACTGACACCCTGATGGTGGATTCCAGTGGCAATGCAACCACCAGCGGGCAGGCGAATACCGAGAACTATCAGTACTACGATTCCACCGGCGTTTGCTGGAACGAAACGATCAAGGCCGCTGCTGGAGTATTGACCTCGGCCAAGGGAGGCAATTGCCCGAAGAAATAATGAAAAAGGGCTGACGAAAACGGCGGGCACAATTCGTGACAATGAAGGGGTCCGTCGTTTTCTTAGAAGTCCCCTTCGACCCACAATTATCTGCGCAGCGTGACCTATGAGCTGGCCGATAACATCTGTTTGTGGGCACCCGAGTGAGGCTCCGGCCGACATTGCAGAATGAGGAACTTGCGGCAAGTGATTTGGCGGGGTAATTGGGCAAGCCGTCGAATGCCCGTTGAGCAGTACCCTTGCTTGCATTGACCAGTACACCTGCGTGTCCAGTTCTGGTGGGGTGCACTACGGCATGGCATTCCACGGCGACTACACACCCGCGACAATGTGACAGAAACGTTAGTGCAAACGGGATCTTTCGGAACTGGGCGTGCCAAGACCAGGTGCGGACGAGGATTTCCTTTTTGCTGCTGATAGCAGAAAACCGGTATGGGCAGACGATTCCCGTGAACAAGTGCTCATACCTGCCCCGAAAGAGCGGGCCTAGGCAGAATCGGCGGGCACACCCAGCGGCCCGCGTTAGCCAACTGCTTTAGATTGCCTGATATCAATTTCGAACCCCTGGGGGTGGGCAGCCGAATTTCTCTCCGCCGCCTACTGCTGCTTGCTGGCCTCGCTGATGAGCTGGGCCACCTTGGAATCGGTGCCCACAGGCTCCACCAGAATGACCTGGCTCGCGTTCAGGTACATGCGATCGGGACCGTGCAGTTCCTTGCCGCGCTTGATGAGGACGTTGGAGACCTTCTTGGTGTCCGGGTCGGTCTTGCTCAGGATGTAGTAAACGTCCGTCAGTACCGGGTTCGAGGTTCCCCAGCCGCTGAGCTTCCCGTAGTAAACCGAGTTGTTGATGAGCACCACCGCCTGGTAGGGGGTCGAAAAGGTGACCGTCTGGGCGTCGGTCTTAGCCGGTGCCGCGCACCCCGTGCCCAGCAGCAAAACCAGGCCGGCCAGACATCCCAGGGCAATCCAAAGTTTGAGAAGGTTTTGCTTTCTGCCTGTAGAGGTAGTAGCAGAGATCATGGCCATAGCAAAGTCCTTTATGTCGGAGATTTTGTAGCGCAAAAGACAGGAACACGAACCCGGTCTGCAGGTCAAACCAGATCCGTGTTCCTTATGAATCATACTTACTTCGACAAGCGGCGGCGCAGGCCATAGCCCATGCCCAGCAGCCCGGGGATAAGCACCAGCAAGGTGGCCGGCTCGGATACCGGCGGCGGGCCATTCTGCGCCACCGTCAGCTCAAGCAGACCGCCCTGATAATCGTAGGTAGGCGTCCAACACTCCGTGTCGTTGTTAAAGCAGTCGTTCATAATGTTGGAAAATACGCCGCTGAGTTGCCCGGGAGTGGAGGTAAGGATGGTGAACTCCGAGCCCACCACCGGATTGAAGCCCTGCTTGAGCAGGATATCGAGCGTACCGGCCAGCAGAGCCGACCCAGTGACGTTAATCAACCCGCAGTTGCCGGTACCGCAGGGGCCGTAGCCGTTGATGACCTCGCCCAGTGTCCCGTTGGCGAGTTGAATGTAGCCCGTGCCCATCGGCATGCCCGTGCCCACGATCATCTTCGAGCCGGCGCCGATGTTGATGGTTCCACCATTGTTCACAAAGGGCGGATCAATGGACGACCCTCCGTTCACGTTGATCACGCCGTTGTTGGTCAGGCCAGCCAGAGCCTGAAGCACGTCGCCGGACTTGCCGCCGTTCAGATCGATCTCCCCGGTGGCTTCATTGGTCAGCAGGCCGGTGACCGTCACCGTGTTCCCGCCGGGGTCCTTCCCGCCACCAGTGTTCAACGTCCCAGAGTTGTCAAAAGCGCCGCTGACATTCAGCGCGCTTCCTCCAAACACATCAACCGTTCCAGAATTGGTCAGGCTGCCGATGGTCGCCATATCTGGGGCATGACCGAAGAGCTCGAAGTTCCCAGTGTTGGTCAGCATGCCGGTGATGTTCAGCGTGTTGTTGCCGCCGTTCCCCTGCTGGTTGGTGTACAGGTTTCCGGAGTTAGTGGCGTTGCCATTGACCTGGAGCGTGCTGCCACCCTCCACGTCCACCGTCCCAGCATTGTTCAGACCACCGTCCATGGTCGCCGTCGAGCCCGCGAAGAGGAATATCTCCGCGTCCAGCTCGTTGGTTACCGCGCCGGTGATGGTCGCCTTATCGCCAGCTCCCTTGAGCCAGACGAGCCCGGTGTTGTCCAAGGTGCCGGTGATGTTTACCGTGTTGTTGCCACCCAAACCGCCAAAGTCGGTGTAGAAGTCCCCGGAGTTGCTGGCGTTACCGTTGATCTGAAGTGTGCTGCCATGCTCCACATCTGCCGTTCCAGAATTGGTCAGGCTGCCGAGGGTCGCCGTGTCGCCCAGACCGTACAGCTCGAAGGTCCCGCTGTTAGTCAGGGCGCCGGTGATGTTTATGCTGTTTCCGCCTCCGCTGCCCTGCTGGTCTGTGTACAGGTTTCCGGAGTTGCTGGCGGCGCCATTGACTTGGAGCGTACTACCGCCCTCCACGTCCACAGTTCCAGCATTGGTCAGGCCAGGCATGGTCGCCTTCGAGCCACCGAAGAGGAACAATTCAGCGTCCAGCTCGTTGGTTACGTTGCCGGTAATGGTCGCCTTATCACCAGCTCCCTTGAGCCAGACGAGCCCGGTGTTGTCCAGCGTGCCGGTGATGGTTACGGTGTTATTGCCGCCTCCACCACTGAAGTCGGTGTAGAAGTCCCCAGAGTTGCTGGTGTTACCGGTAATGTTGAGAGTGCTGCCATTCTCCAGGTCCACAGTCCCAGAAGTGGTCAGGCCGTTGCCGATCGTCGCCGTCGAACCGTTGTAAACATAGAAGAAGCCGCTGTTGGTCACGCTGCCACCGATGCTCGCCATATCGGCGGAACCGTGGCCATAGAGCTCAAACGTCCCGCCCGCTTCGTTGGTCAGGGCGCCGGTGATGGTAATGGTGTTGCCGCCGGTGCCGCCGTTAGCACCCGCGGTCAGAGTTCCGAAGTTGTCGGCAGTGCCGGTGATCTTCAGCGTGCTGGCATTCTCGAGATCTACAGTCGTGGTGGCTGCGGTATTCATCAGGTTGCCGCCGACGGTCGCCTTACCGCCGCCGGTGAGATCGAATGTGCCTGTGCCGTTGTTCGTCAAGTTGCCGCTAATGGTTGCCGTGTCGGTGTTCTCGAGGCCGACAAAGCCGCTATTGGTCAGGCTGCCGGTGATATTGAGCGTGTTGCCGCCAGTGGGGCCGTTAAAGCTGGTGTACATGGCCCCTGAGTTGGTGACATCGCCGGTGATGGTCAGCGTGCTGCCGCCCTCCACATCCACAAATCCCGCATTGGTCAGGCTTCCGATGGTCGCCTTATCACCACTACCCAGCAATTGGAGGTTTCCGTTCGACGTATTGTTGAGGGTGCCGGTGATGTCCAGAGTATTGCCACCAGTCCCGAGAAAGCCGGTGATGATGCCGCGATCCACCCCGGTGGAGGTGTTGGTGACGTTTCCGTTGATGGTCAGCTCGGACCCATTTTCAACATCAATGATGCCGCCTGCTTCATTCGTCAGTGTGCCGGAGCCGGCCGCGACGTTTACCGTATTCCCGCGGCTTTGGTAGCTTTCCAGCACGCCGCGGTTATCAAAGTTGCCGGTTACGTTCAGGGTGCTGCCACCCTCCAAATCAACCGTCGCGAAAACGTGGTTGTCCAAGTCGCCGTCAATATTGGCGATATCGCCGGAGCCAAACATTGCGAAGTATCCGTCATTGGTCAGCGTTCCAGTGATAGTCAGCGTATTGCCGCCGGTGCCGAGATCACCGGTGGTAATGGTCCCCGAGTTGTTCACGCCGGCCATGATGGTCACCGTCGTTCCGTCGCTCACATCGAGCGTGCCGGATATGGTCAGGAGCGACGGGGCGATGGTCCAGCTTTGCCCGTTCTGAAGCTCGACGGCGCCTTCGATGCTGGCCAAGTTGGCGAAGCCAGTGTTGGCCACCCCTCCTACCTCAAAGTTTCCACCAATCGTCCAGACCGCGCCCGTAGGCACGTCGGTGACTCCGAGCGGCTGACCGGTGAGGTTGAGGCTTGCGCCCTTGCCGATGTCTACAAATCCGTCATTTGAAACCGTGGCCGCCGTGATGGAGCTGCCGTTGCCGAAGAAATAGAGAGTGCCTTGCTGGCCCACAGTCAACGAAGTGGTGATGGTAAGGCTCTGCGCCGTACCGCCGTCGGTGAGCTCAGAAGTGAATCCGTTGGTGGGACCACCCACGGCTAGCGAGTTGATGGTGCTACTACCCACATTCAGCGTCACGAGGTCGTTGCCGCCGGAGTAGATAAACACATCGTCCGGCGGAGTGGGCACGCCGATACTCCACTTGGCGCCGTTGCTCCAGTTGCCCGTCCCGCCCAGCCAGTTATCGGTGTTGGTGCTGGGCATCGCCTCCAGCTCCACAAAGTTCGAGCCGTAGATGGCCTCGAGCACCAAACCGTCGCCGATGTTCAGCCCGTCATAGGTGGCGAACTGACTGTTGACCGTGCCGCCGGTAGTCAGGAACTTGAAGATTTCGCCGTTTGTGGGGAAGAAGCCGTTGATCAGCGAAACATTCAGCGTGCCGTCAAGATTGGCATTGCCGCTGATATTCAGTAATCCGAACTGAGTCCCCGCCGTCGTTCCGCCCAAACCGAGGTTGAAGATGCCGGCCGCCGTCTGCGTGTAATTGCCGTTAATCTGGAGCATCCCAGCGTTGATGGGCATGCCCATTGAGTTGATGGATGCCGCCGGAACAATGGCTCCCGCCATCATCACGTTCCCGTTGATGACTCCGCCGTTGCCGAACAGCACGCCACCATTAAAGTTGATACTGCCGCCTCCGGCCGTAAGTGTGCCGTTGAGCTGTGTGGTACCGGCGCTCTGGATGTAGTTGCCGGTGCCGCCCGTGGTAAAGGTGCTGCCGGAGCCGATGTTTACGATGCCGGCGTTGGTGAAGTTAGTGTTGCTTGGGCCGGTGAAGTTGCGGCCGTCCTGGATGGTGAAGCTGCCCGCGGCTTCGTTGTTGTGGAAGTTCGACAGCGCATCCAGCCCTGCCGCATCCGTGATGTTGGAATTGGGACCGTCAAGCAGGATGGTGGCTGCGTTGTTGACGATTTCTCCGCCCGTGTTGCCCAGCACGCTGAGTTGCATGGTTCCCGGATTGGACACGGTGCCGTAAACGTTGTAGGTACCGCCGGTCAGGGTATTGCCGCTGAAGTTGGTGAAGTCCGTGACATTTTCCACGAGCAGCGTGGAACCGGCATTCACCTGGAATGTTCCGTTGTTGGTAAGAGTTCCGATACCGTCAAGGGTGAGCGTTCCTCCCGACACATTCGCGAGGATGGTTCCAGCGGCATCGTTCAGCAGCGACAGGCTGTTGTCACCAATAAGACCCACACCCTGAATCGTGTTGTTAACGTTCTCCAGGGTCGAGCCGCCAGCCGCCTGCAAAATAAACGCGCCACCGCCGCCAGCGGCCGTGGACAGATTGACGATGCCGCCGCCGGTCAAGGTCACGTTGGCGTTGTCGACCCATAAATCCGCGCTAGTGCCGCCTCCTCCGTTAACCTGGATTGTTCCTCTGTTATTAATGGTGCCGAGCAGGTAAGTGTCGCTATTAACGTCGGCGGTGTAGGTGCCGTTGATGGTCACCGCGCCCGCGCCCGTACTTCCGTCTAAGAAGGCCGAGCCACTGGCAAGCGTACCGAAGAAGGCAGCACCGTTATTGGTCAGCGTACCGCCGTCGATCCTGGCGCTGCCGTAGAGCTGCACCGAGGCGCCAGCGCCGATGCCGGTGATCGTGCCGCCGGCGTTGTTCACCGTGACGCCATCGATACCCAGGACGCCATTGTTGGTGGCTTCGACAAGACCTTCATTGGTCAAATTAAGGTTGTTCAGTGTGAGCGTAGTAAGCTGGCCGACGCCTGTGGAGTTGGCATTGATCGTGCCGCCCGCTGTATTGATGAGCGTCAGGCCGTTGTCGCCGATGATGCCGTCTCCCTGGATGGTGTTGTTGACATTGGTCAGGGTCTCGCCGCCGGCCGCCTGCGCAATGTAGGCGTTGCCGCCGCCGCCAGCGGTAAAGCTGGACAAGGTCACGGTGCCGCCGCCCTGAAGGGTCACGCTGGGGCTGTCGGTCAAGAGAAGCGTGTTCAAGCCGGACCCGCCATTAATCTGGAAGGCGCCGTTGTTATTGATCGTGCCTTTCAGGTAGGTGTCAGTGTTCAAGTCACTGGTATAAGTGCCGTTGATGGTGATCGCGCCCAGGGTGCTCCCGTCCAGAAACGCGCTGTTCCCGGCAGTTGTTCCAAAGAAGGCCGAGCCGTTGTTGGTCAGCGTGCCGCCCTCGATAGTTGTATTGGCATAGAAATTCACCGAGGTCCCTGAGCCGATGCCGGTGATCGTGCCGCCGGCGTTGTTCACCGTGACGCCATCGATATTCAGCACGCCGTTGTTGGTGGCTTCTATCAGACCGGCGTTGGTCAACACAACGTTGTCAAGTGTGAGCGTGGTAAGCACGCCGACACCTGTGGAGTTGGCATTGATCGTACCCCCAGCCTGATTGATCAGCGTCAAACCGTTATCTCCGATAATACCTTCGCCCTGGATGGTGTTGTTGACGTTGATCAGGGTCTCGCCGCCAGCCGCCTGCGCAATGTAGGCATCGCCGCTGCCGCCGGCGGTAGAACTGGACAAGGTCACGGTGCCGCCGCCCTGCAGGGTCACGGTGCCGCTGTCGGTCAAGAGAAGTGTGGTGAAGCCGGACCCGCCATTGATCTGGAAGTTGCCATTGTTGTTGATGGTGCCCAACAGGTAAGTGTCAGTGTTTAAGGCGCTGGTATAGGTGCCATTGATGGTCAGAGCGCCGGCCGTGCTGCCATCCAGATAAGCACTTGCACCCTGCGCGGTCCCGAGGAAGGTGCCATTGTCGGTCAGCGTCCCGCCAACGATATGAGCATTGCCATCTATGAGCACGGAGGAGCCAGCCCCGGCCGTGATATTGGCGCCACTGTTAGTCACCGTCTCACCGGTGATCTCGAGCGTGCCGCCGTTGGTCGCCTCCAGTAACCCGGTATTGGTGACTCCGCCTCCGTCAAGCAGCAGGGTCTGCCCGGATACATTCGCATTAACGGTAGCTTCATTCACCAGGACCAGACCGCCGCCGTTTCCGATGATGCCCATACCCTCGATGGTGTTGTTGACATTGGTCAGGGTCTCGCCGCCGGCCGCCTGCGCGATGATGGCGGACCCTCCGCTCACGGTGGCGAGGTTCAGCGTACCTCCGCCCTGCAAGGTTACGTTGCCGCTATCGGTCCACAGAATTGTGTTGTCACCACCACCTGCGTTGATCTGGATAGTGCCCTGGTTAGTAATGGTGCCGCGCAGATAAGTATAAGAATTGATGTCGCTGGTGTAGGTGCCGTTGATGGTGACAGCGCCTGAGGCGGTGCTTCCGTCCAGGGTAGCAATGCCGCCGATCGTCGCTCCCAGGAACGAGCCATTATTGGTCAGCGTTCCGCCTTGAACGACTGCACTCTCCAGCACAACGGACGAGCCAGCGCCGGCAGTGATGTTGCCATTCTGGTTGTTTACGGTTTGGACGCTAATCACCAGAGCGCCGCCGTTGGTCGCTTCCAGGGTACCCGTGTTCGTGATCCCGCCACCGTCGAGTATCAGGTTTTGACCGGATACATTGGCATTGACGGTGGCTTGGTTCACCAACAACAGACCGCTGCCATCTCCGAGGATGCCCTGACCCTCGATGAGGTTGTTGACATTGGTCAGCGTCGTACCACCGACCGCCTGCGTGATGATGGCGGTCCCTCCCCCACCGAGGTTGCCCAGGTTCAATGTGCCTCCACCCGTCAACGTCACGTTGGCGCTGTCGGTCCACAGAACGACGTTAGCGCCCCCACCGCCATTGAGTTGGATCGTGCCGTTATTAATGATGCTGCCGCGCAGGTAGGTGTAGGTATTCACGTCGCTGGTGTAGGTGCCGTTGATGGTCACCGCACCCGCGCCGGTGCTGCCGTCCAGATAAACAATTCCGCCGTTCGTTACTCCCAGGAACGTGCCGTTGTTGGTGAGCGTTCCGCCCTGAATGACGGCGCTACCTTGCATCTGCACCGAGGAACCGGCGCCGGCCATGATTGTCCCGCCGGCGTTGTTGACAGTCTGACTATTAGTAATCTGGAGGATGCCGCCGCCCGTCGCTTCCATTAGACTTGAATTGGTGATCCCGCCCCCATTCAGAAACAGAGTCTGACCCGAGCTATTAGCATCGATAGTACCTTGATTATTCAGCGCCAAACCGCTGTTACCGATAATGCCGGCGCCGTCGATGGTGCTTTGGTTGGTCAGCGTTAGCCCCCCGGCCCCCTGCTCGATGTAGGCGGACGCGCCGCCCGCAGTAACCAAGGTGAGCGTTCCGCCGCCGGACAGTGTGACGTTGTTATCGAGAATCAAGATCGTGTTGCCGCCGGCGCCCGAATTTAGGTTGATCTGGCCTGCGTTGATGATCTGCGTACCGCTTACGGTGAAATCCGAATTGGCGTCGATGTTGAGCGTGTCAAAACCACCCAGTTGCAAGCTGTCGACGTTGCCGTTCTGGCCGCCGGTCAGGTTGACCACGGTTGGGTCGGCCATAGTTCCATTGGTAATGCAGACATTAGTGCTGGCGGTAGGGACACCACCGCTCCAGTTGCCACCGTCAGTCCACTGACCCGTGCCGGCCGTCTGCCACTGGTCTGGACTGGCGAGGGAGCATTGGCCGAAAGCCATGGTTGAAACAAGGCACAACATCACCAGGACCGCGACGGTGGCAGCCAGCATCCGGACGACCATTGTTCCGCTTAACTTTTCGGTGGCGGGGGCGCAAGAGCTTTGCATTTGCGGACACTCCTTACTTCGACTGGAAACTACGACGTTGAGGCAGGGGTTGCAACAATCTGACGGGTGACTGGATTGGGGCAGGTAGGCGCTCTGTGCCATGACGAATGACGCACGCTCCACGGTCTGCCCTCTCCGGTTCCACTTGTGGAACCTTGGCAATCGCATTGAAAACGGACAACCTGGGACAACGAAAACAGAACCTGGCCAGAGGTACTGATCGTTGGGCAGACTACAAGCCCAAGTCTGGCAAAGAAAATACCCGCACCTTTCAGGCCACTTGCCTTACCCGGTATGGTGCAAAAAAGCCCGTTGGCAACTGCCTTTGTATCAGTTGGTTAGAGTTAGTGATGTGACGTTCATCAGTTGATCGACGTCTGGCGACGGAAGTATTTTTCCAAATTAACCGGAAAAGCTCTGCATCATTCTCATTCTGTGGCACTTAGCGCCATCCCACAGAGGCACTTAGCGCCGTTCTCAGGTGGCATGATCGTGGCTCGCAAACCAGGCCACAAAGGCGTCGATACCTTCCGAGAACGGCACCCGCGGCGAGTAACCCAACAGCCGCTGGGCCTTGGCAATGTCCGCGTAAGTGATCGGCACATCCCCGGGCTGGTTCGGCAGGTCCTGTCAGCCGTGTGGTTCCTCCGACCTTTGCTTTTCTAACGGGCCGCCTGAAAATCGACCGCGCGATTCCATGGCAGGAACGGTCAGGGCCCGCGAACGCTGCCGTCTGCCTTGAAATCGCCAGCTAGGCAAACTCCGCCGAACACGCAAGACGTTCACTTTTGCAAGCTACCTTTCCATTCGGAAACATCGTCTCATGCGTGTATACGCCTGGGACGCAAAGGGTAATCGGACTGTGGGGAGGGGGTAGAACCTGGAATGTTGGGTGGAGGTCCGTCGCCGGAGGGAATCGGAATCGAATGGCGGATGGTAAGAGTGTCAAAGCCAACCAGGATTTCTTTCACCAGCAAGCGCAAGATCTGTTGGCGCTGCTTCACATCCAGCGTCTGCGCACGGGCACGCAGTTTG